>JGI26273J51734_10000858_pt1 | contig 16339 bp, 12 predicted proteins | sample SaaInlV_125m_DNA_FD_51734 | JGI IMG/M metagenome (IMG submission 51734) | reverse complement strand
TAAATATATTCCTCGGTTTCTATTCTTATTTTCAATACTGACATGATTCCCACATCCACTTTGTCAACCGGAGTTGAACGGTCCCCACGACCTCAAAGCAAGTTTTTGTGAGACAGTCCCATTATCAAGTTTGAGGACCTTTTTGCCGTTATCCGACATCGGATGTTTCTATTTGACCTAACAAGGAGCAGTTGAGAAGGACCCTTTCGTTGAAGAATCTGAACCGCATAGGGAATGAACTTCGCCACCGCTGGCAAGTAAATTGCAACCCAATAAACAAGNGGCCAGTCAACCTTGTANCAGCCATTCGTNTGCTCACTCGAGTTTCTTAATTTTCGCAGGTGCGAGCATAACGAAGGCACCAACAATGGCAACCAGACCGAACACTGTTAATGCATAGAAGGTGCCATCTCCAATCTCGATTCCAGACGAAGTGGAATCATCTGCCAATTGTTTCGGAAAAATCTCGACAGCAACCACTGCTTCATTGTTGGCTTCGTTGCCTTCGTCGATTTCCAATCCACGATCGACCATTGCTCGAATTTGAACCGTTCCTGCTTCTTCGGGAATGGCCCAATCACAGGTCACTTCACCGAGTTCGCCCGGTTCGAGAAGAGGGATGGTTGCTATGGCGATCAGTTCAGTGTTCATCTCGCAACGAACCGAAATCATTGAAGCGTCTGCTTGCCCGTTGTTTCGAACGAGCACACGGAAGGCACCAATGCCACCTGCCGTCATCTCAGAATTGCCCTTTTCGATGCTCTCGACCACCAAGTCAGGTAAGGCCATGACTTCCAAATCCATGATTCGGTCCGTGCAGGAGGTTTGATCGCATAACGATACCAAGACCGCATGGAAGCCAGGAGTTGGTGCGTTGACAGTGATGATTCGTGTGACGAGGTCAACGGTTGCCCAGCTCCGATTTGTGCTTGCAGAGAGGGTGTCTGAATCAATGTCGCCATATGTGAACGAAAGTTCAGTTGGCACTGAAAGTTGAACTGGAATAACGGATTGGAATTCGGTCAGAACAGGGGCGTCATCTACGGCAGAGACTGTGACCATGAACACCTCCACCCATGTGTTTCCTGCTTCATCTGCCACGGTGGTGGTCACCGTTGCAAAACCGGAAACCTCTGGCAGCAGGCGGACTCGAACGTCGCCTTCTGTCAAATCGATTTCCACAAGGTCTTGATTGGTGTTGGAAAAAGTCACGAGGAGGTTTTCGTTTACCGTGCGGTCATCCGTGCATCGATGCAAGAACGGAAGGATTCGTCCGCCTCCATCTTCGATGAGTGTTTGATCTCCGACAGGAACGCAGGTCGGATCTTCATCCCAAGCGATGCTGTACCCACCGGTGACATCCATCGAGGTAATTTCGAATGCAGTGGTGCTTGCCGTACCGAGGGAATCCCATGTGAACCATGTCTTGAGTTCGACCTTCAGGGAAGCGCTGGCATCGTGAAGATGAGCACCAATGGGGAAACTCAGCGAAAGACCTGGGTTGAGAGCGACCGGTTGGTTGGTGACCAATTCGTCGTTTACGAACAGTAACCAGCGCGAATAGGTGGCATCAAGGCCGTCCAAGTTCCCAAAGATACGTCCGTTCAGTGTCAAGGTTGGATCGTTCACGTCAACGGTGATTTCGCTGATGCACGCATTGATGGCGGAAACCCGGACTTTGGTGAANGGGTGATCTGGCAGCAACATGTGTTCGTCCATCGCCTCGAATGCGGTGAATGTCTCACCATCTGAAGAGGAAGCATACTCTAGCAGTACGTCATCAAGCGATTCATTTTGCAGCACATAGTGGACCCGCCCAATGCGTTGGTTTGGAGGCGTCGAAAGAGCCTCACTCGTCCACACTCCGGTTGTCCCTTCAATGCTTGATTGCAACCCACAAGCGGCGTAGCCCATGTTCTGCGAATCGCCTGCCGTCAAATCAAGGTTCATGAGCGGGGTGTCATGGGCATCGAAAACGGTCGAAGCAGCGGCCACTTCGCCACCGTACCATGGTGTTTGCATGGTCACTTCGACACCAATTGCATCGAGGTTGAGTTGTGAATCATCGGTCCCCCCGACCGATTCGTAATTGGCGGTGACGGTGATGTTCTGAAGCGAGGTCCATGTCCAATCTGTGAGCCCTGAAATGTTCTCTCGCCAGTAGTTGCCAGACATGTAATCCAGTGGGTTTTGAGTGTGTGAAATGGTGGCCAATGATTCGAACGTACCTTCGTACTCGACCGATAATCGTACCGAGTCTTGCGAAAGTTCGTGAGGCACTGCGAAGGCAAAGACGATGTTGACCTCCACAATATCGTACGCTGTCGAACCTGCAGCGTTAAAGTTCGTCAATTCCATCTCAGGACCGGATGACCAAGAATAGGCACCGTCAGGAGCGTACAATGAGTTGTTGGAATCAGTCGGAGACGATTGTGCCCAGAAGATCATCTGGTCCAAATTCACAGGTCGTTCATGGACCATGGTAAGGCGGGAATCAGCGACCATCGATTCAGTGTAGAGGGCTGATTCCTCTGAGAAGGAAGTGTAGGCATCGAGTGTCCAAACTCCGGCATCGTTGAATTCGCCTTGAGGCAGTAAATCAACGGTTGTGGTTTCATGGACCGTTCGAGCGGAAACACCCGATAGAGGTGCCAAGATGAGCAAAGCAAGCAGTGCAAATGGGACGAAGTTCTGTCGCATTGTGGTTCGCATGTTCGATGTTAATGACCGAATGCACTTGAATGCAAGGGTTCGATGAGTGAGCCGATTCGCCGCCTCATGTCTGTTGTCCTCTACGGATTATTGAAATACCACGCGCTTGACGGCGAAGTACCTCTCATGGCTGTGATGGTGTAGGGGTTAGCACGGCAGATTGTGGTTCTGCCAGCCCGAGTTCGATTCTCGGTCACGGCCCTCTTCACTCAACCTGTCAAGCCTGTCATCACTCAAGGGCGTCTTCATCGATGGTGTGACCCATTCGTTCCACTTTTGTTTCGAGGTAGAAGCGATTGCTGTCACTGACACCAACAACGAGTGGTGTGCGTGAATTCACTTCGATCCCGTAGGAAACAAGTTGCGCTGCCTTATCGGGATTATTCGAGAGCAACTCGATTGATGAAATGTCCAAAGCCTCAAGCATTGAGGCAGCTATNTTGTAATCACGCCCATCACCTGGTAAGCCAAGCATCAGGTTTGCATCGAGGGTATCAGCACCTCGATCTTGAAGGTGGTAGGCTTGGATTTTAGCATGGAGACCAATGCCTCGTCCCTCTTGTCGCAAGTAAAGGATGCAACCGTAACCTCGTTCGACAACGGCATCCATGGCGGCCTTAAGTTGCGGTCCACAGTCACAGCGAGTGCTTCCAAACGCATCCCCAGTGAGGCATTCTGAATGCAGGCGAACCAAGACGGGATCTGGACCACCCATGTCGCCAAGCGTCAACGCCACGTGGTCGTAGCCAGTCTCTGCTTCGTGGAAGACTCTGATGTTGAAATCTCCGTGAACTGTTGGCAAATTCGCCTCACTTGGAACAGCGCCTCGCTCGACAACGGGTGGCGTCATCAGACCACCTCCACAAGAAAGCAATATTCGCCAGCCTCTTGCTCTATAGAAATAATTCGATGCCCTGAGCGCTCAATGAGCATGGGTAGATCATGCATGACTTCGGGGTCGTCAGCGAGCAATTCGAGCACTTGTCCGGATGACATGGTGGCAAACGCTCGCTTCGCTTCTGCAACTGGCACAGGGCAGAAAAACCCAATGACATTGAGTCGATGGGTGGCTTGAATCAGCGCCGCTGGTTTTGAGTGAACTACCTCGACCACAATACATGCAGTTTGTCCTTCGGTATCAACATCACCATTCGGGATTGTTGCATTTTGTTTGTGTTCGGTGCGCAAGAGTGGAGCATGCCCGCAACTTGATGAGGAGGGACGCACAGCGCTCAGCATGGTGTCCACAGCCACATCGTCGCGAAACCCCGACGATATGGACTGGTCGGAAGTCGCTCAATTGGGCCTTCGCTATGCTCGAATACCACTGGCACTGTTGTGCGTCGAGGCTTTTTACTGGTTCATCACGATGCCATCAGACACCCTTGGCCCGATTCAAGTATCCGAGGCATGGATTTGGAATGAGTTGACGAACCTCATTTTCGGCGAAGGTGCATCGACACTTTCCACCCACAACGGATGGCTGACAAGGATCGAATTAAACCACGTTGATTTCCCTGGAAGTTTCAACCACGTCGCCCTCTACGTTTCAGATGAATGTGCGGGCGTGCATGAGATGATTTTTCTCTCAACCCTCGTTGCTATGACCGAAGGCGTACCACAGAAGGTCAAANTGCGATCGATCCTCGTGATGTGTTCGATCGTCTATGTACTCAACATTGTTCGCTTGCTTGTGTTTTACCCAATTGCTGTGCAAGAGTGTACGGGCATGCCAAACGATGCTGCGTGCTTAGTACCGATGTGGGAATGGCACACAGCCGTCTATGAGTGGGGCTTCTTAGTTGTCTTAGTGGGAATGTGGCTCGTATGGTTTTGGAGGGTCGGAGGACCTGCTCGAACACTCGATGCATCGTCTGCACCTCCTGAAGCATGGCGCCTTCGATTGAGGACACAATGGTCGACTCAACACATCGCCCTTGTTGTGGTCGCTCTCGTGTTGGTGTTCGGTGGTGCGTACAATGTCACCAATAATGAAGAGGCAAGTGAGGCAAAGTCAACCCTTGACACATGCCAGTTCCTCGATTTAGCAACATCTGATTGTACGCAAGCTCAGAAAGATTGGGACAAGGCGATTGGTTCGGCATGGTCCCTCGCAGCCATAGGTTTACTCGCAGGCGTCATCGGAGGTGTCGAATTACAACGGCCCGATGAAAATGGAAACTGGCCATCGANATCACAAGATGAAGAGGTGACCAGTGTCGTATACCAAAAGCCGACCTCGCGCCATTCGAGCAAACGCAAGGGTTCGTGGAAGTCACGGACCAATGAAGAAGAGTGATGGATCACTCTACGATGGTTGCGGCAACTCTCTGACCAGCCATCTCTCGCTTTTCGAGGGCCTTGATAGCAAGACCGACTTTGCTTGTGTGAATGCTGATGTAGGTGGAGCCGTCAGCAAAGTGAACATCGCCAATCGCCATTTCATTGCAGCGGAGGGCATCAGTGAACCATCTGGCCACAGCAAGGGATGAGCCTGCTGCTGTCGGTTCGATGTCGAGGTGGAGTTGGACAAAGCCGAACACATCAGCCGTTTCGCCAAAGTCATCCTGTCGCTTGACAGGGTCACGGTCCATGCCTTCTGGAAGTTCTGGCGTTTCTGAGTCGATGATGTCAAGGCCGTAGGTGGCCATGATCTTGGACAGTTGCGGTGCGTCGTCTCGAGAGACAAGGCTCCATGCCTCACCCTTTCGGCCGATTCGGCCAGTGCGTCCAACTCGGTGAACAAAGGAATCCAAATCCACTGGAAGGTCATAGTTGACCACGAGCGTAATGCCATCGACGTCGATTCCACGTGCTGCAACATCGGTTGCAACAATGGTCTTGATTTCCTCAGCCTTGTACCGCTTGAGGATTTTCTCACGCTGGTTTTGGCTGAGATCGCCGTGCAAGCCTTCTACGGAGAAGCCGTGCTTAGAGAGTCGTTGGACTGCCAAGTCCACCATCCGCTTGGTGTTGCAGAAAATGATGGTTTGATCTTCATCGTTCATTCGTGCAAGAAGACGTCCGAGCACCCAGAGTTTGTTGGCTCGGCCAATGCGAACACTGTACATGTCAATTGGCGGAATGTCAAGTTCCTCGGTGTTCGTGAGAACGAATTCGGGTTCGTTCATGAATTCATTCGCAGTGTCAATGATTTCTTGGGGGAAGGTCGCAGAGAAAAGAAGGGTTTGNCTGCGGCCCGTCATTCGCTCCATNACCCACATGATGTCCGGGAAGAAACCCATGTCAAGCATGCGGTCTGCTTCNTCAAGGCAGAAAAGAGATGGTGAAGCCAAATCGATGTGACCACGTTCGCTCATGTCCATGACTCGCCCTGGCGTACCTACGATGATGTCAACGCCGTCGCCCAAGGACCGAGCTTGCTTCTCAAGGTCGGTTCCGCCGTAGACTGTTTGGACTGAAAGACCCGTTGAGCCTTGGAGGGCCTGCAGTTCCTGTGCCACTTGGTTTGCGAGTTCACGGGTTGGTGCAAGGATCAGGGCTTGGAGGGTGCCAGTTGGCTCACACTTTTCGAGGATTGGCAAACCGAAAGCTGCTGTTTTTCCCGATCCAGTGCGTGCTTGGCCAATGACGTCGAGGCCACGGCGTGCAAGAGGGATGGTGTCTTTCTGGACTTGTGTTGCGTGCGTCCATTCAAGGGAAGCAAGGCCATCAAGGAGGGAAGCAGGTAGGTCCCAAGAGTCGAAGCGGGTTTTGGTGAACATGGTATCATCTCCGTCTCGGTTGTGCGAGTGGGTCGCCGAGACGGTGGCAACCCATTCGAGTGGAATCAGTAGTTGTCGCGGTCTGCGATTTCTTGCTGAAGGATGCCCATCCAATACTTGCGAGCGTTCTCACGAGTGAGGGGTCGCTTGGTTTGTCGAACGTGTTCGAGAATGTACTGTCGGAACTTGAGTGACTTGTTGCGGTTGACACCCTTTGGGGTAATTCCATCCCACAATCGGTCAAACTGTTCTTCTTTGTCGTTGAATGCACCTGAACTCATGGAAAGCACCTCTAAGCATTTCGCCCACCGGCGCTCCCTTCTTAACCATGCCGACACGATTTGTGTGAAAAAACAAGCACAGAGTGATGGAAATCAGAAATATTCATCATCGTCGTCAGGCTCTTCATCGGTGAATTCGTCGGTATAGCCCATCATTTCGTCTTGTGAAACGGCCCTGTAAGCCCCAGCAGAGGGTTGAGGCGCCGGCGATGGTTGTTCGGCATCTTTGGGGGCCGGTTGCTCGGGCGCAGGTGATCCGTCCGGACGAAGCGGTTGGAAGCCGACTTGCTTCCCATGTGCTTCAGCAATTTCTCGGTCGATGGCTGGAACAGCTGGGGCTGGCGCCAATTGAGCGTTCTTTTGCGCTTCTGTCCCGTCGATGGAAACATCGAACGTCATTTCTTTCAAGGAGGCGATGATTGTTGAATCTGTTTCCGTTTTCAGCAAATCGATGGCCATGGTACGAAGCACATCCTCGCCAAACAACCGNGGCAATAACTCAACACAGGCCTTGCGGACTTGCAGGTCTTTGGATGTTGATCCTTTGACGACGAGTTCNCGCGCTCGACCATGNTCAGTNTCAACGGATTGGAGTGCTTTGATACCGCTCAGNCGNACCTTTGAATCGAGGTCCACCATGGCTCGTTCAGCNAAAACTGTCGCAATCCTCGACTCACGCTTTGCTAAACTGGGCAAGGTACGTGCTGCGACCCTCCGCACTTCGACATCCTCGTCGTTGAGCGACCACGAAATCAAATCCCAAACAGAGGAGCCGCCTCGCTGGAGCACACGTCGAAGCAGGCCTGCTGCCTTTTTGCGGAGCTTTGGATCTTCCTCAAGCAGCAATGTATCGATGTGGTTCACCACCACTTCTGGCCACGTTTCACACAACGCATTGAGGCCTTTCCAAGCGGCGTCTGAGCGTTGGCGGGAGGCCGAGCGGAGTTCGTTACCGAGGATTGTTTCAACGGCTGAAGGGAACACTGGAGCGGTGACAGCAAGGCAACGGCTGGCCGCAATTCTCACATTGGCATCATCGTCATCAAGCAACACAGACAGCCAATCAAACAATTCGTTGGATTTACGGACTGCGATTTCAGGAAGGACATCTAACGCAGCAACTCGGACCTCACCCGCGTCGTGTTCAAGTGCCAGCAACACTGCTGCATGGGCATCATGAATCGAACGACCACTGAATCGGCCGAGCGCACGAACACCAGCAGCGCGGTCGTGGGTGTGGGTCTGGTCGAGATAACGAGATTGGACTTGATCGATTTCGCCAAGGGCAAGAGGAAGCACGTCGGCATCAGGAATGCTAACCCATGGGCCCACTTCACTGACAATTTTCTTGTCAACTTTCTTGCTTCTACCAACGTTGAGCGGAAGACCAGTGCGAGGATCTCTTGCGATGTATTCCCGTGTCATAATGGACCCTCCTGTGCGGCGCAGTGGTTCGTGACCAATGAACCTATGGACGACGCAGTTTACTCCGATAACGAGGGAATATGAAGAATGCTCGAAAATAGACGGGGAGACGAGGGCGCGCAATGCTCTTGAATCGCACCAAGAGTCCAGTGACATGACCAGCATCCGAGGAACACATCTCGTCTTTGTTCTGTGGAGTGTTCTGGCCATGATCTCAATGCCATATGTTGGCGTAATCGAAGCACCACACGATGCTACCTTGGAAGACCCAAAATCACCATTTGAAATCATCCAAGCATCAACTGGATTCAACGCCAGCGATGGTTTCACGCCCGGTAATATCACGGTGCAAAGCGGTGATGGAAACCCGTTGCTCGACCGACCTGACATTTCACCCCAAACGGTCCCTCCCCCGGCAATGATGTTCAGGCGGAGTGGTGCATGCCTCGAACACAACAGCCAGACCAACGAAGCAATGCTGATTGGCGGTCGATACGATCCGAATCCCAGCCAAAATGGTGATGAGGACCTGACAAACTTCATCGAAATATTGGATGTCGCCAATGAAACATGGTCCCCCAGTACCCAAACGATTCCTCAAACCCAAGCCTACCACGAGTGCGTTTCGGTCCAAGGGAAAATTTACTCCATCGGCGACCACCACCCTTTCACGAGCCCNGGCGTTCGAGCGGATGGCGTGGTTCACATCTATGACCCTGCCACAGGCAATTGGAGCAGCGGTACAGAAATGCCAGCAACTCTGGGCGTTGGGCTTGCTGGCATGGACGCACTTGACGGGTTCATTTACGTCGCAGGTGGCGTGGGTCGGTGGGACCGCTCGGATTTATCCAATCGAACCCTGCGCTACAATCCAGCTACCGACGTGTGGGATTCAATGGCGAACATGAGCGCTCCTCGCCATTCGTTTGAGTTGGTGGCCTTCCACGGGAAACTCTACGCAATCGGTGGCTATGTTCGCCTGTTTGACGCAGCGCTTAACCAAACAACCGTGGCGCCTGCAAACCATACGGAAATCTACGACCCTGCAACCAACACATGGATCAATGGTTCTGATTTACCATTCAAAATCGCTGCCCATTCGGCTGTGGTTCACAATGATGAAATCGTCCTTGCTGGCGGAATACACAACGGTGGAAAGTATGACGAAATACGAGGTTACAACCCGCTGACTGACACGCATCAGGCAAGAGGCGTGCTCCACACCTCGATGTATGATTTCGACATGATCAACATCGATGGAACGTTGCTTTATGCCGGAGGCGATGCTTCAACGTGGCGATTCAGCACATGGGGGAATGCCTATTCTGATGTATCGGCACTGCACCACAACCCTGCCCAGCAACGAGGCACACTGCTTTCTGATTTGTTCGATGTTCGCACGGGAAGCGAAGGAAGCGCAACACCATTGTGGCTTGATTTTACGGGCTCTGCACCAACCGATACCGGCCTGAGGATGCAATACCGAACGGGGCCAACTGTTGCGAGCCTCAGCAGCGGACTATGGCGCCCACTGGGTGTGAACCAGAGTTCCGAATACCTTGAACTTGGAAACCACACCTTCACCGATGTAGCACCTGGCGACTCATTCATTCAATACCAAATTGAATTCACAACGCAGGAACTCGACGAATGGGTCACACCAACCCTCGACAGCATCGTCGTTGGCTCAGAGGAAGCACGGTTTGTATCAACACCTCCATCAAGCATGAATCCNAACGCTGCACTTTCAACAATCCAAACATTCCATTCTGCTTACGGGCCAACCGCATCCTATACGTTGCAAATTCAGCCATCGACCTATGACGGATTCCCCATCATCGGACTCGACCCCGCCGTATTGACATACTCACCAGCGACATCGGCAGTGGCCATCGTCGACCCAGATCAAGTGCTTCGTGCAGTGGATTTGGCTGTAACTCATAGCACTGGATTGAAGGCGACACGGTTGATTGGATGTTCGCAATCACCGACGGGATTGCAACGCCGTACCTAGAACTGAGCGTGGCAACCAACAGCACCGTGCTCACATCCTACACAGCACCAACCCTTACCACCATCGACAATGAACTCTCAGTCGAAGTGCTCTCGTTGACATCTTCCTTCAGCAGCGTTGGTGGCGCATCAGTCGAAGCCATGGAAACGTTCCCTGGCGAAACGCCGATGACGGCCGTTGTCGACCACGCCTTCAGCAACTCAGATGCAAGGTTACTCAACGGCTTGATTGAAGCTCGAATCAACGTCGAGGTCGTAGCAACACCCGAACTTGGCGGAGGGGTGTATAGCAACCCCGGCATGTGGACGACATTGACGACTGGTTCAACGACGACCATCGAATTCACCCTCCCAAACGGCACTTCTGGTGACGCACGGGTGTGGCTGGAAGCACGTACGACGGATGATTTCGAATTGGAAGTGTTTGCCTTCAACCGCAGCATCGTCCTCAACAACGAGGGGCCTGTGCTAACAAGTACCTCGCCAGCATACGCCGCCTATTCAAACAAGAACGAAGAGCGAATTGTGTCATTCACCTTCAACGATGTAGGTGGATTTTCGAACGACACAGTCCAAGGTTATCTCTGGATTGAGGCGCTTCATGACGCATCACAAGATGGGGTCGCTGATTTGAATGAATACCAACCCACTCCGATGAGTTCTCTAACTCCGGTAATGAATGGACCATCACAACGCTCGTCAATGATTCAATGAACGCTGACCACGAAACCGTTCGAGTGTGGCTGCAAGGAACCGATTATGCAGGGTATGCAATCGAGGATTCAAACGCTGAGAACGGCACCTTATGGTGGGAAAGTCGAACCCCGGAAAATGGGCAATTGATCGATTTCGATGGCGTCGAATCCAGCGGTGAAGTGACCCGCCTTGAACCTACCAAATCCTTTGCATGGGGTGTTGAAGTGGCCGACAGCAATCGACTCACAGACATTACACGCGTGAGCCTGATGCTTGGCAATGACCCTACATTGGGCCTCCGTTACAACACAAACCTGGGCACATGTGAAGCCCTTGATGCCCGCATCCAAGTTTCACCCCAGTGCATGGCAACGACAGGCGAGACGCTCGCCATCCAATTCGCAGGCACTGTTGATTGGACCTTCGTAACACCCTCAACAAATGATGGCCGAATTGAGATTATTATCGAGGATTATGACGGCACTGCCTCGATTCTCTACGAAAATGAGTGGACCTATGAACCAGAGATGAACGTCACCTTCCAATCGTTGCTTGATACAGAAGGAGCCGTGCAAGGTGAAATCGTTGAAGGATGGAGCATTGCATCGGGTGAAACGATTCAACTCAATGCTTCAGTGTACCATTTGTTGAGTGACAATGGTTACTCTGGCCCTGTTTCGATTTACTACAACGGAAAACTGCAGAACGATCGCTGGTCAGGAGGCACTTCAGGCATTGTGACGGATGGGCACCTCTCTGTTGAGTTCCAAGCACCACTCGGCGCAGGCTTGTTGTTTGAGATGGAACTCACCGTCTGGGACCCGTACGCCACACAAGAACTCCTCAAATTGGAACTGCCAACATTGCGGGTCGATGGAGCGGCACCCTACTTGCTTGATTCGACCCTCGGCGAGGGCACATCGAGGTTCCACCTCAGCGAAGTGGAGATTGGCGCCAACATCGAAGAAGCAAATCTATGGTCGTCCAATCTCTCTGTGACATGCCAGGTTCGCTCGCTTGAAAATGAATGGCCTGCCCTCACCCTGAACAGAGCCTCATCAACGGTTTACGACGGCAAGACGATGTTCTCCTTTGTGTTCGATTTCAGTGCACTTGGCGACCCATCTGAACTTTCGACCCAAGCCAACATAGCGTGTTGGGCTGAAGGCCAAGACGATGCTGGCTTCATGCTCCAGGCATCGACTGGAAATTCGGAATTGGATCCATGGCTCATTCTCCCGTTGAACAGCATTGGCCCGGATGTGGCCATCACGGAGGTCGACATAACAGGCAGCACGGAGGCAGGCGGCACCATGCGAATTGGGGTGAAACTTGTCAGCCTCGGAGAGGCCATCGATGAACAATTCAATGTCTCAATCTATGCAGAATCCAACGGTGAGCGAACCTTGGTCGGCCGAGAGGTCGTTGCCAGCATCGGCATGAACACTGCCACAACGCTCCGCAGTACAATCACGGTACCCAGCGGTTCGTGGACCCTTCATGTGGAAGCAGATGCAGAACAGACAATGTGGGAAGTCGATGAAACAAATAACGCATGGAACCGTTCCTTCGGACCGCAGACAGACGGTATGAGCACCAGCGTGGTGCTGTTGGGTGGCGGTCTTGGCGTTGCAGTGCTCGCTGGCGCAGTGGTGTTGTTGCGAAGAAAACAATCAGATGAGCCATCGTTTGAAGAGGCACCAGATGAAGCAGGCACCACCTCTGCTGTCAAACCAACCCCAGCAGGATTGACTGGGCCCCCACCACGCACGTCCGAGCCAAAGCCAAAACCTGCTGGATTAAAGGGACCACCGCCACGATCAAAACCAGCAAGCGAGGCAGCGCCAGCCATTGATGGCGCAGCTGCTTTGGACGCCTTATTGCCAGCAAGCACAGAGGAACCACAAGATCACTCGGTTGGATCTGTGGTGAATGAATGGTCACAATTGCCACCAGGTGGCGACTATGATTACGCTCTGGACCAAACGGTGTACAAGGGTGAAGAATGTGGCACATGGCGAATGAATGAGGACAAAACATTCACACGAATTGAATGAACACAATTCATGGCTTACCTTCTTGAACGGTAAGCACTTCATCGCAACATGGCCAAGGAAGACATCGAGGATGTTGTCCGGGTACTGGCCATTTGTTTCCGCGAAGGGCAAGCACTTGATGCGCTCGAACTCGAACGNATCATGTCCTTCGACATGGAATGGATTTCACCCGACGAGGCAGAAACGGCTGTTCAGGCACTCATCAAGGCCGGTTGGTTGTCAGGGCCAGAGGAGGCACTGGAAGCCACTGTGCCCTTGGAAGCCATCACATCGCCGCTCGGCTGGCACCCACGCCCAGCAAGGTTACTCAAACCGATTCACGTCGATCAAATGGGAGCGGAATCGGTTGAAAAATCACAAGCAGATGTCCGCTCTACACCCCTTCCATCCACGCCTCGAGCACAAATACCGGCCACTGTAGCGAGTCCACAAAACAACGATGACGTGCAAAGCTCACACCAAGGCTCACCAAGTTCATCGCCAAGCAATCACAATTGGAAGTCCAAGAAGTCGAACGCAGGGCCCAACGTAAAGCAAAGGCACTCACCTATGCAAGCCATTGGGTCTGCCTAGCGCTCGTTGCCCGTGAGCAGGGCCTCGTGATGGACGACATTGCTGCTGCTCTTTCGGTCTATTGACCTCATCCTTCGATGATGGTTCCGTCACTCACTTCGAGCACTTGCTCTTTGTTACGNGCNGACAGTTCAACCAGAACTGGCAAGAGAATGAGCGATAGAATGAGCGAGAAGAAGACCGTTACAGCGGTGATCAGACCGAAATCTTGGATGACAGGCATTGGCGAGAACAGCAGCACCATGAACCCAAATCCAGTGGTTAAAGCGCTCATAATCAAAGCCACACCCGTTGTTGAAAGGGCTGCACGCAACGCTTCCCAATGGGTGTCCCTACGGGCCAATTCCACTTCGAAACGACGCCACATATGGATGGAGTANTCAATACCAATCCCGAGTGTAAGCGCCGTTACCATCACCGTCAAGACGTTCCACTTGAGACCCAATGCCATCATTGAACCAGCAACCCAAAGCGAAGCAAGGGCCACTGGGAACAGGACCACAATAGCCGGCAACACCCTGCGGGTCAGAAGCAGGAGGACGACACTCGAAACGACAAGCGAAATGACAGTGGTCTTCACTTGTGATACGCTCAACCCATCCAAGACAGTTTGGAGTACGACAAGATCACCAGTCACATGCAACTCAGCATGGCCAACCAAATTCTCTCGAAGTGTGCCACGCTCATCACTTGAGCCAAGTTCACGTTCGACCTGAGTGATGACACGCTCTGCTTGGGTCGAAGTGGAGGCTTCGACTCGAANCTCATTACGTAAGTAAGTGATTCCCGACTCATCCATAGCCACCGTTTGTGCGACCCGTTGCGACCATGTCTCACCGCTGATCGCATCGGCGACAGATTCGTTTTGCGCAAGGTAAGCAAACACATCCACAAGGTTGCAACCAAGGTCTTGATCGATGACATAGACATCGCCATCACCATCGAACACTTCGAGGTTATGTGCTTCACCGAACGATGCGTTTCTGAGAATTGCGTCCCGAAGCACAACATATGGACCTTCGTAAGCGGGGGAAGGAATTCGTTCATCCGTACCGACCACATCGTGGTTTGAAGTTAAGTCTTGATGCAATCCTTGAAGCTGCTCAAGTAGAACTGCGTCGCCGGGGATTGTGGTCGCTCCGTCAACTGGCTCAAGAAGAATGTAGAGAAGTTTCCAGCCTGCACTGTCGTAATTGGTTTCCAAGTCTTCCCGCACGTCCATTATTTCCATGTCTGGGTCGACGAAATCACCCAAATCGAAATCAGTTTCCAATGAGGCTGCCCCAAAGACCGAGGCTGCGGAGATGAAGATGGCCACGAGCAACACAGCGACTTGTTGCTTCTGCTGAAGAGCGACAATTCCGTCAACAATTTTGGGCATGGTGATGGCTTGGGATTCCAATTTGACGGTGAAACCACGCACGACGACGTGCAAGGAACCAACGATGACCGTTGCAGAAACGAATGCGCAAACGACACCGAAAGCAAGTGCGTAGCCGAATGTGGCCAAAGGTGGCAATGGGGAGATGACGTTTGCGAGGAAAGCCGCCACGGTTGTCACCACAGCGAGCAAGAGCGGCACTGAAAGCCGAGCGCAGGANCGAAGCCAGGCTTCGGCCGGATCTTCATGTTCCTTACGAATCGCCGCATAGGCTCGTTGGAGGTGAATTGCATAATCGATGCCCAACCCGAGAACAAGAGGAGCCACTGCCACTTCGAGTGCTGTGAATTGAGCGCCAAGCAGGTTCATCACGCCGTAGGTCCANATGAGGGCNGAAGACAAACCGACCAGTGGGAACAATACATCCGGGATTGAACGGAAGGCAATGGCCAGAAGAATCACGACGACAAGCAGAGCAATCACGACTAACAAAGCGAGGTTCTCAAAGGTCCCTTCATCGATGTCGTAGGAAATTAAGTCAAGGGATACAACGCCATAGTCGAGTGAGGAGTCATCTGAAAGCGTCGAGAATTCATCGCGTAACTGATCTTGCAACACCTTACGAGTGTTCTCATCCATGTTCGGGTCGACTTCCAACACCCAAAGGGTGGAAGAAGCGGTTGGGGCGGCACTCCCGTTGCCATTTTCCAGATAGGAACATGTTGAATCAATGCTCAAATCTTTGTTGAGCAACGCTGATGATGCGTAGGTGGCTGCCGACAGGAGTTGATCATCGCTGGTCAGCGTGCAGGTGGTGTTTTCCTCAAAAATAAGTTCCAGCATGTGTTCCCAAGAGGTCACATTCGCAAGTGGCATCCCGTCGGCTTCCTCGTCCAAACTCAATTGGACAATACCTGGCGCTGTTGTCCAAACAGTGATCAGATTGCTCCGCTGTTCAGAAGCCTCCTCGATGAGAGCGAGGTGTTCAGCCATGAGGTGGAGGTGTTCTATAGAAAGGACGCTCGAACCATTATCGGCTGAGACTTCGACGAACAGTGGACGGGTTTCATTTGGAAAATGTTGGTGAATGCGCTCGTGGGCGTCATTCGCATCGGACTCTGGGGCAAAGTCTGCTAGATCAGTATTAAAATTCGGTGGAGATGTCGCCAAATGCGCCATCAGGCCAACGGTGAGTAAGCCGCTTACTATGAGGATAGCAAGAGCCGAGCGTTGGAAGGCTCCAGCGCTTTTGGCCATCTTGGCCTCGAGAGCGGAAGTATCCATGGACTCTCCAGCGCAAAGCACTACAAAAGGAAGGGGGTTGCTCGGCATCAAACCCCTCGCCTTTACCAACTGTCTCAAGTTGCTCTCAAAAACAATGATAGGCCACAACATGGAGGCTTTTTCTGCTGAAATGACATGGTGCTTTTGGGAGAAGGTTCAAAACAAGTAGGCCAGTGGGCGAACTGGTCATCA
>JGI26273J51734_10000857_pt1 | contig 16350 bp, 14 predicted proteins | sample SaaInlV_125m_DNA_FD_51734 | JGI IMG/M metagenome (IMG submission 51734) | reverse complement strand
CCTCATTACAAAATGAATCAAAGATCACTCAACTTCAGAAAGAATAGATCACCAACTACGGCTCTTTGTTTGGTCCAATCATTCCATTTAAATTTGCCAACTTAGCTCTGGATCTCGAACCTACATTCTCTGAACTCTTTGCTCCTACTTCAAAATAAGCTTTGGCCCTTTGATAATTTTTTTGCTCCATCGCGGCATTTCCAAGATAATAGTTCCCCTCCGCCGTTGCCAGCAACGCCTGGCTTCGTTTTATATCGGCAATACCCTTTATTTTGTCTCCACTATCGTAAAGCAACACCCCTCGCTCTAAGTAGGCTCTGTAATGATTGGGGTTTTTGCTGATACTAGTAGTGAATGCCCGTTCTGCTCTTCCTGTATCGCCCAACATTTTCCAGGCCTTGCCACGCAGCACCCAGAAAGAAAACTCATCTGGCTGAATATCAACCGCTTTGTTTAGTGAGCTTAAAGCTCCTCTTGGATCATTTTTCTTTAGAGCCTTCTTAGCTTTTTCTGCCGCTTCGTACGCGAGTTCATCCTTTTTTAACTGCCTAATAGCTGCCTGGAAGCGCGTCCTACCTCGATCGCCACTCGGCAAAGTTTTAGCCTTTATGCGATTTGCCTCCACTCTCCTCATTGAAGGGGGATGACTAGCAAATAAACCTGACAAGAAGCTGGTTGCTTTGTCTTTACTAAAAGAGACAAAAGTCTCTTGTAATTCAACCGCGCCCTCTGGTTCATAGCCAGATTGAGCATGTAATCCATACCGTAATAATCCGCCTCAAGCTCATCATCTCGACTATATCTGGCCATCCACGCTGCAGTTCCAAGCTGAGAAGCCAAGCCAACAATCTCCTCGTTCTCCTTCTCTTTGGCACTCACTCCAACAGCCATGACCCCGAGGCTCAGGAGTGTGCCTCGGCTCATTTGGGATGCTCCATGTCTTGCTACAGCATGAACAATTTCATGGCTAAGCACTGCCGCTAGTTGTGCCTCATCTCTGAGCTGTACTAGCAGCCCGCGATTAATTGCAATTTTACCCCCCGGCAGAGCCCAGGCATTGGGAACTGAATTGTTGAGCACTACGAACTCGAAGGGTAAGTCGGGCTGTGCACTATATGTTGCTAATTTTTTACCTACTCCCGCAACATAGCTCTGTAGTTCAGAGTCAAGATAATAATCACCTCCTTGAGCTTGCCGAGAGGGACTATAATTTTTTTCACCCAAAGTAATTTCTTGCTGTTTGGACATTAACAAGAATTCATTTTGTCCTGTCACTGGGTTAACACTGCAGCTTGTTATAAACAGCATAGTAAGGAGTAATAAATGAATCACTTTGATACGCTTAACAGGCATATAGCGTTCTCTTTACGGCAGATAGTCAGTGTGTTTCTATACAACCAATATTGCCGAATTATCGTAAGTAATAATAGGGGCGCAATCGGTTTTGATGTGTTTTACTCTAAACAGTTGCAAAAAAAGTTGATATTATTGAAGGACTCTTGATTGCGTACGCACTTTGCTAGGTAACTAAACATGATGCTCACGGTGATTTCACCCGCCAAAAAACTCGACTACAGTAGCTCTGGTTTTGCCAACCAGCACAGTCAACCAGCCTTCTTAGAGCATTCTAAGGAATTGCTAGAGGGCCTTAAAAAACTGTCGCCTCAAGACGTCTGCGCTCTAATGGGGCTGAGCGACAAGCTCGGTGCTTTAAACTATGAGCGGTTTCAAGAATGGTCGGTGCCCTTCGATAGCGACAATGCTAAGCCGGCCGTGCTTGCCTTCAAAGGTGACGTTTACCAAGGTCTATCTGCAGATACCATGTCTGCAGAGGATCTTAATTGGGCCCAAGATCATTTGCGTATTTTGTCTGGCCTATACGGCGTTATGCGCCCACTTGACTTGATGCAGCCTTATCGCCTTGAAATGGGGACCAAGTTTGCCACAGCTCGAGGCTCTGATCTTTACGCATTCTGGGATGGAATTATCAACAAAGAGCTAAACACACTCCTCTCATCCTCTGATTCAGTATTGCTTAACCTTGCCTCCAACGAATATTTCAAGGCTGCTAAAGAAAAAACCATTTCTAGTCGAATCGTCACGCCTGTTTTCATGGATAACAAAGACGGAAAATATAAGATCATTAGTTTCTTCGCCAAAAAGGCAAGGGGATTGATGGCTGGTTTTATTATTAAAAATAAAATNATACATGTAGANAGTATTAAGGCTTTTGATAGCGACGGTTATAGCTTTAATGATGCTATGAGTGAGGGTGATAAGTGGGTCTTCACCAGAGGATAAGCCCCACTAGCTATCTTTTTCAAATCAAATGTTAATTAAATGACTAAACCTTTTTCCCAGGCCTGTGAGAATAATCGTGGTCCGATATCTCAAGTTCTTGAGCGTGTCCTTGTTGACTGCCAATCTGTGTTTGAAATTGGCAGCGGCACAGGCCAGCACGCCGTCTGGTTTAGTCGTGCTATGCCTCACTTACAGTGGCAAACAAGTGATCGAAAAGAAAACCACCAAGGGATCAAACAATGGATCTCCGATAGTTCGCTGGAAAACATTCATCACCCCTTGGAATTAGATGTCGGTGTGGGGCCATGGCCAGAGGGTCTATTTGACGCTATTTTTACAGCCAATACTGCCCATATCATGGCCTTGTCAGAGGTCGAGCTGATGTTTTCTGGTGTTTCTAAGCTTCTAATATCTGGCGGTCTCTTCTGCCTTTACGGGCCGATGCAATATTCTGGAGTAATTGCTGCTGAAAGTAATCGAGCCTTTGACGCTAGACTGAGAGCAGTAAAATCGACCCAAGGAATACGTGAGTTTAATGACTTAAATAAACTAGCCGCCGCCTTCGGCATGGAACTAATAGAAGATAATGACTTACCCGCCAACAACCAGCTAGTTATTTGGCAAAAGCACTAGAAGTATGCTGCCATCGGTTGCTGGGCAATAAGGTAGTCCGCCGCAATGCCAATGAAAATGACCATTCCCACGCGGTGATTGTTTAAAAATGCCGCAAAACATGCCTCTCGATCTCTTTGCCTAGCTCGGCGAAATTGGTTGAAAAAATAACCTGCTGCAACTACTAGGCTAAGAAAATAAACCAGTCCTCTTTGAAACTCGAGGCCCACAAAGGCCATAATTACGAGAGTTGCAACCTGTAACAATACAATCATCAACAGATCATATTTTCCAAATAATACTGCAGTAGATCGAACACCAATTTCTAGATCGTCCTCCCGATCAACCATTGCGTAATAAGTATCAAAAGCAACAGTCCAAACCACAATCGCTGCAAATATAAGCCAAAGTTCCGTCGGCAATGCAGCTCGCTCTGCTGCAAACGCCATAGGGACAGCCCAGGCAAAGGCGACCCCTAGACCAAGCTGTGGTAAATTTGTAAAGCGCTTCATAAGCGGATAAATGGCTGTAACTACCGCCCCCACAAACGAAAGCATTATCGTCAGTTGATTTGTCATTAATACCAAGCATAAGGCGACTAATAAAAGCCCAAAGCACAGCCAGAGAGCTTGTTGTGGTTTGATTTCTCCTGCCGGCAGTGGCCGCGTTTTTGTTCGTTCCACCTGCCCATCAACATGGCGATCTGCATAATCATTAATAACACAGCCTGCTGCTCTCATAACAATTAGGCCCAACACAAAAATAATCGTTGTCCCAATTGAAGGTTTCCCTGAACCAGCAAACCATAGAGCCCATAACGTCGGCCACAAAAGAAGATAAATACCAATGGGCCGATCCATGCGCATTAGCCGGAGCCATGGGTTTGTCACTCGCGCCGCCCTCGGCTCTACAGAACTGTTCATCACTACTCCTCCAACCCATGATTGTAGTCCTGAAAGCTCGGTAAAAATATTTCACTGACTAATAGAGGCTTGCTGTCAAGACGGAATACCGATCTACGTCCCCACAGATGAGTCATCTGATTACATATGCTCTTTGGAACATGCAGGTCAGCAGCCGTCATGTAAGACGCCGCAACTGGCTCACGGGACATAGAAGGGTCATTAAACAATACCGCGCCTAGTGGCTGACTATCAATGTGTCGAAGTGCCTCCAATCGCCCAGTTAGAGTGGTAAAAGGTAAAATGCTTCTGGCAAAAACCCAAGGGGTGTCCTTACCTTTAAGAATAACCTGTCTAATCAGCACCTCGCTTGAGGGTGGTATATTGAGAGCTCGAGCCTCTGACTCATCTGGCAGTTTCTCTACCTGGCTCAGCACCTCAACAGCAAATTGGTTATGGCTTGCGTCGATCAATCGCTCCGTAAGCGAGCCTCGATCGGACAGCCATTTGTACCAATGCTCGGGTATTTCATGATCATGAAATGAAGAGAGCGGGCGCCANGCGGCGCTGGCTGGTAATTTAGTTTGTCGANAAGTAGGCAAAGCTGTCCCTGCGTTAAAGTGAAGTTCTGATTAAATTGTGATTACTGATCATAAATAGAGTCCATACCCTTTGGCCGCTCACGAAACCGTTTGTATTCCCACTGGTACTGCTCTGGCGCCAAAGCTATTATATCCTCTACTCCCTTATTTAAAGCCAGCAGACTGGTCACCTCATCCGTGCTGTAAATATCTTGGGCAGGTGCAACAAAATGTAACTCCCATCCACCAGGCACGCGCAGTGCTGTGCACATTAAAGCCTGACTCCCAGAGCGCTGCAGTAGCTTGTGAATCAAAGTCATGGTTCGAACCTCCACGCCCAGTAAAGGTACAAACTCCCCACTCTCAGGAGGAGGCTGCTGATCTGGTAAAATGCCAGTGATTTCACCGCGCTTCAAGGCTTTTATTAACGCCGCAACGCCGCGCACATTCGTTGGCACCAACGTTGCTCCGGATTGTTCCCTTGAGGTTTTAATCCAAGTTTCCAGTTCAATCATTCTCGGGGGGTCATAAAGAGAGGTCATTGCTTTTTTCTCTCCAGCCCACAAGCCGAGCACCTCCCAATTTCCCTGATGAGGAATAACTAGAATAGTGCCGCGATCATTTGCAATAGCCTGCTCAAAAAGGTCTAGACCCTTCACCGCCATGACTTTTTTGGAAACCCAAGGATTGCCTTTTCGCCAGACCTTGGGCGTCTCCAAAACAGCCTGTGCTAAGTGACTCATTCGCTTGTCACAAATCTGCTTAATTTCATCGTCCGACAAGTGCGGGTAACATAAAGATAAATTAATACGTGCTATCCGCGAAGGCTGGGCTCCAATGACCGAAAGCAGCCTCCCCAACCATGCTCCTTTGATTCGAGCAATACTAAGTGGAAGTAAGGAGACTAGTCTCAGCAGCCAGAGGACTAATGTGTTCCTCATTAGAAAACTATCCTTTGTGTTAGGGTTAAAAAGCTCACAGTATTCTAGGCCATGGGGCTGTCATCAAAGTATTGCAATTATAGGCTAGTATATCGAAAGGTTAATCATGGCGACTAACTAAATCATGCTTTTGAGTCAGTTAGACTCTATCTTTATCTTTACGCACCTTTATAATTGAGCCTCCACTTGGACACATTATTAATTACGGGTAACTTTCGTGAGTAAACTTTCTGCACCGCCTGATACTTTTCAAGATCTCATCGCCATCCTTCAGAACTACTGGGCGGGAAAAGGATGCGTTATTATGCAGCCACTTGATATGGAAGTTGGTGCAGGCACGTTTCATCCTGCAACCTTCTTGCGTTCTATCGGTCCAGAAGTGTGGAATAGCGCTTATGTTCAGCCTTCTCGACGGCCTACTGATGGGCGTTATGGGGAAAATCCAAACAGATTACAGCACTATTACCAATTTCAAGTAGTCATGAAGCCTTCCCCTAAAGACTTCCAGGAGCTGTATTTGGGCTCTCTGCAGGCAGTTGGAGTTGACACCTTGATTCACGATGTTCGATTTGTTGAGGATAACTGGGAATCACCAACCCTCGGGGCCTGGGGTTTAGGCTGGGAAGTTTGGTTAAATGGGATGGAAGTTTCGCAGTTTACTTATTTCCAACAAGTTGGAGGTCTCGAATGCTATCCAGTTACTGGAGAGATTACTTACGGTTTAGAGCGCATCGCTATGTACCTGCAGGGAGTCGATAGTATCTATGATCTTATTTGGGCCCATGGCCCAGATGGAGATGTAACCTACGGCGACGTTTTTTTGCAAAATGAAGTTGAGATGTCTACCTTTAATTTTGAGTATGCTGATGTCGATTTTTTGTTTTCCGCTTTTGATCAGTATGAAAAAGATTGCCGCTGTCTTATTGATAATAATCTTCCCCTTCCAGGCTATGAAATGGTGATGAAAGCATCCCATACGTTTAACTTACTAGATGCCCGCAAAGCAATTTCCGTAACGGAGCGTCAGCGCTATATCCTTCGAGTAAGAACTCTTGCCAGAGGTGTTGCCCAAGGGTACTTCGACTCAAGACTGGCGGCCGGCTTCCCCTTGGCATCGCCTAATATCGCTAAAGAAGTCCTTGCTCGTCACGCCGGAGAAGATAAATGAAATCCGATTTCTTATTTGAGTTAGGCACAGAAGAGTTGCCGCCGAAGGCTCTTTTATCGTTATCCCGTGCGTTCACCAAAAGCATCCTTGAGGGGTTTATTGCTCAAGGCTTGGCCTTTGACGATAGTACTTCATATGCGGCTCCAAGGCGCTTAGCTATATACATCAAAGGATTAGACGATCGTACCCCTGACTCTGACATTGTGGCATGGGGACCTCCTGCAAGAGTGGCTTTCGATGGTGCAGGGGCGCCAACTAAAGCAGCGGAAGCTTTCGCCAAGAAAAACAAAATAGCCTTATCTGATTTATCTGCAAAGATTGAGAATGATGGCCAGCAAGATAAGCTTTGTATGCGACACACCGAACCTGGTAAAGACTCCGCCGAGCTATTCGGTTTGGTAATTAATAGCTGCTTATCCAGTTTGCCCATTCCAAAGCGAATGCGGTGGGGAAGCAGCAGAGATGAGTTTGTTCGTCCAGTACAGTGGGCTGTGCTTATCTTCGGCGATCAAGTTTGTGAAGAAACAATACTTGGAGTCAAGAGCGGAAATATCAGTCAGGGCCACCGGTTCCATGGTCCAGGTGACATCTTGATAAAATCCCCGAAGAGCTATGAGAAGCAGCTCCGCAGCGCTAAGGTAGTCGCGCAGTTCGATGAGCGAAAGCAGATAATCCAAGAAGGGGTTTCTTCTTTGGCGAAGAGCATCAAGGGGGAGGCTGTGATTGACGAATCCCTATTAAATGAAGTCACCGCTCTCAATGAATGGCCGGTGCCACTGTTGGGGCAATTTGAGAAAACCTTTCTGTCAGTACCCGCAGAAGCTTTAATTTCGTCCATGAAGGAACACCAAAAGTATTTCCACGTTATAAATAGCAAAGAAGAGTTACTCCCCGCTTTTATAACGGTAGCAAATATTGTAAGCAAAGACCCAAAGCAAGTGATCGCAGGAAATGAGCGAGTAATTCGACCTCGTTTAGCTGATGCCGCATTCTTTTATGAAAATGACGCTAAACAATCTCTCGAGCGTAGGCGAGAGGCTCTAAAGAAAGTCGTGTTTCAAGACAAACTCGGCTCCGTATTTGACAAAACAGCTCGCGTGGCGGCGGCGGCCGAAGCCCTGTCAAATTTCACGGCCGCGGATCCTTCGCTTGCTCGCAGGGCAGCAGAATTAAGTAAATCTGATTTAGTTTCTGACATGGTTGGGGAGTTTGCAGACCTACAAGGTATTATGGGCAGATATTACGCGCTCAACGACGGAGAGGACCATCAAGTTGCTGAGGCGCAGCTGGAACAATATCTTCCTCGGTTTTCAGGGGACCAAGTCCCGTCAACTGAGGTGGGTACGACACTAGCTTTGGCAGACAAATTAGATACCTTAGTGGGTATATTTAGCATTGGACAGCAACCTTCAGGGTCAAGGGATCCTTTTGCGCTAAGAAGAGCCAGTCTTGGGGTGTTGAGGATAATCATCGAGCGTCGAATAGATCTTGATTTGAATAAGGCAATCTTAATTGCCGCGAGCCAGTTTAATCTCAAAGAAGAGACTCTCGAAACAATACGTTTGCAAGTACTTACATACATATTAGATAGATTTAAATCTTGGTACAAAGAAGAGGGGCTCAAAGCCGAAGTTTTCCTCTCTGTTGCCTCGCTAAATCTTTCAAACCCTCTGGATATTGACGCCCGAGTAAAGGCCATCTCAGCATTTTCAAAGCTGCCGGAAGCCCAAGATCTCGCAGCCGCTAACAAACGCGTAACAAATCTTTTGTCCAAACAGCTAAAAGATCGACAGCCCTCAAAGATAGATCTCGCTCTATTGGAAGATGGGAGCGAAAAGGACCTCGCAAGTGCAATTGAAGCCCTGTCGGTTGTCTCGAAGCCTCTGATAGAGAACCGGGACTACGACGCCGTGTTAAAAAACCTGGCGACATTGCGAGATCCTGTCGACGCTTTTTTCAATGATGTAATGGTCATGTCAGACGATCGAGCCGTTCGAGAAAACCGTCTAAGCTTGTTACACAGCCTTCGGCGTTTGTGCATTAACGTCGCTGATATCGCTCAGATGGCAGCAAGCAAATAGTCTGGAAACTGATGAGAATACAAAATCTGACTCTAGCGTTACGCGCCATCTTATTCAATTTCGGCTTAATGCTTATTGTCATAATTTTAGGTCTTATTTCCTGCCTGATTTGGTGGCTTCCCCTCGACGAACGCCAAAGAATTGCTACACGGGGAAATCAAGGGATTATGATATGGCTTCGCCTGATCTGCGGCATCAATGTCACGGTAACAGGCCTAGAGAACGTCCCGAATGGGCCCTGCGTTATTTTGAGCAATCACCAAAGTGCATGGGAATCTTTCTATTTTCAATGGCTCTTTCGACCTGTAAGTTTTGTCTTAAAGCGAGAATTATTTTGGATCCCCTTCTTCGGCTGGAGCCTCGCCACTATGGCGCCTATCGGGATTCGCCGATCTCACCCAGCCGGTGCCATGCGGCAAGTTTTTAAGCTTGGGCAAGAGCGACTATCTAAAGGAATTAAGATAGTTATTTATCCAGAGGGTACGCGCAATCCTAACGGCCAATTAGGTGCCTTCAAAACAGGAGGTGCAGCCCTTGCTAAATTATCTGGCGTCCCCATTTTGCCGATATCCCACGATGCCGGAGCCCACTGGCCGGCTACTGGTTGGTTAAAATATTCCGGGACAGTGCAAGTAACCATAGGCCCTGCTATCGATTCATCGTTGGATAACGCACGAAGTCTGACGGACAAGGCACGCTCTTGGATAGCTTCCTCGCTGGGCGATAATATTTCCAAGGCCTAAATGAAATCTCGCAAAGATTACACGTCCAGATTAACCACGGATAACGCATTAGTTTCAATGAAGTCTCTTCTCGGCTCTACTTGATCGCCCATCAAAGTCGTAAACATTTGATCTGCAGCAATAGCGTCTTCAATGGTCACCACAAGCATCCTTCTACTTTCAGGATCCATCGTAGTCTCCCAAAGCTGCTCAGGATTCATCTCCCCCAAGCCTTTGTATCGCTGAGTATTTATCCCTCGCCGAGACTCTGACATCAACCAATCTAAAGCCTTTTTGAAACTAGTCACTTCCTGTATCCGCTCGCCTCGCTTTACGTAAGCACCCGGCTCTATCAGTCCTTGAAGCGTCTCCCCCAATTGAACAATGGCGCCATATTCACTGGATACGAAAAAATCTCGACTAAGTGTGTGGTAATGAGGAACGCCGTGGGCGGTAATTTCAACGTTTGGCAAAAAGACTTTTCGCTCTTTATCCTCTTTCACACTGACCTGATACCGATGGGTCCCAGTATCCGACTCTTCAAGTTTTTCCTGGAGTTCGGCGCACCAAGCTGAAACTTCGCTGCTTTTTTGAAGAAGTTTACTATCTAAACCCCTAACATAAATTAGTGATTCGAGTATATCTAGGGGGTATACAAGAGACATTCTATCCATGAGCCCACTAACGCTTCTAAATTGTCCTACTAGCGACTCCAAAGCCTGCCCTTGGAGTGGAGGAGCGCTCGCATTGACATGCAAACTGGCACTCTCTAGTGCCTTTTGAGTTAAATATACTAACAGCGCCGCATCATCTTTCACATATTGCTCATTTTTCCCTTTACTTACTTTGTAAAGAGGGGGCTGGGCTATAAATATATGACCATTTTCTACCAACTCCCGCATCTGTCTGAAGAAAAAAGTCAGTAGCAACGTACGGATATGAGATCCATCCACATCAGCATCCGTCATGATGACGATAGTATGGTANCGTAATTTTTCTAAATTAAATTCTTCCGCCCCAATACCGCAACCTAAAGCTGTGATCAAAGTGCCTATTTCTGCACTAGAGAGCATTTTATCGAACCGTGCTTTTTCAACGTTCAATATCTTGCCTTTCAATGGCAAAATAGCTTGAGTTTTCCGCGCCCGGCCTTGCTTAGCCGACCCTCCTGCTGAGTCTCCCTCCACAAGGTACAACTCAGAAAGAGCGGGATCTTTTTCCTGACAATCTGCAAGTTTCCCAGGCAATCCTGCAATGTCTAGAGCACCTTTGCGCCTCGTCATCTCTCTTGCTTTGCGCGCCGCCTCTCTCGCTCGCGCTGCATCTATCATTTTCCCGACCACCGCTCGCGCTTCTTGGGGAAACTCCATCAGATAATCATTAAACTTATCGCCCATCTCTTGCTCAACTGCCGTCTTCACCTCAGAACTTACCAACTTGTCCTTTGTTTGCGAAGAAAANTTTGGGTCAGGCACTTTAACGGAAATTATTGCTGTCAAGCCCTCTCTAGCGTCATCCCCTGTTGTATTTACCTTTGATTTTCCGTTAATTCCCTCTTTTTCTATATAAGTGTTCAAACCCCTAGTCAAAGCAGAGCGAAATCCGGCCAAGTGGGTGCCGCCGTCTCGCTGTGGAATATTATTGGTATAACACAGGATATTTTCTTGGAATCCATCATTCCATTGCAGAGCAACCTCTACACTGGTTCCNTCTTCTCGATCATTGCTAAAATGCATGATCTTNTTCACAGTGGTTTTATTAGTATTTAGGTANTCTACAAAGGCGCTCAATCCACCATCGTACGCATATACNTCTTCTTTCCCGGTCCGTTCGTCATGCAAAACAATACGAACCCCTGAATTAAGAAAGGACAACTCACGCAACCGCTTTGCTAGCTGATCAAAGTGGAACTGAATATTGGTGAATGTATCTTCTGAGGGGACAAAAAACACCTCTGTTCCTGTCTCCTCTGTCTCTCCAATGACCTCCAAAGGACCGTCCGGAACACCGTGTGAATAGGTTTGCTCATGAACCTGGCCNTTTCTGCGGATAGTTAGCCTCATAGTTTTAGACAAGGCATTTACAACAGAAACCCCAACACCATGTAACCCGCCAGATACCTTATAGCTATTGTCGTCAAACTTTCCCCCTGCATGCAGTACCGTCATGATAACTTCCGCTGCCGACACACCCTCATCGTGCATTTCCGTGGGTATTCCGCGGCCATTATCAAAAACGGAGATTGACTCATTAGGATGAATCACGATGCGAATTTCTGAACAATGCCCAGCCAAGGCCTCATCAATAGAATTATCAACTACCTCAAATACCATGTGGTGCAAGCCCGTGCCGTCATCAGTGTCTCCAATGTACATACCAGGGCGCTTTCTCACCGCGTCCAACCCTTTTAACACCTTAATACTCGACGAGTCGTAGTTTTCTTCTTCAGCCATAACGGTTTATTTCCTGTTATTCAACCTGCAGTCACCGCACCATGTTCCACATGGAACATTTGGTGTGGCCTATCCTTCACCAAAACATCAAAATCACTTCTGTCTACACCCGTGACAAAAAACTGACAATCCAACCCATAAAGGCATGCAACCACCTGCTGCCTATGGTGCACATCCAATTCCGCAGGGAGGTCATCAAGCAAAAATACACACGAGTCGCCTGTTGTCTCTCTAAAATAAGTCGCCTGCGCCAGCTTTAAGGCGTAAACCAACAGTTTGGTTTGCCCTCTAGACAGCCCCTCTGATGCAGGGACGCCGTCCACTTTTATTCTCATGTCTGCCTTGTGTGCTCCGTGGCTCGTCGTTCCGACAGAAAAGTCTCTCTTCTTGTCGCCACTCATAACCTCAGCTAACGCAGTCTCAGCACTCCAACCTTGATAATATTCAATATCAAGACTACCCAGCCCATCAAACAGTCTCGCTACTTCTCTAACATGCTTCACAAGACCACTTAAATACTTATCTCTCAACCTTGAAACCTGTTCACTAAGCGGAACAAGCTCAGCGGTCCAAGCACTTAAAGATTCTTCTTCTATTCTACCATGTCGCAACAGTTGATTCCGCTGTTTTAATGCTTTTTGGAACCTCTTCCAAACATCCCCGTAGGTTTGTTCCACGTGGAACACTCCCCAATCTAAAAACTGTCGTCTCTGTGAAGGACCACCCTCTAACAGGTTAAAGCTATGGGCATCAATGAGTTGCAGAGGTAGCTCTGAGGCTAGCTGCACTGAAGATTGAAGAGTTTTCCCATCAAAGCGCGCCGCAAACTTGCCCGAGGATGTCCTCCTAACTCCCATTTGATGGACTTTGGCCGGCATGCCCTTCTCAATTTTTGCTGATACAACGAGTTCTTCGGCTTGGTGATTAACAACTAAACGCAAATCCCGGTGCCTAAACGACCGGCCCCGCCCTAACAAATAAATCGCTTCAAGGAGACTGGTTTTTCCNCTTCCGTTGACGCCATAAATTATGTTGGCCAGGGGATGGCAGTCTGTTTTAAGACTTTTAAGATTTCTGACTTGAGAGACCTCAAGGTGGGGGATATNCATTAGAGCTTAACCTAAGGTAGCGAGGCCCAAGCCTCGCTGGTTTAGCATTACAACCGCATAGGCATAACGACATAGACGGCAGAGCCATCCGCGGCGTCTTCTACCAACGCGCTACTGTTTGAGTTAGACAAGGTAATACGAACCTCACTACCAGTAATAACATTTAGTACATCAAGCAAATAGCTAACGTTGAACCCTATCTCAAGATCTTCTCCAGAGTACGTAACGGTAACCTCCTCTTCTGCCTCTTCTTGCTCTGGATTGTTTGCCACCATCTTAATGGAACCCTCTGACAGCAAAATCCGAACGCCGCGATACTTTTCATTGGATAGGATAGCCGCTCTTCCAAATGCCTGCTTAAGCTCTGCCCGATCCGCGACTACTGTTTTGTCTCCACCTTTGGGTAAAACCCTATCATAATCAGGGTACGCACCATCTACCAGCTTCGAAGTGAAGCAATAGTCACCTCCCGTAACTCGGATATGGTTAGATCCCATTGCAACCTTAACTTCATCCTCATCAAGNAACCGAGAGAGCTCAATAATTCCCTTACGAGGCAGGATCGAAGTCACTGGCTCTGCGACTGCAACCTCGCACACTCCATCACACATAGCCATTCTATGTCCGTCTGTGGCCACAGCGCGAAGTTTGTTATTATTTAACTCCCAAAGCATGCCGTTTAAATAGTACCTAACATCTTGTTGCGCCATGGCGAACGAAGTCGCCTCTATTAACGCTTTAAGAGCAGAGCCCGGCACCATAAATTCAACGGTCTTCTCGCCTTCATCCACGGAAGGAAACTCATTGGCAGGCAGTGTTGCCAGGGTGAACTTGCTTCGACCACTCTTCAGCGTTGCCTTGCCGTCACCACTTGAAAAATCAATCTGTGCCTCTTCTGGGAGAGACCTACAGATATCAACCAACTTACGAGCTGAAACGGTGACATCGCCATCTTCTCCACCAGAGCCAATATCGGTCACCCCGACTATTTCAACCTCTAGGTCAGTACCTGTCATAGACAGCCTTGACTGATCGAGACTTAATAAAACATTTGATAAAATAGGTAGCGTCTGTCGTCGCTCAACAACACCAACAACAAGCTGCAATGGTTTTAAAAGCGCTTCGCGCGACAAACTAAATTTCATAATATTTATCTATCTCCAACAATCAATTACTTATGTTAGTTTTTAAGTAGAAAGAGCTCGGTATAAATTCTTCAAATCTCTTTGCACCTCTCTATCCATAACCTCAAGTTCTTTTACTTTCCGGCAAGCATGCAGCACTGTCGTGTGATCTCTACCACCGAACGACTCTCCAATCTCTGGCAAACTATGGCTTGTAAGCTCCTTAGCGATGGACATTGCCATTTGCCTGGGCCTAGCCACTGATCGGCTCCTGCGCTTAGACAACATGTCAGACATCTTAAGTTTATAATAGTCCGCTACAACTCTCTGAATGTTGTCTATGGTAACTAGCTTATCCTGAAGTGCCAACAAGTCTTTAAGGGATTCCCTAATTAAATCAATATCTATTTGGCGTCCAGTGAATTGGGCATGAGCCATCACTCTTTTCAGCGCGCCTTCTAGCTCCCTAACATTTGAACGAATACGCTGGGCAATAAAGAAAGCCGCATCCTTCGAAAGCTCCATGCCTGACTGTTCCGCTTTATTAATTAATATGGCCGCTCGCGTTTCTAACTCAGGCGGTTCAACCGCTACAGTTAGCCCCCAACCAAACCGAGATTTCAACCTCTCTTCAACACCATCTATTTCTTTAGGGTAACGATCACAGGTAAGTATCATTTGCTGCCCACCCTCAAGCAAAGCGTTGTAGGTGTGGAAAAACTCTTCCTGAGAGCGCTCTTTGCCAGCAAAGAACTGAATGTCATCAATCAGCAAGGCATCAACTGATCGATAAAATTGCTTAAACTCATCTATCGCTTTTAGCTGTAGAGCTTTAACCATATCCGCAACAAATCTTTCTGAATGTAAATAAACTATTTTTGCTTCTGGATTTTTTTCTTTCATAGCATGCCCAACAGCATGCATTAAGTGCGTTTTACCTAAACCAACCCCTCCGTATATAAACAGGGGGTTGTATGATCCGCCGGGATTTTCTGCAACCTGTCGAGCTGCGGCAAAAGCCAGCTGATTTGACTTGCCCTCAACAAAACTGTCAAAGGTAAAATTCTTATTCAAATTTGTCTTTAGGCTGCTTTCCGCGGCTGACTTAATAACCGCGAGGCCCCTATCAAGAGGCTCTTGCTTAACCACCGTGGGAGCCACCCACCCCGCCTCTGGATCGGAATCAAGTCCGTTTGAAGCGCGGGTTTCCGCAACACCATTAAGCCCATTGTTTGAGCTTTGGGTCACAGCTATCGCTACATTTACATCCTGCCCGCCCAGCTGGACTAAAAGCTCCTCTATTCGACCTAGGAATTTATTTTTAACCCAGTCTTCGATAAATCGATTTGGTGCCAACAATTGGACCTCATCTTCTAACCCTTGCTGGGCAATAAGAGGCCTAATCCACGTATTAAATTGCTGCTCAGGAAGTTCACTACGAAGTTGATTTTGACATTGAGACCACGCTAGAGAAGCCATATCAGTTTGCACGCTGGTTGACCTCTAAGGAAATAGAAAACAAAAGTTTGGTGGTCAAAAAGAAAATACCTAAGAAGAGATTATTTTTTATTATTAACTTACTAATCATACCGCCCCGCGTAATTAAAAACATTGCAAATAGGCTAACAATGGCTTTTTCTTTTATTAAGGTTTAGTGTATACAACAAAAACGGGATTATCCACAAAATAAAATCGGAGTCAAAAACGCGGGTTATTTATAAAAACCAATAAAAACAACATCTTGCAAAATAACAAGGAAATATTTACTCACATTTACATTTTAATTAAAGCTTAATTGTTAACCAAAAAATGTTAATAACCTGTATATATACAGTTTAAATCCAGTGTTTATTGCCCTTATTTGAGTATTTTTTTGGTTGTAGGAAATCTTTCAGACGTATCATGACCCACAGTGTGTTTTTGGTCACTTTCCAATGCAAAAAGAAGAGAAAATACGTCCCAATAGATCATCTGAGGTGAACTGTCCGGTAATTTCAGAGAGCTCATTTTGTGCTTGGCGGAGATCTTCGGCCAGCAGTTCGCCAGCGCCAGTTCTCTGGAGCTGGTCTACACCTATTGTTACAAGCTCAAGAGCCTTTTCCAAAGATGCGAGGTGGCGTCTTCTTGCTGAAAAAAGTCCGCCTGAATCACCGAAAAACCCGGCACTTTCCTTCAAATGAGACACTAGACCATCAAACCCTGTCTTTTCTTTTGCAGAGATCCCAAAAGCATCTTTTTGTCCCACAACAGCGCCTTCCGGAATCCCTGAAATATCAATTTTGTTAAGCAGCAGGGTAAGCCGCTGTTTGGATTCAGGGTATCTCTCGAAAAACTCTGGCCATACGCTTTTTAGGTC
>JGI26273J51734_10000844_pt1 | contig 16440 bp, 9 predicted proteins | sample SaaInlV_125m_DNA_FD_51734 | JGI IMG/M metagenome (IMG submission 51734) | reverse complement strand
TCTTTTCACATCCCGCTAAGGATACTTTTCAGCTTTCACTCACGTTACTTGTAAACTATCGGTCTCGAGTTGTATTTAGGATTGGAAGTATTTGCCTCCCACATTCACACGCGATTTCCAGCGCATGCTACTCTTTGACGGTCACGTGGTCATATCATGTACGGTTACGGGACTTTCACCCTCTATGGATGTGTCATTCCAGACAACTTCACCTTCCATGACTTAGACGATAGACCGACAACCACATCTCCCTCACTTTCGTTTCGGGATTCGGCTTGTCCTATTCCGTGTTCATTCGCCACTACTTACGGAATCTCATTTGATTTCATTTCCTCCTCCTACTAAGATGCTTCAATTCGGAGGGTTCCCTATCGCATCGCGATTATTTGGGAAGTCCCATTCGGCAATCTGCGGATCCATGGTATACATGCACCTCCCCGCAGCTTATCGCAGCTTGTCACGACCTTCTTCGGCACTCGAGCCGAGCGATCCCCCAGTTGGGTTGTAGCATCACATATTGTATGTATTCACACACCATGCGAGTAACCCTTCGGTATCTAATTCATGCCTATTCGGCGTCCTCAGAAAACCGCCTCCTCAGGGACGGTTCTCCTCAGCCCTTCCCCCAGCATATGCATGCCAAGGTGCTAAGCAACCCACCGACCTACCACCCATATATGAACGAATCGGTTCATATCAGACTAGTGAGGCCCATAAAATCGCTTACTTGCTACGCTAAAAGTTATGATATTTAATTTTAAAATACTCATCTGAATAATTGGAAATGTGGCCCTTTTTATGGAAGAAAATTACAATAATCGGGAAAGGTTTTCATCAATTATGGTATCGCCTTTGTGGGAAGAAAGCTTGTTTTTTGCGTTTGTACTCTGTCCGATGCTGACAAGTGCGGCAGCCTCTAGGTTGACCCCTTCTAGTGAAGAAGGGTTGCGTGAATTATGAACTTCGATTATTTTTAGTGCCTTTTCTGCCCTACCACTAACCAGCAAAGCATGAGATAGATTTAGCAATATTGTCGATTCATCGGGATCGGACTTTGCCGCTTCTCTTAGGGCCAGTATAGCGGACTCAAATTGTGAAGATGCCATCATTTGCATCGAGTCATCGACGTCCTTCGCCATCTCGATGGCTCTTTGTAATAATGACAAGCCATAATTATTGAAAACGGCTGAATCACCCGGCATCCTCGAGGCCAGTTTTTGGAATGAAATCGCCGCCTCAGCCCAGGAATTATTGGCGATAGCGAAATACCCTTTCTCTAGTTCTGAAACCAAATCCGTATTACCTCTTAGATCTACGTTTAGTGCCTTGGCAGGATGGAGTTCCAAGGATAATAAAGAGGTGTTCTCGACCATCTGTGAATCATTATTTCTAACAACCGTGTTATCGATCTCTTTATGATTGTAAACAAGTACATCGTCTTCTGTATGATGAACTACCTCGACTACAGTTTCCGGCGTTGAATATATTTCATCCAAATTTGGCTCAATGGCTGTTATTCTCCACTCATCTGGAATAGAAATCGGCTCCGGCATAGTTTCCTCTACGCTATGTATTCCTGAATCAATTACAAGCACCTCTGCGGCAGGTTCTATGATGGGCTCTGTGAGAGGCTCTACTCGAACCATGGTCAGTGGTTTAGGAGACTCTTGAACTGGAGCCGGTGGAGTTTCAACAACTGGCTTTATCGCTTGTTTTATGGCAGGCATAGAATCTTTTATCTGAGGTTGTTTTTCTTCGATAAGGCCCTCTTCATCACTATCAAATGGAACACCCTCTGCTTGACTACCAATTCCAAATGGTAATCTAGAAAGATGGACATTGGATTGACCTGAGAAACCAAATGGCAATGAACTGTTAATGGATGGTTTAGTTGCTGTAATCGTGTCGCTGGCTTCTTCAGAATCGATACTATCCATTCCCTCTAAATCATACAGCGATGAAACCGCATCATCTAATCCTGGCACTTCAGTAGGCATAGTTGGATCGTTATCTTCACTAGCCAAATCGATTAAATTTTGACTCCCGCAAGCCGGGCATGAACGGGAATTCAACGAAAGTAGACCACAGATAGTACATTCTAGCATTCTGCTCCCTCATACTTACCAAGCGAGCCACACCTTTGAAGTAAACGCTTCCAAGAGTGAAAAAGTCTTGATTATTCTTCACTATCAATTTTAGACGATACAAATTCAGCCGCACTTGCTATAGTTTCTTCAACCAAGTTTTTTAGTTCATTAACATCGTTGTCCACTAGTGATTCTGCGTAATCTTTACCCTTCTTACGGCCTCTTTGTATTTGGTAAATAGTACCAATCAAGGTAATCAATACGAGTGCGATTTTCCACATCATACCACCGCCACCGACAACATATACCAATATCATGTAAAAAGATACGATTAATGTTGTAAGAAGCATCATTGGGAAGCCTGCTTTAAAGAATTCATTGAATGAAACCGGATATCCTGCTTCCTCAGACATACCAGCCATCACAACGTTTGCAGATGCACCGATGAGTGTACCATTACCACCTAAACATGCACCAAATGCCAAAGCCCAAATTAGTGGATTTAATTCAACATCAGCGCCTTGTGAAATTTGCAAAACGATAGGAATCATTGTAGCAGTATAAGGAATATTATCGATAAATGCTGAAGCAATTGCTGACACCCATAGAAGAATGAGAATTGCAGCAGTTAGGCGAATTAAACCATCTTCACCTTGAGGGAATGCTTCAATTGCCCTCTGGACATATTCACCAATAAAACTGATNACGCCCATGTATTGGAGAGAGTGNACTAGTACGAANAGACCTGCAAAAAATAGTAGAGTAGTCCATTCAACTTCTTCGAGTGGCTCTTCCAATTCATGTCTGTTAGTTGCAAGTAGCATTAATACAGAACCTCCTAGAGCAATCCAAGAAACTGGCATGTGAGTAATAGGATGCAAGAAGAAACCTAAAATCACCAAACCAAGTATTATTCCGCTTGTAGTGAGCATCTTTGCATCCTTTATGCCGTATTTTGCTTCCAATTCTGCAACATCTCTAATTCTCTTTCCGGAGAATTCATCAGCATACATCCATCTAAGTAACATGAATGCAGGAACAATTGTCATGAAAATACCTGGTGCCATTTCCAAGATGAAATCATTGAAGGTAACCCCTTGAGATGCAAGATCGGCATAAATCCCACCATCCTTTGACTTGATAGCCGACTCCGATAATCCAGAACCAATCATAATATTTGGCGGGTCTCCAATCATTGTGGCTGCGCCACCAATATTCGAAAATAAGACTTCNGAAATTAACAACGGGACTGGTTTCAAATCCAAAACCTTCGCTAATTGTATAGTAACGGGAGTCAGAAGAAGGACAGTAGTCACGTTATCCAAGAATGCAGAAAGCACTGCTGTAACTGTACAAAGAATTACCACTAGACTCCAAATCGAACCGCCACTCTTCTTGTACGCCTCAACAGCAAACCATTCAAACACACCCGTGTGTGATATTACCCCCACCATTACCATCATACCTAACAGTAAACCAATGGTTTCCCAGTCAATGAATGTAGTAACTGCCTTCAAAGTCAATGCGGATTCAACGGAGTAGTGATTCAACGCCATAACAGCAGCCAAACCACCTAAAGCAGCAGCTAAAGTTCGATGAACTGCTTCAGTTATAATCAAAGCATATACGGCAATTAAAATGAAAAGTCCAACCCAAATGGCTTGAGATTCAAGACCCTCTTTGATGTTCAGTTCCAGATGGACATCGGTGCCTTCGCTACTAGCCATAGATTGGCCAACCATAAGCATACTACCAACAATCAATAACAGCATAAATGCAATAGTTTTGGAACTATTTCTTTGTTTGAGAACACTAAACATGGACACTCCTCNTTGTAGNCGAATAGAAGGTCATTATTGACCGTTTGCTTTACTTTTACTATCTCCACAGAACACAAACATTGCCTCTGGCTGAAACAATCGTAGAATTTGTCTCATCTGCAAGGTGTTTCCAAACATCATCAATTTGTGCTCGTTCAAACAAACCTCGATTAATCTTTATTTTCACGATATCTTTGGTCGCGAGTTGCGCATCGATTTCCTCAATTAAATTTTCAGTAATTCCAGACTTACCAATTCTAACGCTTGGCTGGAAATCTCTTGAAGTTGCAATTTTTCTTATAGACTGGGGTACTTTTTTTGGCATATCAATCAAACCTTTTTCCTTAACCATAGCGCCTAATATTATTACAATTTAGACAAGTTACTATTTTCTTCCCATGTTTTATTCTGGTTCTTACATTCAAGCCATGGGCGAATGGTGTTGCACATTTTCGACAAAGTAGTATTTTTGCTGAATTTGGCAATGAGAGCCTATGCTTACGACTTACTGCTAATATTTGCCGAGCCGAAGAGTGGGCAAGTACTGAATCTTTAGCACCTGTCTTTTCAAGCAAGTGGATNAAGGAATTCTGAGTCTCTCTAGCATTAACAATTCGTTGACCCTTAGGGTTANTTGATCGTTTACGCCTCTTACCCATGGTAATTCCTACTTTTTCAATGCCAATAGTATNTCATCACTAATCAGGTTGATATCTCTATCACCATTAACGCGGTGGAAAATACCCTTATTGTCATACCAATCTGCTAGCGGAGAAGTTTGTTCATGATACGCACTGAGCCTAGACTTTACTGTCTCCTTGTTGTCATCAGCGCGCCTCTTCTCGATGAAATCTCCACATTCACAACCCGAATTGGAAACTGGATTAAACGTCTCATGATATACAGAACCACAGTTTCCGCAAGAGTACCGTCCGCAAATCCTATCGACAATTCTCTCATCTGGCACTTCTATAGCAATTACATGAGAAACTGCAGTGATTTGAGCGAGTGCCTCCGCTTGAGGTATAGTCCTTGGAAAGCCATCAAACATAACACCGGCTTGTGCGTCAGGCAACTTAATTCGATCTCGAATCAAATCAATGATAATGGAATCTGGAACCAGTAATCCTGCTTCCATGTACTCTTTTGCTTCAATACCTGTCGGAGTCTGTTGTTTAACTGCAGCTCTCAACATATCACCAGTGGATACTTGTGGAAGACCGGTGGAAGTAGTTATTCTTTCAGCCTGTGTACCCTTACCTGCACCTGGCGGCCCAAATAAAACAATACTGCTCATGTATAGACGTGAAACTACTTAGATTTGAAGATACGCACTCAAGATTTATTTTTCTCGAGCCACATGTGACCATATGCATTCCATTGTTCGACACTCCAACCAGGTGGAAGTCCTGTTGGAGGCAGAGGTCGAGTCAAGACTGGAGATTGATTTGTAGGTGGAGGTAATTGGGGTAAAGGAATAGCTGGCAATACCTTAGGTTGTGGAGGCATACCTGCCGGAATATTCAATTTTGGCGGCATTCCTTTTGGAACATTAGGCGTATTTGCAAATGATGGTAACTCCATAGACTGTGCAAGAGCCGCTGCTATTTCATCAGCTGAAACTTCCCCACTGGTAATTTCATTTACTGAGTCACCAATATTCAGGGCTTCATCACGGCGCTCAGAAATGTACTCTGGATTGACATAGGAATCAGCAGATACTAGTTGAGAATCATCATTGCCTACTGAACCACTGCGTTTGATACGCCTAGCAAATATTACTCCTGAAGCAAGAAGAGTCGTCAAAATCAATACTGAAACATACCATGGCACTAAATTGAACAACCCACTGTTACCCTTAGAGGATTGAATACTTGAAGAGAGCGATATTTGGGCAACTAAATTAGAATTAGATGTTACATTAATTACAACTTCATAAGAACCTTTTTCCGCTTTGTCATTAGGCTCAATATCAACTTCCAGTTCGATAGTATCACCTGGTGCTAACCCAGATATTTGTGAAGGAGTAATATCTACATCCCAACCAGATGCTTCCAAACCACCAATGTCAAGGACTGTTATCGAGACCTCGCCATCAAGAACCGTATTTCCATCATTCCTAAAATTGATAACTTGTGACTTGGAGTTACCAATTTCAATACCAATGAAATCTTGCGACGTACCCGCATCGATAGAGAGATTACCGAGATATGATTCTTCAACCTGGACATTTAATTGCAGGCTTTCTACAATTACTCTTCCATTGCTTTCAGCGGTAACCGAAACTGTCATCACAAATGAATTATCTGATATTTGTTCATTTATTGGTGGAACTAAACCTATTGAGATTGTTGCGTTCTCTCTAGGGTTGAGTAACTTTGCTGGATTGGAGAAACCGACAATCCAACCATCGGGGGCTAGTGAATTAGACCAATCAAGATTCAGGATAGAATTTCCTGTATTGGTAATTAACAGGTCGTTGTATGAAAAATCAGACGAGATTTTAGCAGACAAGTATTCCGGCCCTGTCAACTCCAAGGATACTTCTTCTTTGATCAGAATTCTTGTCGTATTAGTCACATAGTTGAAATCTGAAATCTCTGCTCTCAATGTGAATGAATTTGAATCACCCTCAACTGATGCTGCTGGTACATTAATCTGAAATTGAACAGTTTTAGAATCACCTGGTTGAATGATTGTCGACACTTTTCTAGAATCATTCTCCGAATCAGAATATACTCTCAGGAACCAACTTGGATTTGAAGGTTGGATACTAATATCCATGTCTAGAACTGAATTACCCATATTTATTATTTCATAATCTAGATATTTGATTTCACCACTATCGACAAGAACATCTCGAGTGATCAAGTTTGTACCTACCGGAGTTCCTTCATTCAAAAGATGTACTTCAAACTCTTCTTTCTCAAGTACTGAGACGCTAACGACTTCAGAATAGTTCAATGATAAATCCGTAGTCGAAGTTACATAACAAGATATCACATCTGTAGCCCCAACGGCAGGTAATCCATCGGCAACAGGAGGAACAAATATTCTAACTGGCATTGATAGGTAAGAAGAAATGTCCAATGGCTCAAAGTCGAGTGTAGATGAATTTGAGTTACCTAGCATTATTTGCCACCGGTTATCAGACTCGCAACTGACCGAGTACTGGGCTGCAGAGTTACCAATGTTCTGGGCAGATATTGAAAATGCGACAGAATCGCCTGGTTTAGCAGAAAGTCCTGATGTACCCGCTGCAACAACCTTCACATCATCAACTTGACCTATCTGAATGGTCAAGCGTTGAGAATGAGAAACAGTCGGAAGACTTTGATATTGAACAGTCACATCGACATAGAAAGTACCTGAACGGGCATACCTAGGATTATTAGGGTCATCTAGATTAGAATACTCATCTTCGAAATGTAACACTACATCTTTGTAATCTCCTGAAGAACCCTGCCCGTTTAGAGAGAATGGTCCATTTTCAGAATATTGCTTAGTCCAACTGTCCTCTGGAACAATAAAATAATTATAAATCGGATGCTTTTCTTGAACATTTGTAACAGAAAGCGTCACACTTTGAGTCCCAGTACCTTCATTCTTAATTCTAATTGGAACATCTATACCAGTTTGATTACGTACATCGAAAATCTGTATTGCTGAGTCTGAACGCTCTTCAGCCGTAATTGGTTCACTGCCATCTTGATTTAAGACGACGACTCTAACACCAAGAGAGGTAACTTCAATATCGGTCGATATAATATTATTATCAATCCCAGATGACTCATCATTCATTTCCGATATCACATTATCAGTATCCAAGCTCAGTCTTAGAGTATGGATTCCAGTTGTTGAAAAAGAACGTGTCGTAATTACCGACTCTACTTCACTAGAATCGACACCAAGAGAATCCCCTTGCATCAAAATAGTACCTTCAGTCAAATCCTCTAAAATCCAATGGAAGCCTTGGGTGTCAAGAGTGCCCTGATTCATCCAAGCCACACGTACTGAAACAATATCATTTTGCAAAGGGTTTTGTGATGACAGGTAAATAGACTCATTGAAGGTTGTCAAATCGGACTTAGGCTGGATTGTCATATCACCTGTAATAACAATACTGAAATCTTGTTCATTACCCCCTCTATGCATCACTTTAACCAACCAATTACCAGTGTTTGAAAGTGTTCCCGGAGCGATTTTAATTCTCTCAACATTGTTCAGGTTATCAGCAGTCCCACCTTGCTTGGAAAACCCTGATGAAAAATCATTACCTAGCCATTGGTTCCCAGCAGGGTCTACGAGAATGAGGTCAAGGTCATTAACCAACTTAGACTGACTTTGAGCAGAATTTGCACTACCAGCTTCATCTGTCCACACAAGTGTGATGTCAAGTCCGTGGCTTGGGTCAAGGTCTAATTCATATAGTAATCCAAAACCTGAGCGAAGTGATTTCTTATCATCGAAATATGTCGATAAAACCTTACTACCATCCATAGGTAAAACTGTTTTTTCTAGATCAATCTGACCCCAACCTTCCAAATTATTTGGGATATCGGGGGTTCCAATATCGGTAGCCCCGTTGATTATAGCTGCTTTTATCAGTGACGCTGAAGGAGAATTAATACCAATTTGCTCACGTAAAAATTCACGAGTCAGAGATGCGATTCCACCTGTCACTGCAGTGGCTTGAGATGTTCCAGATAATGACATGTAAAGTGAATCTCCATCTCCATGGACTCCTGAGCCACAAGAAAGACCAGAGGGGGACTTTGCCTCTTCTGCCCTTCCGGAGCAAAGTTCGATACCTGGCGCCACAACATCTGGCTTTATCCTACCATCCAATGTAGGCCCTTGACTAGAGATAGATGCAACTGAACCTGCTGCGGCCGAAGAACCAGTTCCTGTTGTACTAGCACCTACAGACAAAGCATTCTTTGCTGTACTCGGAGGTGAGACTTGAGAGGCACCACTTGAGCCCCTGTCTCCCACAGAGAAAACTGGAAGTAGGACTTTCTCATCCCATACAAATTGATCTACAGAGCGTGAATCTGCAGTATACTCACCGTAGTTACCATTCAAACCCCAAGCATTGATAGCAATCCTAGCAGTTTTCTGTTTTGCGTCTAGTAGTAGACTGTAAATTGAACCCTGTCGACCAAATACCCCAGTAGGGTCATGCTCTAAAGCGTACATAGTAACGGAGGCTTCTGGTGCAATACCTTTTGCAGAAGAATCTCCTGTCCCATCCCCAATAGCAGTAATAGTGACGTGAGTACCATGCCCAGAATTGCTATCAATAGGAGAGGCATCTAAGCCGAACTGTGTGTAAACGGCTGAAACGCGTCCCGATATATCTGGATGGTCTCTATCTAAACCAGTATCAGCAATCGCTAACATTTCTCCGGAGCCATCGAGAGTGAAACTAGCAGAACTAGCCACATTGACAACACCAGAAATGGCACCTGCAACCGCATTGTGAAGTTCCAAACCATGCCCCTGTTCAATCCATATTATTCTCCCATCTGTAGAAGTTTTCTGGACAAAATCAATCAAATTGAAGTCAGATACTGAAACTTGACAAGCGCCGACTCCACACCATGCATCATCTGCACCGTATCGAGTCAAATCAAGAACCAATCTATCAAAGCCGCCTAATTGTAAATCATCTGAAGGTACTAGCATTAGGTTGTAAGTTTCTTGTGTTTCAAAAATCTCACCACTCACTCTCCAGCCAGGATGCATGTTACCCAACCATCGAATACCTGCATCATCATTCATTTGAGCAAAAATGGCTTCCGAATTGACTGGAAGTCTTATGATCGAAGATCCCTCTCCAAGATAGTCTATGATTGTGAAACTATACTTTTTCTGAAGTTGTTCGAAATCTGAGCCGGACTCTAGCTGAAGAATTGCAAATCCAGTTTTCTGGTAATCAAATTCATCGTGTAATAGCCCGACTACTTTAGGTCCATCAGAATTTAGCGGGTCAAAGGAGCCTGAAGAAAGGTGAATTAGCGATGAAGCAGAATTGACCTCTATACCATCAAAACTCATTGAATCGGCTTTATGCCAATTCATTGTTGCGAGTTCCAACCTTTGTTGCTCTGAAAAATTAATTTCTTCAATATCGGACACTTCTAATGAATCTTGAATATTATCTGGCATTAATACCGGAGAAAATGAGGTAATCAGCAATAGTACCAGCATCATAAGGGCACGACGATGGTTCACCATAGTATATCGGACTCCTGTGAGGTTTTTGAAAACGACCCCATAATGACCTAGAAATGCTCATTCAAATATTATTATATTTCGAAATTGCTGAATCGGTCTTACTAACTGATTTTTGCCAATTTGATTCAACGCCCATCAATGCCCTAATCGCATCAACATTTTCAGGAATTACATCGGATTCTTGATGGATTGCTTGGAAGTAATATAGCGTATTACCTTCCAGTTTAACACCATCTTTCCAGACAAAAATTTCATGCAAGTCTCCCCACTTACGACCAATATCTCTAGCAAATTCCATCACTTCGGCGGTTGTAGTAATCCCAGTCTCACTACCATTCATAAGGACGATTCTTGGTTGAGATTCCCACATCTCCAGTACTTTCTCAGTATCTAGTCCATGACCTTCTGGCAATGTTGCAACGATGACATGAACGTGCATGATGGTAGTAGGAACAGCGACTGCCATCGAATTAATCGAGATTTCTGGTTTGACTGTCATCACGTCAGGACCATGATGTGAAGGGACTTTGAGAACTGGTTTTATTGCATTAATGGGGCCTTTGTTAGAGTCCCCAGGGTCTGCAGCACGACGAATCATAGTACATTCGACACTTAATTCTCCACAGTGTTCGTATAGTGGAACTAGAGTTCGAGAGAGACCTGTCGTATTACAAGAAACAACTCTAGTACCTTGAGCATTGAAGTTTTCTTGATGATTTGCTGATGAAGTGTAGGATAACTCCGTCATTGCATGCTTTTCTCCTCCTTGGAAAATCCATTTTACACCTGCTGAAAGATATTTTTCTTTATTAGATGCCCCTACTTTACCTGGAGAGCAGTCAACAACTATGTCTGCTACCGAAAGAAGGTCTGACAATCCGCCATGACACTCATAACCTGCTTTGGCAAAAGCATCTATTCTTTCCTGCTCATCAAAAGTGCAATAAATCGGGTAGCCTTTTCTTACGGCCAAATCACAACCAAATGCTGGTCTAGTCTTCGTAACTCCAACTATTTCCATATCATCTTGTGCGTCCACTGCGTCAGCGACTCTCTTACCAATTGTCCCGTATCCATTGATGGCTACCTTGATTGTCATGCTCTCACCAATTACCTGTCTTTGAAGTCCCTCTATTAACAAATCGTTAGAAATGAGGTGGTAGAAAATGAGCACAAATGATAATTTGTTCAAAGAAAGTATATGTTCAAGATACTACGACATCGTCTCATGGCGGATGTTTTGGATATTGTCGAACGCTCGTTTAGTATAAATTCTAAGCTCGGCTCAAGGCTCGAAGCGGCAGCCGAGCAAAACGCCATATTACGTATAGGCTGGACAAATGCCGGAGAGCCAGTGCCAAAGAACGGAGAGTTAGGGCTATGTCCTGGACTTCCAAAGGGGTCTAAACTAAGGGCACTTGGAACATTGGGCTCATGGATTGCTGCATTTGGAATGGGAGGAACATTCACGATTCAAGGAGATAGTGGTTCATTCCTCGGTGCGGGAAATAATGGTAATATCATAACATGTGAAAGAAATTCTGGAAATTATGCAGGATTTGGTATGATGTCTGGCCATATTAGCATTCTTGATGGTGCTGGAAACGATGCTGGAGCGTGTATGGCTGGAGGACTACTTTCAATCCGTGGAAACACTGGCTCTAGAGTTGGAGGTGGCATGACAGGCGGTTTGATCGTTATCGATGGAGACGTAGGAAGCGACCCAGGAGCAGGAATGACCGGTGGTAGAATTATAATCAATGGACGATGTCCAAATCCCCCTGAAGGAGTTGCATTGAGACCATTAACTGCTGCTGAACAAAAAGACATCAATAAACAACTTGGAGACAAGAGTCATGAAATTCCAAAAGATGCAATTTGCTTAGAGGCAAATGATTCGGTCACCAATCAGTTTCGCGAAAATATAGTTTCAAGTGGTGACCTTTCTGGAATTGGACTAGTACCTGGCGAAGAGGGGCGAAAAATGCACTATGTCACATGCGATACCGTCGCACTTATTGGAGAGAGAGGCGATGAAAACACACCCATCGCCCTACCGCTTCCGATGATTCCGTTTATCGATGATGCAAAAGAACTGAAACTTCCCAAAGATACTGATGTCGAATTGAGTAATTCCCTCAATAAGCAACCATTCATGACCCGTTCTAACCCAAGAAATAATGACTTTCTGGTTGTAGATACAGGAAATTTATCTGATGTCTCCAAATCGATATCCCAATCTGGCGGACTGATATTAGATTTTACATCACTTCCCAGTATGGACTCCGAAGAAATTGACGGGCTCTTGGTAGCATTGCGCTCAATGGCTGGAAAACAGAAACCATACGCAATAATCGAAGGGATTGGAAGAATAAATGCTCTCCACACTCAGGCGTCATATCACAATGTCGACTTAGCCATTTGTAAAATTGAAGATAGTACTGGTATTTCTGAGGCAGCCAGCCTTCCACTAATCGGCAGAAGTAACAAAGCAAACTTGGAAGGAACAGATACTGACTCTGGAATAATGCTAGGATTCTCTGTTGACGCACAAGATTTAGCCATACTTTCTGCTACAGGAATAAAGGCAATATGCTGTGAGATTCCNATGGTTGATGCTACNGATTTAGCACTTTGGATACAAGGCTTATACAGAAATTTATCCGATATCCTGAGAGAACTAGGATTGGAATCGATTGATGGCCTAAATAGGCAACACCTTCGTGCGTTAGACCATGAAACTGCGGCAGTCAGTGGACTGAGATTAGCAGGATATGAAAGACCTTTACCACATTGGTTTGCTAGATGAGGAATTATTATGCCAACTATTTCTGTCGAGCAAAGTTTGATTTCAAATCTTCTTGCTAAGCATAATTTGGTTAATAATGTTGAAGTTCTATCCAATGAATTACCACTGCTTGGGACAGATATCGACAACTGTACTAATGAAATACTTGATATCGAAATATTTCCTAATCGCCCGGACCTACTCTCGGGAGAGACACTATGTAAGGCGATTAGAACTTTCATTCACGGACAAGATGCTGAGCCTAGTATGAATGTTAAGCCTGGAACTATTTCTGTAACCGTCGATAAGGAACTAGAGAATATCAGACCAGTAGTACTTGCGGGCATTGTAAGGGGCGTAGAACTCGAAGGTGACATCGAAATTGATGCATTCATCAAATCTCTTATGGACCATCAAGAGAAATTACATTTTGCTCTGGGAAGAGGAAGACGAAGAGCATCTATTGGAGTTCACGATCTAAGTACTTTGAAGCCACCATTTAGGGTAAAGGCTGTTTCGGGAGACACCAAGTTCGTACCGCTCGCAATGACGGAAGAGATGAGTATTGTTCAGATTTTAGAAGAGCACCCTAAGGGCATTGATTATGCTCACCTTCTGGAAGGTTTCGAAAAGTTCCCTGTCATTGTAGACTCAGATGACGCAGTTCTATCTTTCCCACCAATTATCAACGGAAATCATACTACTGTAAATAATCAAACTCGTGATTTCTTCATAGATGTGACCGGGTGGGATATTAGGTCATGCGAAGCTAGTTTGATGCTCATTGCATCCCAGTTAGAAGAGAGAGGGGGACAAATCGAATCTGTAGAGATAACTTCGTTTGATGGAAAGATGAGCCAATATCCAAATGGTACAGCGATTCAACACGAAGTTCCTACCGAGTTATTGGACGGACTACTAGGGAGAAGTTTGACCGATGATGAGATATCTAAGGCAATCAATAGAATGGGTGGAAAATATATTTCGCGTAATGCCAATAATTCAATCACAATTGAAATGCCGAGATGGCGATTTGATATTTTACACCCTGTCGATTTGATTGAAGATATCGCTATTGGTCATGGATATGAGGACCTAGGGACTGATGTACCAAAGTCACCAATGACAGCAATTCCCCGAGCTGATGGTCACTTACGACGAAGAATCAGAGATTCAATGCAAGGACTAGGATTTATGCAGATTCAATCACTTACGCTATCTAACGACGATGATCAATTTAACTTCGTGCGTTTTACTCCTGTTGGAGAAGTTACAAGAATAACAAATCCAATTACCATAGACCATACATTACTTCGTCAATACTTGACACCAGGTTTGATGAGACTGCTTGCTAAAAATCAACATCATAATTTACCGCAAAGTGTGTATGAACTTGGAACAGTAGTTAGAGACCACAAGAATTCTGATAGAGTGGCTTTTTTGGTGGCTGAAAGAAGTGGGGGTTTCGCCGCAGTAAGAGGTAGGGTACAAGCATTCATGCGAGACATTGGAGCATCTAATTATGTTATTGAAAAACTACCAGATGATGAAGGTCCCTGGCTTTCAGGTCGAGCTGCAAAAATCGTAATTGACGGCATTCATGTAGGATGCTTTGGCGAGATGGACCCCTCAATTTCTGAAAGATTCGACCTACGAGTTCCGATCAGTGGAGCCGAATTTTCTCTGACAAACTTGGCAGATACAATCACTGACCCTGTTTGAGATTATCTTGAACAAATCATCCGAGTGTTTCAAGAGACTCACTCATTCCACCACCTATGAGCAGACCTGTAGTTCTGATGTTATTGGTGACAATTATTGCACCAATGCTAATCGTAACTGCAGAAGTTCATTCCAGGAGTGATTTTGTGGGGGTGAATTCCCAAGACCAAATTATAATTCATAGAAGTGAGTCTTTAGAGATTCCAATTACACTTCAAAATACTGAAGATTACACTCAAACGTATACACTCGAAATCGAATATTTGGCTACTGACTTGAGTGTCAGTGGACTCCCTTTACAATATACTCTGAACTCCGACGCATTGCGTCAAGTAAAGTTCACCATCGATTGTAGTTCTAATGCAAACTACGCTAACAGTACTATGAAATTGAATATTACTAACGATGTAAATTTAGATGAATTTCATCATGTTGATATAGATATTATGATATTGCCACAGTCTGCTTTAGAATTTGGAGTTAGTGGAGTTTCACAATTTGTTGTTGATCCAGAAGTTCGTACTAATTTAGCAGTTAATATTACTAACAACGCAGTGATATCAGACGATGTGACCTTTTCCATTTCCACCCAATCCGGCTGGAATTGGGGTTGGACAATGAATCAAACATCTGACAATAATGCGATTGAAACCCTCTTACCAGGTCAATTGTCATACGTATATCTGTGGGTGGATATTCCTTCAGTAATCGATGGATATCCCCTGTATGGAACTGGGCCACGTTTCACCTTAACCGCATCATCCAGTTTGGATTACGCTCAATCACAATGGTCATTTGACCTTTTGGTGAGTTCTTATCGAAATATTTCAATAGACTATGTCGAAAATAATCTATCTTTGGACCCTGCTGAAAATGATAGAATAAGTGTCACTGTAAGAAACGTAGGCAATGTCAATAATAAAATTAGTATTGCGTTGGAGGCTATAGACGAACTAGGAGAACCTATTGCGGGCGTAGCAATTGCTGATAGAATCGAATACAATGGATGGACTGCTGCTTTATTTGGTGCAAAAGAAAACATAGAGATTCAGCCAAACCAAGTACGTAGTTTCGAAATTGGAATACAAGCGCCATCTGAATACTCCGGTCATTTCGATGTTAGAGTGCAAGTATATCCTATCGGTGACATTTCAAAGAAACTTACCACTGATGTCAGTGCTGATATCCTCTGGCTCCGCGATGGTAATTTTGAATTGGATGATGAAGATTGTTTACAGCTACTACCCAGCGAAAGTTGCCAATCACAGTTCACAATCACAAATACAGGTAATGCACTGGATGTTTTCGAAATCAAAGATATTGATTTACCACCCTTTTTACTTCTTGATGGAATTGATACTTCCTATACCTTACTTCCCAATCAAGTAATTACTAGTGAACCAGTAACCATTACCGCCAAGAGTGATGTACTAGCATTTGAAAATACCGAGGTTGAATTTCAACTATTCCTCGCTGGTACTCAACAAGTGATTTCACAATCTAGCATACCTGTAATTATCGCACCACAAATTAACTGGACATTAGAAAATTTGATTGAGGAAATTGATGCGAAAGGAAGGCTATCTATTGCTATGACATTACGTAATGACGGCAATGCAGTAGATGGCTTGGTGGTTCAACTTGAGTGCTCCCATTCAACGGCGATGACTTTCATACCACCAAATGATGCAATTATTGAAGATGGAGTGGATTTACCTCGCTCCTTTGAAATAAATGACTTACCTCTAGGATCTAATTTTACCATCAGGGCATGGGCTGAAAT
>JGI26273J51734_10000841_pt1 | contig 16462 bp, 8 predicted proteins | sample SaaInlV_125m_DNA_FD_51734 | JGI IMG/M metagenome (IMG submission 51734) | reverse complement strand
AAAAACAAAAAAAACCACTTACCCGTCGCCGCAAGAGCCACCTTGACCCGCGCCGTAACCGCGACCGATGCGCTTCTTCTCGCGACGCGACCCCTTGAGCGGGCTCAAGTTGTGCAATCGCAATCGTTCATCATCCGACGCGACGACCGCCGAAGAGAAACTCTTCGTCGGTCGCACCGCGCGCACCCGGAACGTCCCGCGAGCGTTCCCACGCGAGCTCAACGAGAGCGCGGACACCTGCGTCGCGTCGCCGTACCCTCAGTCGTCAGTCGTGCGTTCCAGCCTCTCGCGCGTCCTCGATTCGCCGTCGCCGTCGCCCATCGCCCGTCGCCGCGTCCGCAATAATTTTTCCCGCCGCGCGCGCGTCCCGCGCCGCCCTTCCGCGCGNCGCGTCCGCGCCGCGCGCCGTCGTCATCGCGTCGTCGCGAAGCCCTAGGGTAACGCGCGACGTCGCGCGGCGTCGCGNNCGCGCGTCGCGACGCGCGCGCCGTTCGCTCGCCGCGTCGCGCGAATCGATGCGTACCGTGTTCGTGAGCGTGGTGATCGACATCGCCGTCGTCCGTCGTCCGTCGTCGCGCGCCGAGCGTCGCGATTTACCGCGCCGACGGCGCGCGTCGTCGCCCGCGCGCGCAGATAATATAAACACACTTTACCGGACATTCGACACGTATACCATCAAAGTCAAACACTGTGTATCTATATCTCGAGTTCGCACCATCATTACTATACGAAGCCCACTGGACTCGTATTTGCATTCTCACTGTTTGCCTGTAGGACCCCGCGCATCGCCCCGTCGCGTCGCGCGCGCGCGCGTCGCCGTCGCCGCGCACCGCGACGCGCGACCGCGACGCGCGACCGCGACGCGCTCGACCGCGCCTCATGTCGACGATCGCGCTCCACTTCAAGCGCGCGAACGGCGCGAAAATCACGCTCGAGGACGTCGACGCGACGACGCTCACCGTGCGCGACGCGCGCGCGCGCGTCGCCGCGCGACTCGCCGAGAGCGACGCGACGATCGACGCGAGCGCGAACGTGCGGTTGATCTTTAAGGGACGCGTGCTCAGGGACGAGGCGACGCTGGCGGCGTGCGGATGCGCGAACGAGAGCGTGGTGCACGTCGTGACGTCGACGACGACGACGACGACGACGACGGCGACGGCGACGGCGACGGCGGCGGCGACGACCGCGGCGGCGACGGCGACGACGGCGATCGGCGGTCGAGGGACGGCGACGGCGAGCGACGCGCCGTTCGGGGGATTCGGCGGCGGCGGCGCGGCGCTCGGCGGTTCGGGGGCGCTCGATTTGATGAATAATCCATTCGTGCGGTCGCAGATGGAGGCGCTGTTGAGCGAGCGGCCGGAGACGTTGAGGGAGATGATGGAGAGTCAGCCCGGGATGCGGGAGGCGATGGCGGCGAATCCGGAACTCGCGAGCGCGTTGACGGATCCGGAGACGTTGAGGCGGATGATGAATACGATGACGAATCCGTCTTTGATGGCGGAACAGATGCGGAATAACGATCGCGCGATGTCGAACATTGAAATGATGCCGGGTGGATTTAACGCGCTGCGAAGGATGTACACGGATGTGCAAGCGCCGATGGAACGCGCGGCGGAACGCGATATGGACGCCGCGGCGCCGACGGCGACGAGGACGGTGAATCCCGATGAGCCTTTGCCGAACCCGTGGGGCGGCGCGGGCGGCGGCGCGGGCGGCGGCGGCGCCGCGATGCCGCCCGCGGGCGGGGGATTTTCCATGGGCGATATCGGCGGCGGCGCTGGGGCTTCGCAGATTGAGCAAATGGCGGAGATTATGCAAAATCCGCAAATGCGCGCGGCGATGGATAGCGTGATGTCGAACCCGCAAATGCTAGAGTCCATGCTGAACATGCACCCCCAGGCGCGTCAAATGATGGAGGCGAACCCGCAAATGCGCGAGACGCTCTCCAATCCGGAATTTCTTCGCCAAATGATGAATCCTGAAAATTTGCGCGCGATGGCGCAAATGCAACAGTTGTTCGGCGACGCGATGCCGGGCGGTGGATTGGGCGGCGGTCTCGGGGGATCGATGTTCGCGCCTCCCGTCGCACCGGCGGGTCCACCCGAAGAAGTGTACGCTTCGCAACTCTCGCAATTGAACGACATGGGATTTTTCTCGCAAGAGGAAAACATTCGCGCCTTGCAGGCGACGGGCGGCAACGTCCACGCCGCCGTCGAACGCTTGCTCTCCAACCCCGGCGGCGGGTTCGCGTGAACGCGATAACGCTCACCACTTAGTCAATCGTTCTACAATCTACGTTCTATCATTCTACGCGCGAACGCTCCGCCGTCGCTCACACCTTTTTGTGCGCGTACGTCGAAGCTCGCAGTCGCCGAATCGTTCGCGTCTGCTCCGCCGTCGCCGACGCCACCGACGCGCACAGCCACGCGTACACCACCGGTACCGCCGCCTGCAACGTCGTCGCGCCGCTCGACGACGACGCCGCGATCGCCGCGACGACCCACAGCCCCCCCGCGACGGCGCCCAAACGCGTCGCCGCGCGTCCCGCGCGTCTCGCCGCCGCGTCGCCGGCGTCGTCGCCGACGCGCAACCGCCAACATCCCGCCCCGGACAGCGCGAACGTCCCGCCCGCGAGCGCGTCGCACGCGAGCACCAGCGCCTTGGCCGACGCGCGTTCGCCGTACACGCTTCGGTGCGCCGGGCACCGCGCCCACACGTCGCCGCCGCCGAGCGCGCCGAGCGCGCACCGTCCCCAAAACCATCCCACGCCGATCGCGAGTCCGCTCGCGCCCAGCAGCGCGCTCGCGCGCCGTCGATGCGTCGCGATCGCGTCGTCGAAGGCGCGGAGCGCGTCGCGCTGTTCGCTCGAGTCCAGGAGCGGCGGCGCGTCGTCGTCGTCGCGTCGTCCGAAGTGCGCGTCGATGACGCGCCGCGGATTCTCGTCGCGCGGGACGTCTCTGTCGCGACGCCGCATGCCGATCGCGACGAAGACGGCGCCGGCGTCGCGACGAAGCGTCGATGAGTGTCGGTAACGGTCGCGACGAACCACTTCTGAGGTATTAAAAGACGAGCATCGCTGGAGAGGTATTGAGAGACGACGCGCTCAATCGCGCGCGTCGTCGGCGACGGCGAACGAAGCGGAAGATTGTATCGAGCCGCCGGTCCAACCCTCGCGCTTGATGGCGACCGCGGCGGCGATGGGTTCGATGGAGACGTCGCGGGCGCGATTCGCGAACGCGCGCCAGAGACGCGCCGCGTGGCCGTGGGAGACGCGCGAAACGTCGGTGAGATCGAGCGATTCGTCGGTGAGATCGAGTGATTCGTCGACGATGGCGTCGTCGGCGTTCGTCGATGGAACGTATGGATCTTCGGACGACGGGGCGAGCGCGATGGACCACTCCGCGGGTTGCCATTTGATCAACGCCTCCGGCGCGACGAAAGGCGCGACCAGCGGCGCTTCGTACGGACGCAGCGGACGCGCGGCTTCGCAGTACCACGCGCGGAGCAGTAGGAAGACGGCCGTGGCGCGAACGCCGCTTAGGCCGCGATTGTCTTTCGGCATTTTGGGTGGTCGGCGTTGTGCGGTATGGTCGTCACACGATGCCGAGTTCGATTTTCCGAAACATGGCGTTACTCTCAGCGCTCCGCGAGCGTGAACCCGACGTCATCGTCTTCAGTTGCGTGCTTAATCGCGGGGAGGAAGACATTCTGATTCATGAAGGCGCTGAATCGCTTCGCGTAGACATCGGGTCGTTGACACGAAACGTCCCGACCGCAGCAAATTTGGCTGGTGAAAAATCGCTCCAACTTCTTCCTCGGTCCCCACTCAGTCAAGATGTCGATGATGCCGCAAAACACCGCGCCCTTGGGTTTGTTCACCATGCGCAACTGGTTCAAGCGCGCGACGTCGTGCAAGAATGGAGTGAACATCGAGGCTTTTTCCAACATCAAGAACTCTTCGCTTTTTTCGGATACGGCATCGCTGTCCGCCAAGCTATTCGCGTCGCTCTTGCCTTCATCGGATTCGGCGACGGCGACGGCGGCGGCGCGCTGGTCCTTCCAATCCGCATGATCCGTCTCAAACTCTTCAAACGCCTTGTTAGCCTCGAAAATATCTGTTGGCGTCACCGCTTGGTACTCGCCGAATACTAGTGAATAGTCTATGAGATTTCTCTTGGCAAGAAACTCGCTGTCCTTCTTCAATACGTCGCAAATATTTTGCGAATGTCGCGTGTGCACGGCGTCCTCCTCGCGAAAATCGTTGTCTTTATAAATACACGCCGAGCCCTTGGCGAGCTCGCGCGCGCTTGCGCGCCGACCGAACGTGCTACCTTTGAGATCAAACCTCTTCTGAATGATTTTCGTCGACGCGAACCAATAATTCATTACGATGAAGGACAACGGCCGCGTGCCGTTGAATNTAATCGTGTACAATCCATAAAATTGCGGCAGCATGCTCACCGTGCTGTTTTCTCTCACGTACTCAGTGTATTCAGGCAACATTTTCAGTAGCGTCCGTTTTTCCGCTACGTTGCACGTCTTCACCAGCAGTGTGCCGTCTTCGCTACAAAAGAACCAACTCCTCGACTTGCCGCTCGCGAGCGCCTGCGAAATCACCCGCAACGACGTCGACGTCGCCTCCAACTTCCCAGTTTCCGTGCGCATGTTCCCGCGGATCTCGCCGTTCTGGGTCTGTACGTCATCACAAACCGTCCTTACATCCGGAATCGCGAACGCACTCCTGTACGAGTGCGCATCCATTCCCCACAACAACCTCAACTCCTCGAACTTCTTCGGCGCCTCCACCGTGTACGAGAAATTCGGCAGCAGCTCCCCGTTCGCCATCTCCATCTTCTTCACCGCATACACTTCCCGCTTCACCGTTTCCTCCGNCGCCTCACCACCACCGCNATCGTCACCACTTGCACCCCTACTTTGCGCCGTGAACGCCAACTGCAGGCACAATCCGAGATGATTCGTCAGCACGTCGCCGTCCGCCGTCCCCAACCGGTTGCCGCGGTGCACCTTTGTCCACAGTCTTCGCATTTGTTTCGTGCGCCGACTCGCCCGTCCGACGTTCAGGCGCTTCATTTGCTTAGTAATCCGTTGTTTGGTGAAGCTGAACCCGCGCGTGAGCGCACCGGCGGCGTCGTCCACGGCGCCTCGCGCGAGTTTGTTGATCAGCTTCAGTCCTTTGTTGCTTTTCGTGCGTTTGGGTGCGGNGTTCGCGGGCGCGCGGGCGCGTTCGGCAGATTGCGAACGTGCGGCGGAATGGTCGTTTGCGTGCGCGTCCTCGGGCGCCATCGCGGCGAACGCGCGCGCGCGAGGCGCGATGTGAGGTGCGCGATCGGTTGTGGAGTGCAGCCGGAGATTTTTCAGCGGGACGCGTTCGCGACGGAGGGCGGCGGCGATGGGCTACGATAGGTGTGGATTAATAACGTGTGCGATGATGACGCGATTTAACGGGAAGGGAAGCCGCTGCCGAAGGCGCTGGCCATGCGACGGTGTTGACTACCGCTCGAGACGTCGTTGACGAGGACGTGTCGGAAGTGGGATTCGCCCGTGCGCAAAGCCGTGATGGCGGTGTTGATCTCGCTGAGCGGACTCACGGCGACGGAGGCGCCGATCTTGTGTCGGGCGCAGAATTCGAGCATTTGAACCATGTCCTTTTTGCCCCCGGTGTTACTCGTTGTGATGTTGTTCATGGTGAAGCCGAGAGTGAAGACGTCGGCTTGGATGGGAGGGCACATGCCGACGAAACAAATCGTCCCACGCGGGCGTAACAAGGGGAAAAACTTCGCGAAGTCCACCTCTTTATTCGTGGCGATGGTGACTAGGATGAAGTCGAGCGATGAGGCGGCGGCATCCATCTCTTCTTGGTTGGTGTGCACCAAAAAGCGCGACGCGCCGTGCGACAGGGCGTCGGCGCGCTTCGACGCCGAAGACGAAATCGCGGTGACTTCTCGACCGAGCGCCTTGGCGAACTTGATGGCCATGTGACCGAGTCCACCGAGGCCGAGAATGCCGACGCGATCGCTAGACTTCGTTTGCTCGTTCAAAGGCGTCCAAACGGTTTGGCCACCGCATAGCAACGGCGCGACTTCCGCGGAAGACAGCGCGTCTGGGATTTTGTAGCAGAATTGCGAGTCGTTTATGCGCATGCGATCCGCGAAACCACCTTTGTTACCTTCGCAGCATGTACAACCGACACTAGAGCACAGCTGCTCATCGCCTCGCGCGCACCACTCGCAATCGTGGCAAGACGAGCTCTGCCACCCGACGCCAACGCGTTGACCGGCTTTTAGCGTCGTCACCGCCGTGCCAACTTGGGTGACCGTACCCACGACTTCGTGTCCGCAAACTTGCGGCCACACCGCATATTCACCATAGTCACCCACGATCAAGTGATCATCACTTCCGCACAAGCCGCAGTACTCGACCTTCACCTCGACAGACGTCGGGGTCATGTCTGGGAGGCGATACTTGAACGGAACCAAATCTTCGCCTTGCGCCAACGCGGCGAAGCCGATGGTGGTGTCTTTGTCGTCATTTTGAAGTTCGCTGTAGAGTTCGAGAATTAGCGCACCGACGAGGTTCTTACCCCACGCTTCGTCCACGGAGAAGAGCGCATCTGACGCCGCCTGCGAGTTGAAGTGCTCACCCTCCGCTCTGAGTTCGACTTCCATGGAATCAATCGTCAGGAGCGCGCGCTGAAGGATCGTGTTGCCTTCGGCGGCGCCAGCCTTAACGGCATTGAGCCATCCATCGTAGCTGCACAGCTGCAACGCGTACTCCTTGGAGAGCCATTCGTAAAGTTGAGAAAACGGCATCAGTTTACCCTTTACTTCACGCGCGACGCCGTCAAACGCATAACGATCGACTTGGCCGGATAATGAGATTGACGTGAGCATCTTCACGCAATCATCGACGCACAAGATACTAACAGCCCACTCGGTACGTGGGAAGAAACCTGTCGCGAGGCAGGCGCGGAGGAAGATGACGATGTAGTCATCGTCGGGCGCGAGCGAACCGACGGCACGAGAAATACCGATGTCACCAAACAATAAAACGGCCGACTCAACGCCAACTTCTTTCTGCGCGCGCTCGCATAGCATCTCCGCGACCTCTTTACTTCGTCGGTATCCCGTTGAAACTTCACCCGGAAGCGGATACTGCGTGGAAATGAGAACATGTCTAGCGCCGGCGCGCGACGCGATCTCGAGCCCGTTGAACGTTCCTCCGACGTTTACCTTTTCTAACGCTGAATAAGACTTCACCATATTGACTTCCGCGCCACCGCTGATGACAACGTCAATCACTTCCAAAACTGGCGCGAGCGTGGCTTCGGGTATGTCGTACAACGGCATTGACATGTCACCACACATGAACGTTGTCTTTTGCGTTATTTGATCGGTAAACGTGAGCCCGCGCTTACGGAAGACATCGAGCACGCGATTTTGCGCCGCAAACTTGTCTTTTGCGCGCACGATAGCGTAAATCTGATCAATTTCATCGCTTGCGGCGAGTTCTTGAAGCAAGTACGCACCAAGAAAACCAGTAGCGCCGGTAAGGAGAATATTCTTCTTGCCCGCCGCAGTATTCTTCTTTGGCGCTCGCTTGAACTCGGAAAAGTCATACTTTGCGACTTCGACCTCGGGCTCAAACTTGGCGTTTTTATAATCTTCCATAAGTAGGGCCATCTCAGCCAGCGTCGGCTTGGCGATGACTTCGGGAACCGTCAAACTCACCCCCCATTTCTTCGAAAGTGCCGCCGCAAGCTCAACAAATTTCAAGCTTCCGCCGTAGTCGAAAAAGCTCTCCGTCGCCGCGAAGTTCTTCTCCGGTTGATCTAACACTTGGCGCCACACCTCCACGACCTCATTTTGCTTTGTAGTCAGTTGCACTTCGTTACTATCGGTGATTTTGTCCAGCCTATCGACATCAAGCTTGACCACTTTACCAGAGGTAGCTGTGGACACTTTGTTGCCGAGGTCGTAAAACGTCGACGGAATCATGTAGTGCGGCACGTGCGCTGCCATGTGTGCCCGCAATTCGCTCTCCTTCGCTCGCGCACCGTTGTTGAAGGAGATAGCAGCGACGAGTTGCTGGTCAATGTCAGACTGTCCGATCGTGCTCACGATGGCCTGTTTAATCACTGGCATCTTGAGCATGACGTCTTGTACCATGACCGGCGAAACCTTGAAGCCACGAATCTTGACGTATGCCGACTTTTGACGAGATTCAAAAGTCAACCTGTTGCGACCTAACCAACGAACGAGATCGCCAGTTGGATACCACTCGCTTTCGATCTTCGCGTAACCGTTATCCGTGTAGAAGCCAACGAGCAAACCACTCTTTTTAACGTGAAGCTGGCCGACGGTGCCGCGAACAGCTGGCTTGCCGTCATCCGTCAACACGCGCGCTTGCGTGCCCTCACGCAGGAAGAACGCTCCACCGTAATCAGATATCGCCAAATCACCCGTTTCGTTCGTGCTGTACACGTCAATCAAACGCGTACGGGTGAGACGCTCGGCGAGAAGCATACGAGTCTCTCTTCGCACGCGTTCACCGGTCAATAAAATTGTGTGCACGTCTTGCATCCCTTCGGAGAACTCTTGCGGCGTGCAGTGCAACAAACAGCTCTCCANGATACTCGGACTGAGGTAAAGCATNGTCATTTTTTGACTTCGCACATACGAAATCAACTCTCGGGGCTTGAGGAAGAAATCGTTCGGGATGACGCTCAGCGTGCGACCAGCGAGGAGCGGAATGAAGAAGTAATAATAGACCCAAAAGCTCCCCATGACATCGTCGCCACGCATGTGTGGCCCAATGACCGATTGCGAGTCCGTCAGCGCGGATTGTGGACAGCACAGAATTTTACTCACACCAGTAGTGCCACTGGTGAGTACGGAGAACCCGGGGGCATCGGGAGTGTCAGGACGCGTCAGCGCCNGATGAAGCTCGCCGCTCAAGTCGACGTCGTACTCCATGTCCTCGACGACCACGACCAAGTCTCTGTACGCGGTGGGTACGAACTGCACGAGATCACGAGAAGTTATTATGACTTTCGACTCGTTCAAACGCAACACGCGTTCGAGGTCGGTGTCGCGATACCACGCGGGGATTTCGCAAAACACAGATTCACACAAGAGTGAACCCATGGCGCACCACACCGACGCCGCGGAGGCTTGCACAAACAAACCCACACGAGAGTTCAGCGCACCGCGTTCGGTGAGCATATTTGCGACGTGATACGCACGCGAGTACACTTCTTTCATCGTGTACGTACTCGTCGCATCTGTAACGCAAGGTTTGTCGGAGCGAGCGTCTTGCAACGCCGTCGCCAAACCCGAGCGCCAGTGCGTCGCCGCCGACGTCGTCGTCGAGGCTAACGCGTTCACATCCGCCATCTCCTTCGCACTTTTGCTTTGTGCCGTTTCGATGTCGACTAAAATACTCTGTAAAACTTCGTCCATGCTGGTTTGATCCTTGAGNGAATCTTCTGGGACCCAGCTGTGCTCGAATCCTTCGGGTCGAANGCGATGCGCCGAAGCGTCGACGAGAACTATGCGTACGATGCACAAAGTTCCGTCCTTCTGCGCACGCTCGCGCAGTGCCTCGGCCATGTGCAGCGTGGGTCCGTGTGCGCCCACTAGAACGATCGGGTCGTCGAAAATATACGGGCATTTATTCATCGCCTGATCAACTTCGCTCGGCTTGAACTCGTACAAGTTGACGCCGCTCAGACGCGCGGCGGCAAGACGAGGGAACATATCCATAGCGCCTTCATCCGATGCGCACACGACGACGGAGAAACGATGCGTCGGATTCGTGAGCTGGCGTAAGATCGGCCAACGCTTGGAAGTTTCTTTGCGCTCCCACCCTATGGCGTCGTAATACGGTTGTTGCTTCGCCGCATCGACGCAGAGTTCCGGCGGTACGTTTTGCATCGGTGCCTTGTCGACAGCTTTGAACTCGCTCGATCTCGCCGCATCGTCGTGCCAACCGCGAAATTTGATCCACGTTGACAACTCTGCGGGCTTCCATGACAACATCGAACTCTCAAAGTTCACGTTTGCCAGCGAACACATCTCTTGGAGCGTCTCCTCTGGTCGCGACAGCAAATCCGCGTCAGCGTCGACGACCATAACCTTGGCATTGATACGCTTCAACGCGTTTACGATACCAAAAGCTTCCGCAAATCCAGCCTCAGATGGATCATAATAGCAGCTCCCTTCCTTGTGTTCAATGGAGACGCGATAAAATGACTCTATCGTTTCCGTCGGTTGTCGAATCAACACCACGTGCGTGAACCGTTTTAACCAGCTCGACTTCATTTGCTTCAAGTCAAAGTAACACGACAGCTCTTTGGAGAAGAAGAATGGACGTCCTTGCGCGGAGTAATCCGCCGTCATCACCTCTAACATCGTCGCATAGCTGCATCCACTGCTCGCGACATGATGTTCAGATTGTCCACTGACAATCTTGGCGTAATTTTCCGGATTATTCTCCTTCAAGCACGGCTCCGTGAGTAACTCGTGCATGACCATCGCCTCGGAGTGCATAGAGAACGAGCGTTCGAGCGCGGTGCCGCGCGATCGAGTCACCGCCCAAACGATCAGGCGCTTTTCGTTGTGCGAAGCGTGCGGAGAAGTGCTAGCGATGGACATCGGATACGAGCTCCCTTGCGCCGTGCACCACGCACACATACCGTTCTTTAGCACCAAGGCGTCGGCGCACCCGGCGCGCGTGAGCGCTGACGCCACCATCGGCGCCGCGTCGACGCCCCCCGAACCGACCACGGCCACGGGCATGGAAAGGTCCAACCCCGCGCCCTCGAATATTTCTCGCAAGTTTTCGTCCGCGACGTCGAACAACCGCGTGTACGGTAAATTCTTCGCCCCCGGAATGTGCCCTTCGCGGAAGCCCTCGAACTGAATCGCTCGATCCTGAATCCGAACGTACGCCGCGTCTCTCGCCCCTCCCGCGAACACCTCCGACTGTCGGCAATCCAGCACTTGCAACCGCTGCGTGCTCAAGTTCGTCAACAAATCTTTCGCGTCGACGAATCCCGATTTCTTCCCCTCGCGCGTTCCGTTCGATCCGTCCTCGTCGTACTCCGCCGTCGCCCGCTCGCGCATCGTCTCCGCCCCGACCTCCGTCTCGTAACCTTCCGCCTTCCACGCCTCCATCCCTCCCTTGAGCACCATCACCCGTCCTCGATGTCCATATTCCAAGAACGCGAACGCACACGCCTCCGCCGCGCACGACGCGCCGTTTTTCGCGTATATCGCCACGTCTCGCGTCTTCGTCGCCCCGAGTCCGCCGCCGACGCCTCGCGCGAACGCCTCCCGCGGCGGGAACGCCTGCGGCAGCGGCGACGACAGGTCGCACACCTCGTCGTGATCATAAAACGTCGCGTTCGGGATGCGCTCGCTCTCGTGCGCCGCGCGCGCGCGCTCGACGTCGTTCGCGCTCGCCCAGCTCGCGTCGACGATGATGATGTCACCCGACGTCGACAGTTTTCGCAGCGTTGACGCGTCGACGTACTCCATGTCGTCCCGATCTCACCGTCGACGAGCGCGAAATTACGATTTCTTCGCGATCGCGACGCGCGGGGGCGCGACAGGCGTCGCGCGCGCGAGCGACGTCGCGATGTGATGGCGATCGCCGAGATTAGATGGCATCTTTTTCAAGCGAAAACCGGCTAAATCCACACTCGGTGACGCGCGCGCGGCGATTTCGGGCGCTCGAAGCGCGCGGATCGAAAGTATGCGCGACGTCGCATCGAACGGCGCGTCGAACAGCGCGTCGACGCGCGCGCGGACGACGGAGACGGGGATTGAGGTTGGGAAATCTGAACTGCTCGAGTTCGCGCGGCGAAGCGTCGACGCCGTGCGCGCGACGCGTGGGGGCGAGAGCGACGCGAGCGCGCTGGTGTGGAGTGATCTAAAACGTGGTGTCGGAGCGTTGGCGTGCGCCGCGCGCGCGTGGCCGGAATCGTTCGAGGCGTTGACGGGGACGTCGCGAGCGGGGACGAGCGCGTCGACGCGCGGCGGCGCCGCGGCGATGAAACACCCGTTTCAGACGCTGCGAGGGATTTTAGCGAGAGAGCGGNTGCCGGCAAATGCGATATCGGTCGATGGTGTCGAGCGAGGGGAGTTTCAGGCGACGTTTGATGCGTTGGCGGTGATGTATTGGACGTGCGAAGTGCGAGCGAATGCGGCGAGCGGCGCGGCGACGGCGATTTCGTTTGCGAGAAAGTTGGGACCCGGGGCGGTGGCGTATTGTCAGAGCGAGGAGACGCGCGCGCGCGCGGTGCGACTGGCGCAACGGGAGATGGAGACGGCGGCGAAGAAATCGAGCAGAAAGGCGAGTCGAGCGAGTTTGGCGAGCGCGAGTGAAATTGAGCAGAAGCGCGAGCCAAACGCGAGAGAAACCGAGCAGAAGCGCAAGTCGAACGAGCCGATCGACGGGCGGCCGGCGACGATGACGATCGATGATTGGGAAACTATTACAGAACTTCGATGGGAATTAGAGAAGATCAATGAGATTAGCGAGGAGCGGGCAAGGGAAATCGAGCGACTTCGCGGCGCAACATCGCCGAGGTCAACGCGCTTGTACGAGACAAAGATTCGGGACTTGAGCGAGCAGCTCGTGGCTGAGCACGAGGAGCGAATGCGAGTGACGCGCGAGTACGAAGACGAGCTTATTGACATGCGCAAGAATATGGCTGAAATTATGAATGCATCGATTCTCAGGCCCGAGAACATGGTGGCTTTCAACTCTGTCGACGTCTCCACGGAGGAGGGTCGCGCGATGGCCAAAGTGATGATAGATGCCATGGATCGCGTGACGCGAGCCACAGCGGACGTACAGAAGGCGACGCGATCGTACTTGAATCACGTCTCCGATGATATCGTATCGCCATCGACGAACGATACCTCTTTGTCACCGTCGTTTCTTTCTCGATTGGACACATTTGAATTGAGCGAGAGCTCCGTCAAACGCGCAGCCGCGTTCGATCAGAGCGACGAAATCGAGCACTTCACAACAGTAAACGAAACGCTCAAGCACGTCGAATCGAGCGACTCGATATACGATACCTTCGAATCCGCGTCAGCTTAGCGGCGAAGTAAGCTTTTAGTACAGACAGGCTTTGTTATCACAAAAATCTTCGGATCGTATCGTTCGTGACGTGCGGCTATATCATTATCCTCTCGCCGTGAGTCCCAGCAACAAATCAGCACCAGCTTCATCTGCTTCTGGAAGAGTCGGGCCGAGTCTTTCACCCGGCGGTAATGTTACATCTTCCTTCCACAGCGACAAGAATTCTTTAACGCCGTCTTCGGCATACTCGACACAATGTCTAAGCTCGACAGGATCGTAATCGACTATTTTACCCGGATATGACGCTCGGTCGAGAGGCCAAAACACCAAAATTTGCTTACCGATGATAGTTCTACCTTGAATCGTAAGCTTGGCGCCTGTGTGACCTCGACTAGCCTTCTCGGCGGCTTCTACACGTATGCACTTGGGCGATTCCGAACCGTCGGCGGAGATTCTCGTGCACGACTTGCACGTACAACCCTTCAATTCGGGCATGGGTGAGCCACCGCGCGAACGGAACTTATGCGCAGTACTTTGCGTCGCTATTTTACGTAATCTATCGCGCTCGTGCAACGTCTCTCGTATTTGCAACTCCTCGTTCGCTTGCTTCACCGCCGCTTGGAAGCGCGCCTTGTTCCTCGCCGGATCCCGACTCTTCGACGCGTAGTGCTCGGTAAAATCTAAGCAATGCTCCTCCCGCAGCCAACCGAATGAATTTTCTCCAAAGAACACGACGAGTACTTCGTTTTCTCTCGCCATCGCGAGAGCATCCGCTGGGATGAAGTCCTTGTCCAAATCCGCTCGCAATCCCGGCCAAAATGGATGACCTGGGAGCTTGGCCCAAACGAGCTGGTTTCGTCTTGGCGCAGCTAAACCGACGCCGGCGATGAACGTCATGGTTCCCGGAGTTGATCCTGGCGATCCAGGCTCGATATCCGCCGACGATGGCGTGATGCTTCTCTTGTACCGCTTCGCCTCGATGTCGATGGGAAAATTGGACGAACGTTTCACCTCGTCTTGGTCGACGATTAAATGTCCGCTCTTCGTCTTTATCAAAGGCAACGTGCGTTCGACCAAAGCCGGTGGCGCTGAAACAAACTCATCGTAGCGAGAGGTCTGCGCCCGTGCCGCCGGAGTCGCTATCGTCAGTGGCTCGACCGCAGGCGCCTGTTCGTTCTTCACCCGCGGCTCGACGACGGCGATCTCTCCCTCGCCGTTTTCCAAAGCCTCTAGCTGGGGAGGGACCTCCCAGCCAGACTCTCTAAGCACGCGCGCGCACGTCACGGCGGTCTCTTTCGGCACCAGCGGACCGCCTTCGAAAAAGGACGTGGAAATAAACGTGCCGAGACACGGCAACTCCGTGATTTCACGGACAAACGGCGAGCACAAGGCGCTCGCACGCCCGTGTCCAACGTTGTACGCCGCCCCCGGCCAAGCGTGCGGCACAGACTCTCTAAATGGAACCGCATCGGCGGAAAATTTCAAAGCATACGGGTCCGCTAACCGAGTTCCCAGCCAATATGAACTTGGGACGCATCCGTACGTCTTCGCCAAAGCGTCCCAACGCGCCGTGAGCTCCTCCCCTTGACTTCCTTGAACGCTCGGTCTCGTCGTCATCGTCCATCCCGGAGGCAATCCTTGCAATCTTTCAGCATCATGCACGGTGAGCGGCATCAAACCACCCGCGGCGGTGAGCATGCACGCCTCAGGCTCGGGATGAAATCCTTCGCACACGTCGGCGTACGCGCACAACCCTCGTTCGGGGTGCCGATTAAACACAAACGTGTGCTCATCCGCGGGATCCCTCGCATCGACTTTCAACGCCCCCGCGTCTTCTGTCAATAACACATCTCTCGGATCCCCGCATCTACTGGCGACGAGCAACACCCGCGCGGCGACATCCGGCACCCCGAACGCCGCCGCCGCCACCGTGCGATGCGCCCACGCGTACCCCGCTCGCTCCAGCTCGCTCACAAACTCATGAATCAACGGCGCCTCGCTCCCATCGACTCCACGATCTAATATCTTCCCTCTCGCTTCGATCACCAACCACGGCACGCGCGCGCTCACCCCCAGCCTCAGCGCGTGTTTCAGCGCCCCCGCCGCGCCGTCTCTCGTCCACGACTCTCGCCACGACCCCTCGTACTCCCTCGTCATCAATCCGCACACCAGCACGTCCACGTCCCTCGGCAGCGCCTCGATCTCGCTCGCTTCCCTCGCCCGTCGCACGCCCTGAAATCGCGCGTCCAGCACCGCCCGCGCGCGCTCGTCGCGTTCGCACTGCAGCGTCACCTCGTGCCCCGCCTGCGTCAGCCTGGTCGCGCGCGCGTCCCGAATTCGCGTCTCGTCAGTCGCGCGTTCGTCCTCCCGCCGTCCCATCGCGCGCGCCTTCGCGTCTTCGCGCGCCATCCTCCCCCCGTGGTCCCGATCTCGCGTCGTCGCGCGTCGTCGTCGTCGTCGTCGCGCGTCGAATCCGTCGTCGTCGCGCGCGCGTTCGGTTGGCGTTCGGTCCGCGTTTCCCGCGCCGTCGCGCCGTCGCGCCGTCGCGCGTCGCGCGCGACGCACCCGTAGTCGATCGCGCCGGCGCCGGTGAACATGGTGGCGACGCGCAGGCGCGCGCCCGCGCGCGCGTCGGGCGGCGACATCGCCGCGCGTCGTCGTGTGCGCGCGCGCGCCCGCGAGTTGACCTGAATCCTTCATCGCGTTCGCGCGCACCGGCGTACGCACATCCAGCGACGCTTTTTCGATGTTGGGCGGGGGATAAATCGAGAGTGTTCGGACATNCGGGTATGNGTGTCAGTGACGAGGCGAATCCGCGCGCCACTCCGCGCCGCGGCGATGGCGACGGCGGCCGACGCCGCGGGCGTCGTCCTCGACCCGGACGCGTACGACGACGACGCGACCGACGGGACGCGCGACGACGAATCGTCGAATTTCGACGCGTCGCGGCGACGCGCGACGACGGAAAAGCGCGCGGACGTCGAGGCGTTCGAGGCGATGGTGCGCGCGCGGCTGGGCGACGGACTCGCGGACGCGCGCTGGGAGCGCGCGCTGATGAAGATGCAGCGCGACGCGCGGTTTCGCGCGCTGAAGACGCACTCGGAGCGACGCGCGGCGTTCGACGCGCTGCGGCGACGCGCGGCGGAGGAGAAGAGGGAGGGGGAGAAGAGACGAAGGGCGGCGCGGGGGGAAGACGAGGCGGACGCGGACGCGCGGAGGGCGCGAGCGTTGAGGGCGAGGGAGTCGGAGGCGAGCGAACGACGGCGAAGGGATGAACGCGAGGCGCGGTTTCGGAAGGAGCGATTGTTGGACGACGAGGCGGAGGCGGCGTTTCAGGCGTTGTGCGCCG
>JGI26273J51734_10000832_pt1 | contig 16548 bp, 10 predicted proteins | sample SaaInlV_125m_DNA_FD_51734 | JGI IMG/M metagenome (IMG submission 51734) | reverse complement strand
AGATCGAGAGTCATTTCCATGACTTCTGTCGAGATTTCCATCGGATCAATCGAATACTTGTTGAAAGTATGGATTACGTCCGTGGAATGTTCGAGATTGGGTTGAACATTATTTATGAGATGGATATATAAACAATAATTATATAGACAATATGTGCATACGACATATATTTTTTTCAGACAAGGAGGGATTCGAACCCCCGACACTGTAGTTCGTAGCCACATACTCTATCCAACTGAGCTACTTGTCCGTATCTATACTCGGAGTATAACAAAACTGTCCTAAAAAAGATATAGTTGTTTCATTAAAAAAAGTATATAAATAAATATTGGACCCATAAAAGATGGGTCCAATAGTTTAATTTCCCCTAACTGAAAAGCTAAAAGAAATTATGCGTAAACTTGATTAGTCAAGTGGACGCATTGAAAGTACTGGCTCAGTATCACGATCGATTCCTTTTTCGAACCCTGCAGCAGCTGCACGTGCACGACCTGCATGCCAAAGGTGTCCTACGAAGAAGAAGAACGCTAAAACCCAGTGTGATGTTGCAAGCCAACTACGTGGGTTTACGAAGTTAGTTGAGTTAATCTCAGTTGCTACACCACCTACTGAGTTAAGTGATCCTAATGGAGCGTGAGTCATGTACTCAGCTGAACGACGCTCTTGCCAAGGCTGAATGTCATTCTTAAGCTTAGTAAGATCAAGTCCGTTTGGTCCACGAAGTGGCTCAGTCCATGGAGCACGCATATCCCAGAAACGCATAGTTTCTCCACCAAAGATAATCTCTCCAGTTGGTGAACGCATAAGGTACTTACCTAATCCAGTTGGACCTTGTGCAGAAGCAATGTTTGCTCCTAAACGCTGGTCACGTACAAGGAATGTAAATGCTTGCGCTTGTGAAGCCTCTGGTCCAGTTGGTCCAAAGAACTCAGAAGGGTATACAGTGTTGTTAAACCATACCATTACTGCTGCTACCCATGCCATTGCTGACACAGATGCAAGACTGTATGAAAGGTATGCCTCACCAGACCATACAAGTGCACGACGTGCCCATGCGAATGGCTTAGTGAAAATGTGCCAGAATCCACCGAGGATTTCGATAGTTCCAACCCAAAGGTGACCACCGATTACATCTTCCATGTTATCTACACTAATAATCCAACCATCTCCACCGAAAGGTGACTTAAGAAGGTATCCGAAAATTACAGATGGGTCGTATGTAGGGTAGCTAATTACACGTACATCTCCACCACCCGGTGCCCATGTATCGTATACTCCACCGAAGTACATAGCTTTCCAAACAAGAAGGTAACATCCAAATCCAAGAAGTACGAGGTGAATTCCAAGAATTGTTGTCATCTTGTTCTTATCTTTCCAAAGGTACCCAAAGAATGGGAACGATTCTTCAAGAGTTTCAGGTCCAATAATTGAGTGGTATACACCACCAAACCCTAATACAGCAGATGAAATAAGGTGAAGAACACCAGATACGAAGTACGGGAATGTATCAAGTACTTCTCCTCCAGGACCTACACCAAACCCAAGTGTTGCAAGGTGTGGGAGAAGGATAAGTCCTTGCTCATACATTGGCTTTTCTGGTACAAAGTGTGCAACCTCAAAAAGGTTCATTGCACCAGCCCAGAATACGATAAGTCCTGCGTGTGCTACGTGCGCACCGAGAAGCTTACCAGAAAGGTTAATAAGACGGGCGTTTCCAGACCACCAAGCGAATCCAGTAGATTCTTGATCTCGACCACCTACTACGAGTGTTGAATTAAAGAGCGTTTCCACGTGGAAGTACCTCCTCAGGGAATACAAGGTTTTCATGTGGCTGATCTTGAGCTGCCATCCATGCACGAATACCTTCGTTAAGAAGAATATTCTTTGTGTAGAATGTTTCAAACTCAGGATCTTCAGCAGCACGGATCTCTTGTGATACGAAATCGTATGCACGGAGGTTACATGCTAATCCAACAACACCAAGTGCTGACATCCATAATCCTGTTACAGGTACGAAAAGCATAAAGAAGTGAAGCCAACGCTTGTTTGAGAATGCTACACCAAAAATCTGTGACCAGAAACGGTTAGCTGTTACCATTGAGTAAGTCTCTTCAGCTTGTGTTGGGTTAAACGCACGGAATGTGTTTGAACCATCACCATCTTCGAAAAGTGTGTTTTCTACTGTTGCACCGTGAATTGCACAAAGAAGTGCTGCTCCAAGTACTCCAGCTACACCCATCATGTGGAATGGGTTAAGTGTCCAGTTGTGGAACCCTTGGAAGAAAAGGATAAAACGGAAAATTCCAGCTACACCGAATGAAGGTGCAAAGAACCATCCTGACTGTCCAAGTGGGTAAATAAGGAACACAGATACGAATACAGCAATAGGAGCTGAGAACGCAATTGCGTTGTACGGACGAATTTGTACTGCACGTGCAATCTCAAATTGACGAAGCATAAATCCGATTAATCCGAATGCACCGTGAAGTGCTACGAATGTCCATAATCCACCAAGTTGGCACCAACGTGTGAATTCACCCTGTGCTTCTGGTCCCCAAAGGAGAAGAAGTGAGTGTGCCATACTGTTTGAAGGTGTTGATACTGCAGATGTAAGGAAGTTACACCCCTCGAGGTATGAACTTGCTAATCCGTGTGTGTACCATGAAGTCACAAATGTTGTTCCAGTGAACCATCCACCAACTGCAAAGTATGCACATGGGAATAAAAGGATTCCTGACCAACCTACGAATACGAAACGATCACGCTTAAGCCAATCATCTACGTTATCAAACCATCCGCGCTTTTCTTCAACTTTTCCAAGTGCAATAGTCATACTATTTACCTAATTTCTCTATCATCATTTCAGTCGACTTAAATCTATATTTGTATAAAACAAATTTTTTTAAATCTCTGCAGTTTTCTACTACTTATATTTTACTCGATTTAAATCAATTAACACAAGTTTTTTTTCAAAAAAACATTACTTTAAAAAAAAACTGACGGTATTCGTTATTAAACAATTCTTAAAATCAATCTAGTANAAACAAAAGTATAAGTCCGTTAAAACATTGATTTAAATTTATTTAGCAGACAAGGAGGGACTCGAACCCCCGACACTGTAGTTCGTAGCCACATACTCTATCCAACTGAGCTACTTGTCCGTATTCAAAGTATAGCAAAACTTATATAAAAATGAAGCTTTTTTTTAAATAGAAACTAAATTATATATTTATATNCTATCAAAATTAAAGCTGACTAACACATCAGCTTTAATTTTTNACATCTTCAAAAGAATTTATCCTACGAGTGAATCAAGAATAAGTTCTACAGAACGTGTTGAATCATCATTTGCTGTAATTCCATATGTTGACATTGTTGGATCACAATTTGAATCAAGTAATGTAATTGTTGGAATACCNAATTTTTTGCATTCTTGAACAGCATTTTTTTCATGTGGCTGCCCGACAATTACAACAAGATCTGGTAATGTTGATAAACCACGTAAACCTCCAAAAAATTTTTCAAGGCGTTCACGTTGCTTTTTAAGTGCAAGGATATCCTTTTTTGAAAAACCTTGTGATTTTGCATCATCAGTTAATTGACGATCTAAACGATTTAACTTTTCAAGGCATGTAGACATTGTTTTCCAGTTTGTTAAAAGTCCACCAACCCAACGTGTATTTACGTAGTGCCCATTACATTTCTGAGCTGTTGCCTCAATAATTGGAGCAATCTGTGTACGTGTTCCAACAAATAAGACGTTTTTNGAACGATTTAAAACAACACGTGCTTTTTCAAGATCGTTAAGTGTTTGTACAAGATCAAGAATATGTACACCATTTTTTGTTTCATAAATATATGGTGCCATTTTTGAGTTCCAACGGCCAACTTGGTGACCGAAGTGTACTCCAGCTTCTAAAAGCGATTCTAATTTCGTCATAAAATAAAATATCTATATAAAAAAAATTAACATTCACAAAGGGGGAGTAAACTCGATTTAATCCTACCTANTTTTATTCTACCAAAAAACTATAAATTTTGTATAGCAGCAAAAATAAAGACCCCTTTGAAAACTTAGCTTAAACATAAAGTCCTGTTCCAGCTGGAATTAATCGACCAAGAATAACATTTTCTTTAAGACCAGTTAACCAATCAATACGACCTTCAACAGCAGCACGTGTTAATACTCGTTTTGTCTCTTGGAAACTTGCAGCAGCAATAAAACTTTCCGCAGCTAACGAAGCACGTGTAATACCTAATAAAATTGGACGATATTGTACTTGAACAGTACCTGGTTTACACTCAAAATGTTCCACACGACGTAAATCAACAATATCTCCAGGTAATAAATTTGTTTCACCAGGATCAACAATTAAAACATAAGTTGTCATTTGACGAACAATGATTTCAATATGCTTGTCAGAAATAAATACACCTTGAGAACCATAAACCGCTTGTACTTCATTTACTAATAAACGACGAATTTCTTGCAAACTACGGCGACAGCCTTCTCGTAAACCGTACGTTTTTGAATAAAGTAAAAATAACGTTGCTAATTGCGCATGCACACTTGAAAGAATTTTCTCTACCGGTTCGCGTGCTTCTAATAATTCATCTACTTTCGGGAGTCCTTGAACAATATCTCCCGCTGTGGATTCTTCAGATACAAGTGTACCAAAAGCAATATTCTTTTGGATTAAATCACCATGATCCACAAAAAGAGATGACCCATGAGACATAGCATATGGATATACACGTCGTAAAATAATATGTTCCGAATTAATATGAATTAATTGCCCTGAATNAGGACTTTGAACTCCTGGAAAAATTTCATCACCAACACGAATATACTCACCTACTTGTACAAGACATGTTTGGCCTAAACATGCAAAAGCATATTGATTCGTATTAGTAATCGCTAAATTGGATAAACGAATCTCACCTTCAACACTATAAATAAAATTACGTGCACCAGCTGGTTCTGGAGAATCAAATAATGTTGGACGTGCGTCATAAACCACTGGACTTAAGTACTGACTTGCATTCGTTACTACTTTGTGGCGTTGAACCATTGGCACAAATTTCGGAAAAATACTACGATGTTGAGATTCGTGAAACGCCACTGATTCCATAAGATTCATACGAATTGCATTCCAAAAAACACCGGAAGGCGAATAACAAGTATGTAGTGGAGTCATTGGAAACGTTTGACAAATACTTAACCAATGTTTATAACCCGGAGTTGGACAGACAGGTGCAACTCCCTTTAAAGAAGAAAGTTTTACTACGTTTGATAAGGATTTATCACAACTAGAAATCGTTTGTGTTGAAAACGTACGTCGGACAAATGAATGATTAGTACTTTTACGAAAACATTTTTTACCAAGTGATGTTAATTTAGGGTTTTTCCATCGATGTGAAAATGTACTAGATGTTAAAGTAGTACATCGAACATTCAACTTTACTGACGTATCATTAACTGCACCACCACAATATGAGACTGAATTAATATTGGAATGTAACGAATTGTAGAAACTTTGTTTTGTTGTTAAAGAAGTTTTTAAAACTTCTGTTGTGAAAATTTTAGACTCAAACACTGAACATGCTGAGACTTTTACCGTAGCACTNGAAGGAAGAACTGCTGTCCGATTTGAATAAAGGAAAGAATCAAGATATGTTTCAAATTGAGATTGAATTTGAATCGCATTCTTCACTAAAGCAAACGGCTTTTTTTGATTCGAGCGTAATACAGATTCATATTTTAATAACTTTGATACATTGATTTTATAATCAATTGTAGATGGTTTTGATGTATAAGAATCTAATTTAACATAAGCATTATCTGCAACAAAAGGTTGAAAACCTTTGTGAAAATAATCACCTTGATAACTTTGATTATTACGTAGTAACTGTCCTGATAAAATCCAAATAAAGCCGTATCCAAACACACGATTCTGTTTTTGTTTTTGAATACTTTTTTCAACCAAACTTACGCTATTTTCAACAAGGTCATTTTTAGAATATGATTTAGCTAAGGATGAAAACTTAACATTATCAAAATATACTTGTCCTGTATCTGGTGCTAATAATTCTTTTTTCCCCGTTGTAATATTAGTATCAATTTCATCATCTTGGAGATCAGTTTCCACTCGTGATAATTCTGCCAGACTTTGATGAAACATTACATATTGACCTGGATACACAAAAAGAAGAGTAAAAGCTGGGAAACGTAAAATAACTGATTTTGAATGTTCAGGTCGAGTAATTTTAATAGAGATAGGAACAACAGTTAAAAATGCAGGTTCACCATAACGACTAATAACTTTGCGCCCACGTGGTACACCACCATAAGATACAACCCCTGAATAAGGAGCATATACTTTTTCAGTGGCTTCACCAGCAAATACACCACCAGTATGGAATGTACGCATAGTAAGCTGGGTCCCAGGCTCACCAATTGATTGTGCGGCAAGTACTCCGACTGCTTCACCAAGCTGAACAAGTTTATGTTTTGAAAGATCCCATCCATAACATAATTGACAGACAGAATTTAAACGACATGTTAAGGGTGAACGAACAACTACTTTAGGTAAATGAACTAATTNTGTTGCTAAAGCTGGTGAAATTTCTGTATCTTTACGAGCTAAATATTTTCCAGTCTGCTCGTCGATAACGGGCTGTAAAAGTACACGACCCACAATGTTTGCACACTCATGTTTGGGAGATGGTGCAACTTCTAAGCCTTCTGTTGTTCCACAATCAAATTGTTGAATAATTACACTTTGTGCAACATCCACTAATCGTCGTGTTAAGTATCCAGAATTGGCAGTACGTAAAGCTGTATCAACTAAACCTTTTCGTGCTCCATAACACGAAATCATATATTCTGTTACTGTTAATCCTTCACGGAAATTACGTCGAATTGGGAAATCTAACACTTGGCCTTGTTGATCGGCCATTAGACCACGCATTCCAACAAGTTGGCGAACTTGAGAAATATTACCACGCGCTCCGGAAAAAGCCATCATATACACTGGATTAAAAATATCCGTTTCGCGGAAATGCGCAATCACTTCATTTTTTAATGTGTCATTGGTTGTATTCCAAATATCTAATGCTTTTTCTAATCGCTCTACTGCAGTAATTTGGCCACGGGTATAACGTAAATCATTGTCTAAAATATCTTTTTCTGCATTTTTTAAAAATGCAGATTTAACTGGGGGAATACGTAAATCATCAATACCTAATGAAATCCCAGCAGTTGTTGCGGAGTGAAATCCAAGTGTTTTTAAATGGTCAACAAAACGGGTCGCTTTCTGTGTTCCATAATTAAGCAAAACCCATTTAATTAAACGCTTCATTTCACTTTTATCAACCGTTCGGTTACAAAAAAAGGTTTTCATAAATGAGAGAATTTAAAATAAGTCGTCCTGGTGTAGTACGAACGTAATAAGTGTGTGTACTTGAACAATGAAGTTGCGGTACACGTGCAAAAATTGGATTCGATTGAATAAGCGCAGCAGAGCTTGACGCTACTAGATGAACGTTTTGCGGCACTGGCCAAGATTCAACCACCCCAGAATCATAAATAAATGTATTATGCCCATTTGGCTGAATACGCACTTCTACTGGCAAGGGTTGTTGTAAATCCGAAGGTGCCGGTGCTTTTACCCAGACTAAGTCATGAAGTTTTAACGCACCAAATTCATAACGCTGTAATGCTTGGTCAAACGTTTGAAAAATTTTAAATGCGGATTTTTTCAAACTAAACTTNTTGTTATTTTTTTCAATACGCGGAGGTGTAGGGCGTCGTGTAGTTAAATAATAAAAACCAAGAATCATATCTTGACTTGGCACAATATTAGGTTCACCCGTTGCAGGCGAAAGCCAGTTATGTGTTGCAAGCATAAGTAAACGTGCTTCAGCTTGGGCTTCTAAAGAAAGTGGAATATGAACAGCCATTTGATCGCCATCAAAATCAGCATTAAAAGCTGGACATACAAGTGGGTGTAATTGAATAGCACGACCTGAAAGAAGAATTGGTTCAAATGCTTGGATTCCTAAACGGTGAAGTGTTGGTGCGCGGTTTAGTAATAAAGGGTGCGCATAAACCACACGTTCCAAAATGTCCCATACTGGTTGTTTACGTTTTTGAATCATATTTTTAGCTGCACGAATATTACGTACAACAGTATTCTCTAAAAGCGCTTGAATAATAAATGGATGGAATAACTCTAATGCCATTTCACGAGGTAATCCACATTGGTGTAAACGTAATTTAGGACCCACTACAATTACTGAACGACCTGAATAATCNACGCGTTTCCCTAAAAGGTTTTGACGGAAACGACCATGTTTTCCTTCAATAATTGCTGTTAAAGATTTAAACACATTTTTATTTGGTCGCTGAGCAGGTTTTTCTAAACGTCCATTATCAATAATGGCATCAGCAGCTTCTTGTAATAAACATAAATCATGGCGAATTAATAAATCTGGTAAAAATTCTGCATCAAATAAATTACAAAACTTATCAAATCGAATTTTACGATAAATTAAACGTCTATATAAGTCATTTAAATCGGAAGCTGCGAAACGACCACTAGACATTTGAATCATAGGTCGAAGATCCGGCGGTAACACAGGGAATACAGAAACAATCATCCATTCAGGACGTAATTGCTTACGAGCTAAAAGTCGAACATAATGAAGACGTTTTGATAATTTTTTAATTTTAGTACTAAAGCCACGAGTACGTTGTCCTTGACGGGTAAGCTTTAATAATTTTAGCGCTCGTTCATTTCGAGCTAAACCCGAAATGTTAGGATTACGGTTAAGTTTATCAGCTCNACGGCGTAACACGGTATTATAGTCTTTTACTGTTTGGCGTAAACGCGTACTTAACATACGTTCCATAAACGGCAAATCTAACTGACTTAATAACATATGCATTGCTTCTGCACCACAATTTTCTGTCGTACGTGGTTCCATTGGGAACCCGTATTTCGTCTCTTGTTGATCATTTTGAAGCCAAGCATCTGTATTCCAAACAGCTTCAATATCTGCATCCTTTGCTGTAAAATTTACAAGAGGATCTAAAAAAGCTGATTGTTTACCAGCCGGTGTTTGCCCTAAATAGAAATGAATAGCTTCCCAGTTATCAATATAAAATTCAGTTCCACCATGTAGAAAGTAATTCATGACAGCCGATGACGATGGAGTATACGAATCAAAATGTAATAATTCATCAGTTTGACCGGCACTAATATTTAATAAAACAGATAAAATATTAGGTGTATTTCGGAAATACCATAAGTGGGCAACAGGTTTACGTAATCGAATAGATCCCATGCGATAACGACGNACCTTCGCATCTGTCGGCTCAACACCACAAGTTGGGCAAACATACCCAATCTCATCTGTTTTTTTTACCATAGTAATTTCGCCATCCAACGTCTCAGGCAATTGCATTTTGATTGGTTTTCGGCGACGGGTTTTTCCACATGAACACTCATTGTTCGTAATAGACCCAAAAATACGTTCACAAAAAAGACCATCTCGCTCAGGTTTAAAAGTACGGTAATTAATGGTATCAGCTTTTGTAATTTCCCCTACAATTTTATTGTTAGGAAGAACACGCTGTGACCACCGTTCAATTTCTTTAGGAGAGGCTAATTGAATTTGAATATAATCAATATCACGACTCATAGTATTGGTTTCTTATAAATAAAATGACTAAAACATGCAAACTTTTGAACAAGTAGAAACTTTACTTTACCTATTCAATGACTTCAAAGCCTGCATTAATTACACTGAAGGAATACGGGCAAGGCTAATATCAAGACATAACCCACGTAATTCACACACTAAAACTTTAAAAGACTCGGGAACACCAGGTTTCGGTAATAAATTTCCACGAATAATAGACATGAAGGCTAAATTACGCCCACGCATGTCATCTGACTTAATTGTNAGTAATTCTTGGAGCGTATATGCAGCACCAAATCCTTCAAGTGCCCAAACTTCCATTTCACCTAAACGTTGTCCACCGTGTTTTGAACGACCACCAAGTGGTTGCTGTGTTACTAATGAATAAGGTCCAGTTGAACGTGCATGAATTTTGTCATCTACTAAGTGGACTAATTTTAAAATATATGGATAACCAACAGTTACAGGTTGATCAAATGGATACCCTGTACGTCCATCGAATAAAATACTTTTTCCTGGAGATTCCGGTTGGAAAAGCCATTTTTGTTTTGTGGCACAACGCGCTTTATATAATTGTTGATACACAAATCCACGAGAAACTTCGTCACCATGCATCTCATCAAATGGAAGAACTTTATAATTTTGTTCTAATGTGTGCGCTGCTAAACCAAGTAAACATTCAAAAATTTGACCCACATTCATACGGGATGGAACACCTAATGGATTAAGAACCATATCTACAGGAACACCATTTTGTAAAAATGGCATATCTTGTCGAGGAAGAATATTAGAAATAATTCCCTTATTTCCATGGCGACCTGCAATTTTATCTCCTACTTGAACTTTACGTTTTTGAACTAAAAAGACGTATACAGAACCAACGGATTCTGAACATTCCACTTGTTTGTTATAAATAGTTGTTTCAAACAATGTACGTGTTTCAAGTACACGACCTGTAACGCCACTTGGTACCGTCAAAGGTGTATCTTTAACATCACGCGCTGTTCCACCAAAAATAGCTCGAAGTAAACGTCCTTCAGGTGTATTCTCCGACTCTTTTTGTGGAGAAATTTTTCCCACTAACGTATCACCAGGTTCAACCCAAGTTCCAATTTCAACAACCCCAAATGCGTCTAAATGAGTATTTTTCTCAACTTTGGACGTAATATATTCTTGTCCTTCACGGGTACGCGAAGTAGAAATATCGTAACGTTCAATGTGCACGGATGTAAAAAGATCATCAAATACTAAACGTTCACTGACAAGAACTGCATCTTCAAAGTTGTACCCTTCCCATGGCATATATGCGACAAGAATATTTTTACCAAGTGCAAGCTCTCCGGCAACAGTTGATGATGTATCAGCTAAACATTCACCTGCATGAACCCAAGTATTTGGTAAAACACTTGGACGCTGATGCATACATGTATCTTGATTTGAACGTTGGTATCGTGTTAACCAAATTGTTTCACGTGTAAAAGGCGTTGACGTTAAGACAGAATCACTTTCTGTTAAAACATCAATACGGTTGGCATCTGCATATAAAACATATCCACTACGTTGGATACGAGCTACAGCACCAGAATCATGAGCAACGCGTGCTTCTAAACCAGTACCAACAAAAGCTCGTTGAGGTGTTAATAATGAAACAGCCTGACGCTGCATGTTTGATCCCATCAACGCACGGTTTGCATCATCGTGTTCTAAAAATGGAATAAGAGCAGTGGCAATCGACATAAATTGAATCGGGCATAAGCCTAAAAAATCAATTGTTTTAGGTACAATTTCTACGAATTCACGACGTGTACGTGCAGGAACACGTGTTGCTGAAAATTGCGTATCCGCCGCAGCAACCACAACTTGATCTTCGTATGAAGCATTTAACAAAAAGAAACCATCCTGACCTTGATGCNTTTGAGAAGCCATTGCTTTATACGGACTTTGTAAAAAACCGTCTGAATTAATTCGAGCATACGTTGCAATCGAACCTACTAGACCTGCGTTTTTACCTTCAGGTGTTTCAATTGGGCAAATACGTCCATAGTAACTTGGGTGAATACCACGTACAATAAGACCGGCACGGTCACGGTGTAAACCACCTGGACCTAACGAACTTAAACGTCGTTTATGAGTAATCTCGGCTAAAGGATTTGTCTGATCCATAAATTGCGATAATTGGTTTGAACCAAAAAACTCTTTAAAAACAGAACCTACAATTTGTGTNCGGACAAGTGAAGCTAAAGCAACACGTAAACGTTTTTGTCGTAATAATGTTTCATCACTAATGCGATTATGAACACTACGTTCAAGTCGATTCAACCCAAGTCTAAATTGTGTTTGAATTAATTCTCCAGCAAGACGTGCACGTCGATTTTTTAAATGATCAATATCATCCAAAAATTGACTCTCACCGTTTTCAACACGAAGTAAATAATCAACAGCGGCTAAAACATCTTCAGGTGTTAAAGTTAAATGTGGGACATTATGCTGCATTCGTAATTTACGATTTACGCGCTTTCGACCGACTTCACTTAAACTATAACGACGCGCATGGAAAAAATGATTAAATAAAAATTTTTTTGCTTTTAACACACTTCCAGCTCGATGAGGAAACATTAATGCAGTCATCATGATCATGGCATCTTCACATGATTTTGGTTTTAAAAGTTTTTCTGTATAAAGAAGCGAAGCAGGATAACTCACAACTTCACAAACACGTTTAAAATCAAAACCAAGAGCACATAAAAGTAAAGTTGCTGGCAATTTTCTAAAATTATCAATACAAGCATTAATTTCAAGACTATTAGGAACNGTCTCTAAACGTAACCATGACCCATAAGACGAGAGAAAACTTACCAAATGTGAACGACGATTTTTTTGATCAAATTGTGCTTTAATATAAACGCCCGGACAACGAACAATTTGGTGAACAATCACACGTGGTGAGCCATTAATAATAAAAGTTCCATGCTCAGTCATTAATGGAAGATCACAAAATGTAATTGGAAGCACACAACTCACATTTAAACTTTTTGAATAAATATGCACAGGTACAACAAGGGAACTACTATATGTTTCCATTTGTTGAATTGCTTCTTTAGGGTTTTGAAGAGGTTTTTTAAAATAAAAATCATTCGCTAAAAATGAAACAGAAATTTGACGATCTGTTGATTGTCGAACACTCGATCCTAAACTATCTCCAATAATAGGCGAAATAAATTCAAGTTCACGACGAATTCCTGTTTCTAAGAAAAGACGAAAACTTTTCCGTTGCGAATCAAGGAAATCAGGAATTGCCACTTTTTGACGAAAAAGAATCATAGATAAAGGTGTAAATTAATCAATACAAAAAAAGAGCCTTTGTTTAACAAGTTTTTTTGGGATTTAGAGAAAATTGAAAAAAACAAATATTCAAAAGTCACAAATAATCCAAATTCACAAAGCTTTAATATGCTTTACAAATAAAAAACGTGAGTTTGTAAATCCTTAAGTAAAGTACACTAAAAAAACACAACTCCAAATTACTATATTGATAAACAAAGTAAAATGTTGTACTGTATAGAGTATATAACTCTCCTTTTAAAGGAATGGCGGTGTAGCCAAGTGGTAAGGCAGAGGACTGCAAATCCTTTATCCCCCAGTTCGAATCTGGGCACCGCCTAAGGAAATAAAAAATATCTTTCTGAGGATATTTATAAAATAATAGATTAAGTCTTTGTTACATGTTACGGACGCCTACTGTTGTCCAAAAAAATAATTTTAAGTGCTGCTTCTTTTCAGCCCTGACACGATTCAAACTGTTCTTTCAACAAAAGTAGGACTACTCTATAGTATATTTTTTTGAGACTATAAAAGCAAGGGCTTTATGCGTCTACAAAAGAAGATATCTATAGAGTTTATTTGAAAATTGATATGAATTGTTGCATACCTTTTTAGAGGTATGCATAAAAGTTACTTAACTACCAATTTATTCAATAATTGCAGACACAACCCCTGCACCAACTGTGCGTCCACCTTCACGGATAGCAAAACGCATTCCGTTTTCGATAGCAATTGGTTGAATGAGTTCTACAATCATCTTTACACGGTCACCAGGCATTACCATTGTTGCCTCATCTCCATCATCGCTCACGAATGATTCAATTTTTCCAGTTACGTCTGTTGTACGCACATAGAATTGAGGACGGTATCCTGGGAAGAATGGTGTGTGTCGACCACCTTCTTCTTTTGTAAGAACGTAAACTTGTGATTCAAACTTTTTGTGTGGTTTGATTGTTCCACTTTTTGCAAGTACCATTCCACGCTCAATGTCATCCTTTTGGATTCCACGAAGAAGTACACCTACGTTATCCCCAGCTACACTTTCATCAAGTGTTTTTTGGAACATTTCAAGACCTGTTACAGTTACTTCACGTGTGTCACCAAGACCTACAATCTCTACAACATCACCAACTTTTACTACTCCACGCTCTACACGCCCTGTAGCTACAGTACCACGACCAGTAATTGAGAATACATCCTCAATCGCCATAAGGAATGTTTTTTCTGTATCACGCTCAGGTGTTGGAATATATGAATCAACAGAATCCATTAATGCAAAGATTTTGTCTACCCATTTGTTTTCACCATCACCCATTGTAGGTGTTTCTGTTAATGCTTCTAATGCAAGAAGCGCAGAACCAGGTACTACAGGAATATCATCACCAGGGAATTCGTAACTACTAAGAGTGTCACGTACCTCGAGTTCTACGAGCTCAAGAAGCTCCTCATCATCTACCTGGTCTTCTTTATTAAGGAAAACTACAATGTTTGGTACTCCAACTTGCTTTGCAAGAAGGATGTGCTCTTTTGTTTGTGGCATTGGACCATCAGCCCCAGATACTACAAGAATTGCACCATCCATTTGTGCAGCACCAGTAATCATGTTTTTTACATAATCAGCGTGACCTGGACAATCTACGTGAGCGTAGTGACGTGTTGCTGTTTCGTATTCTACGTGAGCTGTGTTAATTGTAATTCCACGAGCTTTTTCTTCTGGTGCAGAGTCAATATCAGCGTATCCTTTAGCAGAANCACCTCCACGAGCTGCCATTGCCATAGTAATTGCTGCAGTAAGAGTTGTCTTACCGTGATCAACGTGACCAATTGTTCCAATATTTACGTGTGGTTTTGTTCGTTCAAACTTTTCGCGTGCCATAATAATAAAAATTNAAAAAATCGTTTTGATTTTGGCTAAAATGTCACGATTCTTGNTTTAGAATCGGAAGTGTGCAAAAGCTTTATTTGCTTCTGCCATACGGTGTGTGTCTTCACGCTTACGAATTGCACCACCAGTGTTGTTTGCAGCATCCATAATTTCAGCTGCAAGTTTTGTTACCATGCTACGTCCAGAACGCGCACGAGCAGCAACAAGAAGCCAACGAAGGGCAAGAGCAGTTCCACGGTCAGACTTTACTTCAAGTGGTACTTGAAGAACAGCTCCACCAATACGACGAGATTTTACTTCGACTTTTGGTGTGATATTTAAAACAGCTTGGCGAAGCACTTCAAGTGGATCTTGCGAAGTTGTTTCCGAAATTTGTGTCATTGCTTCGTAAAAAATACGGTAGGCAAGACTCTTTTTTCCTTTCTTTAAAAGGTGGCTTACTAAAAGACTTACTAAGCGACTTTGGTATACTGGATCCGGAGCAACCGGACGTTTTTTCNCAACTTTTCTACGAGACATAAGATCAATTAAACGGTTGAATATTAAATAAATAGAGATATCCAAGACTAAAGCCGTAATTAAACGGATTTATCCTTTTGGACGTTTTACTCCATACTTTGAACGCCCTTGTAAACGGCCTTTTACACCCGCTGTATCAAGGGATCCACGTACGATATGGTATCGTACACCTGGTAAATCTTTTACTCGACCACCACGTACGAGCACTACTGAGTGCTCTTGAAGATTGTGACCAATTCCTGGAATATATGCAGTTACTTCAATCCCAGTTGTTAAACGAACACGAGCAACTTTACGAAGTGCTGAATTCGGCTTTTTTGGAGTTGTTGTATATACACGTGTACAAATACCACGACGCTGAGGNCATGATTGTAAAGCAGGTGATTTGGTCTTCTTTTCGATTTTCATTCGTTGTGAACGAATAAGTTGTTGAATCGTTGGCATAACTAAAAATTATTCTTTATAAAGAAATTGTAAAAATCCTAAAATACGGGCTTGCTTTACTGCTTTTGCAAGTTGACGTTGCTCTTTTGCAGTTACTCCCGTTAAACGACGAGGTAAAATTTTACCTTGCTCCGTGATAAAACGACGTAGAAGATCAACATTTTTATAATTAATGATCTCACCAGCGCTAATTGGAGACATGCGTTGACGTGAAAAATTCATAAATAAATAAACCTAAAATATAATTAACTGTATTTAACCTTAAAACTAATTTAAAGTGTAGTGGTTAAAAAACACACACGTAAATACAGAGCACAAAAAACGCTTTGTTTTAAATCTAAAATGAAAAAAAACAAATTAAGTGCAGGAACATCATTCTGATGTATTACTCAACAAGCAAAACTTCAATTTTAATTAAAGCTTTTTATTAAAATTGAAGCATATATAGGCTAGAATTGCAAGAAAGATTCTGAANAATCTTTCGAACTTCTATCATGCAAACATTACATTTGGTACATTAACGTACCCCCAAGGGAATTCGAATCCCTGTTACTTCCGTGAAAGGGAAATGTCCTAGGCCTCTAGACGATGGGGGCAAAAATGAATAATTAAATCAACTATTCTTGTTTTCTATTATAAAAGGGTGTGATTAAGAATGTCAATCGATTTTTTTT
>JGI26273J51734_10000826_pt1 | contig 16611 bp, 13 predicted proteins | sample SaaInlV_125m_DNA_FD_51734 | JGI IMG/M metagenome (IMG submission 51734) | reverse complement strand
TTAATAAAACTAAACTGAGGTAAAAAAGTAATGTCAAAAGAAAAATTTGTAAGAAATAAACCACACTGTAACATTGGTACAATTGGTCATGTCGACCATGGTAAAACAACATTAACAGCCGCTATCACAATTACATTATCAGCAACTGGTGGAGCAAAAGCGGTTGCTTACGATCAGATTGATAAAGCCCCTGAAGAAAAAGAAAGAGGAATTACAATCTCAACTGCTCACGTTGAATACGAAACTGAAAAAAGACATTACGCACACGTTGATTGTCCAGGTCACGCTGACTATGTAAAAAATATGATTACAGGTGCAGCCCAAATGGATGGAGCTATCTTAGTAGTTAATGCTGCTGATGGTCCTATGCCTCAAACAAGGGAGCATATTCTTTTAGGAAGACAAGTTGGTATTCCAGCAATTGTTGTTTACTTAAATAAAGTAGACCAAGTTGATGATAAAGATATGATTGAACTTGTTGAAGAAGAAATTAGAGAACTTCTAACTTCATACAAATATCCTGGTGACAAAACTCCTATCGTTAAAGGTTCTGCATTAGCTGCTGTTGAAGGTAGAGATGAAGAAATTGGAAAAAATTCTATTTTAGAATTAATGAAAGCTGTTGATGATTTTATTCCACAGCCAGCAAGAGAAGTTGACAAACCTTTCTTGATGCCAGTTGAGGACGTATTCTCAATTTCTGGAAGAGGAACAGTTGTTACTGGAAGAGTAGAGACAGGTGTTGTAAAAACTGGTGAAGAAATTGAAATCGTTGGTATTAGAGACACCAAAAAATCAGTTTGTACTGGAGTTGAAATGTTTAGAAAACTTTTAGATTCAGGTGAAGCAGGTGATAACATCGGTGTGCTTTTAAGAGGTGTTGAAAGAACTGACGTTGAAAGAGGTCAAGTTCTTTGTAAACCTGGTTCAGTTACTCCTCACACTAAATTTGAGGCTCAGGCTTATGTACTTAAAAAAGATGAGGGTGGAAGACACACTCCTTTCTTTACTAAATACAGACCTCAGTTTTACTTTAGAACAACAGATGTAACTGGAGAAGTTACATTACCAGCTGGAACTGAAATGGTTATGCCTGGTGATGATGCTAAATTCACTGTTACATTAATTACTCCAATTGCGATGAGTGAAAAATTAAACTTTGCTATTCGTGAAGGTGGTAGAACAGTTGGAGCTGGAGTAGTAACTAAAATTATAGAGTAAACTCTATAGGAGTGTAGCTCAATTGGTAGAGCGCCGGTCTCCAAAACCGGAGGCTGAGGGTTCGAGTCCCTCCGCTCCTGCCAATAAGCTTAAAGTATTATGAAGAACCCAATAANATTTATTCAAGAAGTTAAACAAGAAGCTTTTAAAGTTTCTTGGCCNACTGGAAAAGAGACGATGCAGGGNGCATTAATGGTTTTTGCTATGGCTGTTATAATGTCACTTTTTTTTCTTCTTCTTGATCAGGTTTTAAAGTTCTTTTTAGATGCACTATTAAAGGTTAGTATTTAATGAAAAATTGGTACATTGTTCAGTCTCATTCAAACTTTGAAAATAAAGTTGCAGGATTAATCAGAGAAGAAGCAGAAAAAGCTAAGATTTCTGAAAAAATTGAAGAAATAGTAGTCCCAACCCATGATGTAACTGAAGTTAAAAGAGGGAAAAGAATTCAAAGAAAAAAGAAATATTTTCCAGGTTANGTATTAATAAAGAGTGAAATGGATAATGATCTTTACCATTTAATTAAGAATTTAAAGAGAGTTAGTGGTTTTTTAGGTTCAAAAGGCATCCCGGTTCCAGTTTCAGATAAAGAAATAGAAAAAATATTAGGCCAAATAAAAGATGGTGTAGCACAGCCAAAATCTGGTATAGAATACAGCATTGGTGAAAAAGTTCAGGTAGTCGATGGGCCTTTTGCATCGTTTAGTGGAATGGTTGAAGATATTGATGAAGAAAAATCAAGACTAAAAGTTTCTGTATCAATTTTTGGAAGACCAACACCAGTAGATTTAGAGTATAACCAAGTTGAGAAGGTAAGTTAATGGCAAAAGAAATAAGTGGATATATAAAATTACAAATCAATGGGGGTCAAGCAAACCCTGCACCTCCAGTTGGACCAGCTCTTGGACAAAGAGGAATTAATATTATGGAATTTTGTAAAGCATTTAACGATAAGACTAAAGCTTTTGCAGGAAAACCAATCCCTGTTATTATTACAGTTTATAAAGATAAAAAATTTGATTTCGAAATAAAATCACCACCTGCTTCTCACTTTATAAAAGAAGCTGCAAAATTAAAAGGTGGATCTAAAGAACCAGGAAGAAGTGTTGCTGGATCAATTACAAAAAAACAAGCTGAGGAAATAGCNACTCAAAAAATGAAAGATCTTAATGCTCATGATTTAGAACAAGCTGTTAAGATTATTGCTGGATCAGCCAGATCAATGGGTATAGAGGTTAAAGAATAATGTCTTCGAAAAGATTTAATAACCTTCCGAAAAAAACTAAAGACTTACCAGCAGAGGTAATTGAAAAATTACTAACTGAAGTAAAAAAAAACTGTACAACAAAATTCGATGAGTCAATTGACTTAAGCTTCCAAGTTAATAACAAACAAAAAAAAGGTGAAGTAAATATAAGAACTGTTGTTAATTTACCTGGTGGTACAGGAAAAAAAGTTAAAGTTGCAGTAGTATGCGAAGATGCTAAAGCTAACGAAGCAAAAGATGCTGGTGCTGATATTGTTGGCAGTGATGAATTGATTGAAAAAATTAAAGNTGGTGAATTAAATTTTGAAAAATTAATTTGCACACCTGGAATGATGATAAAACTNTCCAAACTTGGAAAAGTTTTAGGACCAAAAGGTTTGATGCCNAATCCTAAACTTGGATCTGTCTCTGAAAATATTAAACAAGCTGTAACAGATGCTAAATCTGGTCAAGCTGAAATAAGAAATGATAAGGATGGTAATATTGGAGTTAGCATTGGAAAAAAATCATTTAGTGATGATAAATTATTAAAAAATTTTAAAGCAATACTTGACACTTTAGAAAAAGAAAAATCGAATAACACATTAAAAGGTGATTTAATTAAAAATACTTTCGTTACTTCAAGTATGGGAGTTTCTTACAAAGTTAAGTTAGGTAAGGTTATATAATTATGATGAACAAGGAACAAAAAAAAAATTATATTAGTGAGATAGAAAGTCAGTTTAAAAACAACGAAGCTGTTATTGTTACTCACTATCAAGGTTTAACGATGACACAACTTGATGATTTAAGATCTAAAATGCGAGAACATGGAATTAAGTTTCAAATAACTAAAAATAGAATTACAAAATTAGCTCTTGAAAAAACTAAATGTAAAGATCTTTCAANTTTGTTCACTGGCCCAACAGCTGTAGCATTCTCAAGTGATGCAATTATTTCTGCTAGAATTCTATCCAAATTTGCTAAAGATAATGAAAANCTAAAACTTTTAGGTGGAATAATGGGTGAAGAAGTCCTAGATCAAGCTGGAGTTCAAAATGTGGCTAATTTACCTACCTTAGATGAGGCTAGAGCAAAAATTGTTGGAATTTTAGCTACACCAGCATCAAAATTTGTAAGTATTTTGCTTGCACGATCTGAAAAAATGAGTAATTTGGCACCAGAAAATTCTGAAAAAACAACCTAAAGAAGTACATTAAAAATATGCCTGACCTAAATAAAATTATTGAAGATTTATCAAGTTTATCTGTTGTTGAAGCAGCTGAACTTTCAAAACAACTTGAGGAAAAATGGGGTGTTACAGCTATGGCTGCAGCCGCTCCAGCAGCAGCAGCAGCGGGTGGAGCTGCAGAAGAAGCAAAGGATGACTTTACAATCATGNTAGTTTCTGCTGGTGATAAAAAAATTAACGTNATTAAAGAAGTAAGAGCCGCAACATCACTAGGTCTTAAAGAAGCAAAAGATTTAGTTGAAGGTGCTCCAAAAGAAGTAAAATCTGGCGTTAATAAAAAAGACGCTGAAGAAATTAAGGCTAAGTTGGAAGCAGCTGGCGCAAAAGTAGAACTTAAATAAATTAATTAGAAAGAACTAAATTGCTGATTAATTTATTAATCGGTAATTGATTTGTAGATGCAATTATCTTTTACTGAAAAAAAAAATGTTAGAAAAAGTTTTGGAAAGTTAACAGAGTCATTATCAATTCCAAATCTAATCGAAGTTCAAAAAAATTCTTATAAAGAATTAACTGATTTCAAAGAAAATGCAGAACTAACAAAAGGTTTTGACAGAGTTTTTAAAAGTATTTTTCCAATTGAAGATTTAAACGATAAAGCAACATTAGAATATGTTTCTTATAGATTAGAAAAACCGAAATTTGATACAGAGGAATGTATACAAAGAGGTTTAACTTATTCTTCAGCTCTGAAATGTACATTAAGATTAGTTGTCTATGAAATAGATCAAGAAAATAACACTAAAGATATACTGTCAGCTAAAGAACAAGAAGTTTACATGGGAGAGGTTCCTATGATGACAAACAGTGGAACTTTTATAACAAATGGCGTTCAAAGGGTTGTAGTAAACCAAATGCATAGAAGCCCAGGTGTATTTTTTGATCATGATAAAGGTAAATCTCATGCTAGTGGAAAATTACTTTTTAATTGTAGAGTAATTCCTAATAGAGGCTCTTGGTTAGATTTTGAATATGATGTTAAAGACCTACTTTATTTTAAAATAGATAGGAAAAAGAAAATATTTGCCTCAACATTACTAATGGCTCTAGGTTATAATAAAAATGAAATAGTTAATGAATTTTATGACAAAGAACAATTTTCTTTCGATGAAAAAACAAATAAATGGAAAACTAAATTCAATCCAGAAAATTACAAAGCTAAAAATTTTTCAGAAGAAGTTATTGATTTTAAAACTGGTAAAGTTGTTATAGCGCTTGGGGATAAAGTTAATTTTTTAACTGCAAAAAAATTATCCAATGATGGCTTAAAAGATATTTTAGTTAGTCAAGAGTCCTTATATGGAAAATTTTTACATAAAGAAATTAAAGTTAGTGACGAAGAAGAAGGAACATTTGGAATTGGAACTGAATTAAACGATACTATTATTAAAAAAATTTTAGAAGCAAATATTTCTACAATAGAGATTTCAGTTACAAACTCTATAAATAAAGGCCCTTACTTACTTACTACTATTTTAAATGATAAAAATAACTCTAAAGAAGAAGCAATTACAGAAATTTACAAAGTCTTAAGACCGGGTGAACCCCCAACAATAGAAATAGCCACACAAATATTTAATAATCTATTTTTTAGTTCAGATAGATATGATTTATCTGATGTTGGTAGAGTTAAGATGAACTCAAGATTGAACCTTACTTGTTCTGATAAAATTACAATTTTAAGAAATGATGATATTTTGGCAATAATCCATAAAATGTTAGATCTTCGTGATGGAAAAGATGAGGTAGATGATATTGATCATTTAGGAAATAGAAGAGTAAGATCTGTAGGTGAGTTGGTTGAAAATCAAGCTCGTATAGGTGTTTATAGAATGGAAAGAGCCATTAAAGAAAAAATGACAACTCTGGATATTGAGTCTGCTATGCCCCAAGATTTGATAAATGCAAAGCCACTAACAGTATCTTTAAAAGATTTTTTTGCTAGTTCACAATTATCACAATTTATGGATCAAACTAATCCTCTATCTGAAATTACTCATAAAAGAAGAGTTTCGGCATTAGGACCGGGTGGTTTGACTAGAGAAAGGGCTGGGTTTGAAGTACGTGATGTTCACCCAACTCATTATGGAAGAATTTGTCCAATTGAAACACCTGAAGGACCTAACATCGGATTAATAAATAGTTTATCAACTTATGCTAAAATTAATAAATATGGTTTTATTGAAAGCCCATATAAAAAAGTTAAAAATGGTGTAGTTGAAGATAATGTTGTGTATTTGTCGGCTATGGAAGAAACAAAATATACGATTGCACAAGCAAACACTAAAGTTGATAAAAAAGGAAAAATTATTGAAGAATTAGTTTCTTGTAGAGAAAATTTAAACTTTATTTTATCTAAACCAGAAAATATTGAATACATTGATGTATCACCAAAACAATTAGTTTCAGTGGCAGCATCGTTAATTCCTTTCCTAGAAAATGATGATGCCAATAGAGCATTGATGGGTTCAAATATGATGAGACAAGCAGTACCTCTTTTAAAGCCTGAGTCTCCATTGGTTGGTACTGGTATTGAAAGTGATGTGGCATTAGACTCTGGAGTTACAATTGTTGCTAAAAGAGAAGGGATTGTTGATAAGATTGATGGAAAAAGAATTGTAATTAAAGCAACAGATGAAACTGATTTTACAAAATCAGCAGTAGATATTTATAATCTACAAAAATTTAAAAGATCAAATCAAAATACATGTATTAACCAAAAACCACTTGTAAGAGTAGGTGACAAAGTTAGATCAGGAGACATTATAGCAGATGGTCCTTCAACAAAATTAGGTGAATTAGCTTTGGGTAAAAATGTGACAGTAGCATTCATGCCTTGGCAGGGATACAATTTTGAAGACTCAATTTTAATTTCAGAAAGATGTGTTACAGATGATGTGTTCACTTCAGTTCATATTGTTGAGTATGAAGTCATGGCAAGAGACACTAAACTAGGTGAGGAAGATATTACACGAGATATACCTAATGTTAATGAAGAAGCATTAAAAAACCTTGATGAGTCAGGAATAGTTTACATTGGTGCTGAAGTTAAAGCAGGAGATATCTTGGTTGGAAAAGTTACTCCAAAAGGTGACTCTGCTTCGGGACCAGAAGAAAAATTATTGCGATCAATATTTGGTGAAAAAGCCATAGATGTTACAGATACTTCTTTAAGAATGTCTAGAGGTAGCAGCGGTACAGTTGTTGATGTCAGAGTTTTTAATAGACATGGAATTGAAAAAGATGAAAGATCAATCACAATTGAAAGAGCTGAAATTGAAACAGTACAACAAGATAAGATTGTTGAAGAAGAAATATTAGAAAGAAGTATAAAACAAAGAGCAAATCAAATTTTGTCTGGTTCTACATTGTCTAAAAAAATTAAAGATGTTGAGCAAGGTACCAAGTTAGATTTGGATATNATTAATAAAATTAATATTAATGAAGTTTTTAAAATTACTGATGGTAATTCAAACAATGANGCTACACTTGCTCAATTAAAAGACCAGTATAATAAAGCAAAACAAGATATTCAGGATAGATTTGAAGATAAAGTTTTAAAAATTAGAAGTGGTGATGACTTATTACCNAGTGTAATGAAAATGGTAAAAGTTTTTGTAGCTATTAAACGTAGACTTAGACCGGGTGATAAGATGTCAGGAAGACATGGAAATAAAGGAGTGGTTAGTAAAATTGTACCAGTTGAAGACATGCCTTATAGAGAAGATGGCCGACCTGTAGATATAGTTCTTAATCCACTTGGAGTTCCTAGCCGTATGAATGTTGGACAAATTTTAGAAACCCATCTTGGTTGGGCCTGTAAAGAATTTGGAGANGAAGTTAAAAAATTAGTTAATGAAAACAATAAAAAATTTGAAAAAACTGAAAAAATTGCCTCNTTTTTAAAATCNATTTATGGTNACGAAGTTTTTGATGGTGGAATAGATAAATTAAACAAAACTGAATTTAGAGATTTATGTGAAAATCTTCAAAATGGTGTTGCTATATCTACACCTGTTTTTGATGGTGCAAAAGAAAAAGACGTTTCTGAAATGCTTAAGTTAGCTAAATTACCTACCTCAGGTCAAACTTTTTTATGGGATGGAAGAACAGGAGAGATGTTTGATAGACCTGTAACAGTTGGAATTATATATATGCTTAAACTACATCATTTAGTTGAAGACAAAATTCATGCAAGATCAACTGGACCATATAGCTTAGTTACCCAACAACCTTTAGGTGGAAAAGCACAANTAGGTGGTCAAAGATTTGGTGAAATGGAAGTGTGGGCTTTAGAAGCTTATGGTGCTTCATATTCATTGCAGGAAATTCTTACAGTTAAATCTGACGATGTTGCGGGAAGAGTTAAAGTTTATGAAACTATTGTAAAAGGTGAAGAAAATTTTGAGTCAGGTATTCCTGAGTCATTTAACGTATTAGTGAAAGAGATCAAATCATTAGCACTAAATATAGAATTGAATTAAGTATGAAAAAAGAATTAACAGATTTATTTAAAAATAGTGAAATTTCAGATGCTCAAAATTTTAATAGCATTAAAATTACTTTAGCAAGCCCAGAAAAAATTAAATCTTGGACTTTTGGGGAAATTAAAAAACCTGAAACTATTAACTATAGAACTTTTAGACCTGAAAAAGATGGGTTATTTTGTGCTAGAATTTTTGGACCGATAAAAGATTACGAATGTTTGTGTGGTAAATACAAAAGAATGAAATTTAGAGGGATAATTTGTGAAAAATGTGGAGTTGAAGTAACTAAATCCAATGTAAGAAGAGAAAGAATGGGGCATATAAATCTTGCAACACCAGTTGCACATATATGGTTCTTGAAATCTTTACCTAGTAGAATTTCACTTGCTGTAGATATGAAGCTAAAAGAAGTTGAAAGAGTTTTATATTTTGAAAATTTTATTGTTATTGAACCAGGATTAACTGGACTTCAAAAAAATCAATTATTGAATGAGGAAGAACTTGCAAAATACCAAGATGAATTTGGTGAAGAATCTTTTGAAGCAGGAATTGGTGCAGAGGCAATTTTAACAATTTTAAAATCATTAGATTTAGAGCAAGAAAGGAAAACTTTAATAAATACTATTGAAGAGACAAAATCAAAAGTTAACGAAGAAAGATCTATTAAAAGATTAAAATTAATAGAATCATTTTTAGAAACAGGGCAAAAACCAGAGTGGATGATTTTGACTGTTATCCCAGTAATACCACCTGAGTTAAGACCTTTAGTTCCTTTGGATGGTGGAAGATTTGCAACATCTGATTTGAATGATCTTTATAGAAGGGTAATAAATAGAAATAATCGTCTTAAAAGATTAATGGATCTCAAAGCCCCGGACATAATTGTTAGAAACGAAAAAAGAATGCTTCAAGAGTCTGTAGATGCATTATTTGATAATGGAAGAAGAGGAAGAGTAATAACTGGTACTGGTAAACGTCCATTAAAATCTTTAGCTGAAATGCTAAAAGGTAAACAAGGTAGATTTAGACAAAACTTATTAGGAAAAAGAGTAGATTATTCTGGAAGATCAGTAATTGTTGTGGGTCCAGATTTAAAATTACACGAGTGTGGATTACCTAAAAAAATGGCCTTAGAATTATTTAAGCCATTTTTGTATGCAAGATTGAATAAATTAGGTTTAGCATCAACAATTAAACAAGCTAAAAAATTAGTTGAAAAAGAAACCAATGCTGTATGGGATGCACTAGAATTAATTGTAAGAGAACACCCTGTTTTATTAAATAGAGCACCTACATTACACAGATTAGGAGTACAAGCTTTTGAACCTAAATTAATAGAAGGTGACGCTATTGAATTGCATCCACTATGTTGTGCAGCTTTTAATGCTGACTTTGATGGTGACCAGATGGCTGTTCACGTACCTTTGAGTTTAGAGGCACAACTTGAAGCAAGAATTTTAATGCTTTCAACTAATAACATTTTAAGTCCATCAAATGGAAAACCAATTATTGTACCAAGTCAAGATATGATCTTGGGTCTTTATTATCTGTCACAAGCACCATTTCAAACGGATAAGCCAGAGGGTTATTTTATTGATGCCGATGCGATAGAGCATGCTCTTTCAACTGGACAAATAAAAGTTCACACAACTATAATATCTAGATTTGAAACAATTGATGATAATGGAAATAAAAAATTAGAAAAATACACATCAACTGCTGGAAGATTTTTATTAGCAAATTTACTTCCAAAAAATAAAAATATTAAATTTTCAATGATAGATAGACTATTACCTAAGAAAACTGTTTCTGAAATTATTGATCAAGTATTTAGATTTTGTGGACAAAAAACTACAGTTATTTTTTGTGATAAATTAAAAGATCTGGGATTTAAACATGCATTTAAAGCTGGGATTTCTTTTGGAAAAGATGATTTAGTTATACCTGAAAACAAAGGTCAACTAATCGAAGACACAAAAAAATTAATATCAGATTATGAAAATCAATATTCAGAGGGTTTAATTACAAGAGGTGAGAAATATAACAAAGTTGTTGATGCCTGGTCTAAATGTACAGATAAAGTGGCCGGTGAAATGATGAAAGGTATTTCTGCAACTGAAACAACGCCAGATGGTATGAAGATAAACTCTGTGTTTATGATGGCTGATAGTGGTGCAAGGGGTTCTGCTGCTCAAATGAAACAATTAGCTGGTATGAGAGGATTAATTGCAAAACCCTCTGGTGAGATTATTGAAACACCTATTATATCAAATTTTAAAGAAGGTCTTACAGCACTTGAATATTTTAATTCAACTCACGGTGCTAGGAAAGGTTTAGCTGATACAGCTTTAAAAACAGCTAGCTCTGGATATTTAACTAGAAGACTGTGTGATGTTGCACAAGATTTAACTATAACTAAAGTTAAATGTGATAATCCTGGATTTATTGAATTAGCTGAAATTTTGGAAGGTGGAAATGTAGTTGTAAGTCTTGCAGAAAGAGCTCTTGGTAGAGTTACAGCAACAGATGTAAAAAATCCAATTACTGGAGAAGTAGTAATTAANAAAGATACAATGATNGATGAGTCTGGCTGTGATAAAATTGACGCCGCTGGTGTAAAATTTATAAATGCATATTCAGTTATGACATGTAGTTCTAAATTAGGTGTTTGTGCTACATGTTATGGTAGAGATTTATCTAGAGGTAAAATGGTTCATGTTGGAGAAGCTATTGGTATGATTTCAGCCCAATCAATTGGTGAACCTGGTACTCAATTAACAATGAGAACTTTCCACGTTGGAGGTACAGCTTCTGTAAAACAAGAATCACAGATAGTAACAAAATCTGCAGGAACTTTAAAAATCATAAATTCAAATTTATTAGAAGATTCAAAGAAAAACTTAATTGTAATGGGAAGAAATACCCAGTTATCTATCGAAGATGACAACGGTGTTCAAGTAGCTGTTTATAAAGTTGCNTATGGATCTAAATTATTTTTTCAAAATGGTGATAAAGTAAAATCAAATGATAAAATTTGTGAGTGGGATCCTTACACNACACCAGTGATTGCAGAAAAAAGTGGTACTGCTGGTTTTGTTGATTTAATTGATGGGGTGTCAATTCAAGAAACAACTGATGATGCAACNGGTATATCTTCTAAATCAGTAATTGATTGGAGGGCACAATCAAAAAATACAGATTTAAAACCTAGAATAACTTTAAGAGATGAAAAAGGTAATGTTATAAAAAAAGCAGATGATAATGAAGCAAGATATTATCTAGTACCAGATTCAATTTTATCTGTTACTGACGGACAAAAAATTTACGCAGGAGATGTAATAGCCAGACTGCCTAAAGAAACTACTAAAACAAAAGATATTACCGGAGGATTACCACGTGTCGCTGAATTATTTGAAGCAAGAAAAGCAAAAGATAGTGCAATAATTGCAGAAAATGATGGTCAAGTATTATTTGGTAAAGAAGTTAGAGGTAAACAAAGAATTTCAATTCAACCTGAAAATGGAGAACCATCTAATTATTTAATTCCAAAAGGTAAGCATATAAACTTTAACCAAGGTGAAAAGATTAAAAAAGGAGAGTATTTACTGGACGGTCAACCTCTTCCACATGATATTTTGAGAATTTTAGGAATAAAGGATCTAACTGAGTATTTTGTTAATCAAGTTCAGGAAGTTTACAGATTGCAAGGTGTTATAATTAATGACAAACATATAGAAACTATCTTAAGACAAATGCTTAAAAAAGTTGAAATTAAAGAATCTGGAGATTCATCTTATTTACCTGGCGAAATGATAGATAGAATAAAATTTGATGTTACCAATGAGAAACTTGTTGCCGATGGTAAAAAACCTGCTGTTGGAGAAAGAGTTTTAATGGGTATTACAAAAGCATCTTTGCAGACAGAATCATTTATTTCAGCTGCATCTTTCCAAGAAACAACTCGAGTTTTAACTGATGCTGCAATTAAGGGAAAAGTTGATCCATTAAATGGACTAAAAGAAAATGTTATAGTTGGACGACTGGTACCTGCAGGAACTGGAAATATTAAAAACCAGTGGAATAAAGAAGCTATAAAAGCTGACAATAAATTCCTAGCTGATCAGGAAAAGATACAGCCATCAGAGACCCCAGAAACACAGACTAATCAATAAAAAAACACGTTAAACTTGTAGTTTTAGTTTGACAAAGGATTAATAAATAGTATTTTGGCGGTGTTTTTGGTTGGAATGTAGTACCTACTAATGGAACTAAACGCTGCCACAAATAACCTGTCAGTTATTTCATCAAAAATATATTTAATTAATTAAAAAATTTTTATGCCAACTATTAACCAGTTGTTAAGAAAAAAAAGAACTAAACCAATAGCTAGGAACAAAGTTCCTGCCTTACAGAAACAACCTTTAAAGAGAGGTGTTTGTGTTAAAGTTTACACAACAACTCCAAAAAAACCAAACTCAGCTTTAAGAAAAGTTGCAAGAGTTAGATTGTCAAATGGGTTTGAGGTNACTGCTTATATTGGTGGAGAAGGTCATAACCTTCAAGAGCACTCTGTTGTTTTAATCAGAGGTGGTAGAGTTAAAGATTTACCAGGTGTACGATATCATATTTTAAGAGGTAATTTAGACACTCAAGGTGTTGCTAATAGAAAAAAACGTAGATCTTTGTATGGGACAAAAAAAGGTAAATAATTATGTCTAGAAAAAAAACACAACCTAAAAAAATTGTTATTCCCGACCCAATATTTAAATCCACTATAATTCCAAAATTAATTAATTCTATAATGTATGATGGTAAAAAGGGTGTTGCTGAAAAAATTGTTTATGAAGCAATTGATAAGATTAAAACTAAAACAAAAGAAGATCCAATAACAATTTTTAATGAAGCAATGAATAATATAAAACCCACAGTAGAAGTTAGATCAAGAAGAGTAGGAGGTGCTACTTATCAAGTTCCTGTAGAAGTTAAATCTAAAAGAGCTCAAGCATTAGCAATTCGTTGGTTAGTTGATGCATCAAGAAAAAGAAAAGATAAACACATGTCAGATAAAATTTTTAATGAACTGTATGACGCTTATGAAAAAAAAGGATCAGCAGTTAAAAAAAGAGAAGATGTACATAAAATGGCAGAGTCAAATAAAGCTTTTGCTCATTTTAGGTGGTAAAAAATTATGGCTAGAACACATACATTAGACAAATATAGAAACATTGGTATCATGGCTCACATTGATGCTGGTAAAACTACTACTACCGAAAGAATTTTATATTACACGGGTAAAAGTCATAAAATTGGAGAAGTGCATGATGGTGCAGCAACAATGGATTGGATGGAGCAAGAACAAGAAAGAGGAATAACAATTACTTCAGCAGCCACTACCTGTTTTTGGAATGACCATAGGATCAATATTATTGATACACCAGGTCACGTAGATTTTACTATTGAAGTTGAAAGATCTTTAAAAGTTTTAGATGGTGCTGTTTGTGTATTTGATGGTGTCGCTGGTGTTGAACCTCAATCTGAAACTGTTTGGAGACAAGCTGATAAATATAAAGTTCCAAGAATTTGTTTTGTTAATAAATTAGATAGAACTGGAGCTGATTTTTTTAGATGTGTTGATATGATTAGAGAAAGACTTGGCTGCAAACCATTACCACTACAAATTCCAATTGGTATTGAAGCCTCACTAAGTGGTGTTGTTGATTTAGTGAAAATGAAGGCTCAAGTGTGGAAAAATGAAGCTTTAGGAGCTGAATGGGAATACAAAGAAATTCCTGATGATTTAAAAGAAATTTCTCAAAAATATAGAACAGAATTAGTTGAAACAGCCGTTGAGCAAGATGAAAAATTAATGGAAAAATATCTTAATGGTGAAGAAATCAAAGAAGAAGATTTAATTGCATGTATTAGAAAAGGAACTTTAAATTTTAGTTTTGTACCGATTACCACAGGTTCTGCATTTAAAAATAAAGGTGTTCAGCCTCTTTTAGATGCAACGATAAACTACCTACCTAGCCCNATTGATATTGGGTCAATTAAAGGAACTAAACCTGGAACAGAAGATGAGCTTGANATGAAATTTGATGATAAAGCTCCTTTTTCAGCTTTAGCTTTTAAGGTTGCTAATGACCCATTTGTTGGATCACTAACATTTATAAGAATTTATTCAGGTACAATTAAAACAGGAACAGCTGTTTATAATACCTCTAAAGATAAAGAAGAAAGAGTTGGAAGAATGCTATTGATGCACGCTAACTCAAGAGAAGATATTAAAGAGGCAAATGCAGGAGATATTGTTGCTTTAGCTGGTCTTAAGTACACTATTACAGGTCACACATTATGTGATGAAAATAATCCTGTTTTATTAGAGCCTATGGAATTTCCAGAGCCAGTAATTGAAATAGCAGTTGAGCCAAAAACTAAAGCTGACCAAGAAAAAATGGGAGAAGCTTTAGGTAGATTGGCAGCTGAAGATCCATCATTTAGAGTTACGTCTGATGAGGAATCTGGTCAAACTATTATTAAGGGAATGGGTGAACTTCATTTAGATATTATCGTTGATAGAATGAAAAGAGAATTTAAAGTTGAAGCAAATGTTGGAGCCCCNCAGGTAGCATACAGAGAAACTTTGCAAAATCCTTCAGAAGTTGAATATACACACAAAAAACAAAGTGGTGGAGCTGGTCAGTTTGCTAAAGTAAAACTTTTAGTAGAACCTCAAGAACCAGGTGCTGGTAGACTTGTTGAAAGTAAGATTAAGGGCGGTGCTATTCCAAAAGAATTTATACCTGGTGTAGAAAAAGGAATAGAAACAGTATCTGATGGTGGAATTTTAGCTGGTTTTCCAATGATAGATTATAAAGTTACAATTTTAGATGGATTACATCACGATGTAGACTCTAGTGTTTTAGCTTTTGAGTTAGCTAGTAGAGCTTGCTTTAAAGAAGCTTGTACAAAAGGAACACTAAAATTACTAGAACCAGTTATGAGAGTTGAAGTTGTTACGCCTGAAGATTATATGGGAGATGTTATTGGAGACCTAAATAGTAGAAGAGGTCAAATTAGCACCCAAGAACAAAGAGGTAATGCAACTGTAATAACTGCTATGGTTCCTTTAGCTAATATGTTTGGATATATTAATAATCTAAGATCAATGTCACAAGGTAGGGCACAATATTCTATGTTTTTTGATCATTATTCTAAAGTCCCACAAAATGTGCAGGATGAAGTAACTAAAAAGATTGCAGGATAATTTATTATGGAAAAACAGAATATTAGAATTAAATTAAGAGCTTACGACAATAAAATTTTAGACGCTTCCACTGAAGAAATAGTTAATACAGTGAAAAGGACTGGTGCTACCATCAAAGGACCAATACCTCTTCCAACAAGACTTGAGATATACCGTTTTAAAAGGCCCTCATATTGATAAAAAAAGTAGAGAACAATTTGAAACTAGAACACACAAAAGATTAATTGATATTATCGAACCAACGCCTCAAACAGTTGAGGCTTTAATGAAATTAGATTTAGCATCAGGTGTTGATGTGGAGATAAAAATATAATTATGTCAGATTTAGCTCTCATAGGAAAAAAAATAGGTATGACCAGAGAGTTTTATAAAACTGGAAGACTTGTACCTGTTACTGTAATTAAAATGGAAAAAGCAAGAGTAATTAACGTTATTGAAGAAGAAAAACGTGGTTATAAAGCGGTACAACTTGGCTTTGGAAAAATAAAAAACTCAAAATTAACTAAAGCTATGAAGGGTTTTTATGCAAAAAAAAATACTGAGGCTAAAAAAAAATTAAAAGAATTTAGAGTTAAAGACACATCTACATACAAAGAAGGAAATGAATTCGGTTTAGAAATATTTAATGAAGTAAAATTTGTAGACACAACTTCAAAGACTATTGGTAAAGGTTTTGCAGGTGCTATGAAAAGACANAACTTTGGCGGATTAAGAGCAACACATGGTGTATCTGTATCACACAGGTCTCATGGTTCAACAGGACAAAGACAAGATCCTGGTAAAGTTTTTAANGGAAAAAAAATGGCTGGTCATATGGGTGATAAACTTAGAACTATGCAAAATATTGANATAATCAAAGCTGATTTAGAAAATGAACTTTTGTATCTAAAAGGATCAATACCAGGTTCAAAAAATACAGAAATACTTATCAAGAAAGCAGTAAAAGATATTAAAAAAATGACAATTAGTGAAAAAATTGCAGCTGCAGAAGAAGCAAAAAAAACACCGGATAAAAAGAAAAAATAATGAAAATTGATAAATTAAACTTAGACGGAAAGAAAGCTTCAATAGAAGTTTTAGATAAGATTTTTTCAGCTAAAATTAACAAAAGATTAGTTGATAATGTTTTATTTAAAAC
>JGI26273J51734_10000822_pt1 | contig 16707 bp, 10 predicted proteins | sample SaaInlV_125m_DNA_FD_51734 | JGI IMG/M metagenome (IMG submission 51734) | reverse complement strand
CCTTCCCAGCTGCTGCACCAGGAGGTTGGGAAGAGACGACATCGAAGTAGCAAGCCACCAGGTCGATATGTGCTCTTGCTGGTGACAACTCAATTATCCCCAAGGTAACTTTTCTGTTATCAATCACCCCCATAAATGAGGTAGATTGGTTCGTTAGGCCCTGCTTTCGCATCGTCGATCGTTATTGGTCCGATCCACGTCAAGCCAGCTTTTCCCCTTACGGTTAACGGTGGAGACTGAACCACCTAAGCTGACCTTTGGGCACGCCTGTTATATTTTCGGGCGCGTGGCGCCCCACCCAAACTACCCACCAAACGGTGTTCTCTAAAAGAGTTAGAATAATTACAAACTAAGGACGGTGTCTCTATGGACGACTCCCATCTGAACTGGCGTCCAGATGATCAACATCTCCCGTCTACTCAGCACATAGTGTGCGATTATTCAACGCCAGGCTGTAGTAAAGCTCTATGGGGTCTTCGCTTGCAGGTTGAGGTTACTGGACTGTGCGCCAGTAATAGTCAATTTCGCCGGACGTATCGTGGAGACAGTGGGACTCTCGTTGTGCCATTCATGCAAGTCGCCAATTAAGCGACAAGGTATTACGCTACCTTAAGAGGGTCATAGTTACCCCCGCTGTTTACCGGTCCTTCATCAGGTTGAAACCCGATTTCAGATACCGGCACTGAGCAGGATTCACCGACTATACACATCCTTTCGAACTAGCAGTCGGCTATGTTTTTATTAAACAGTCGGAGTCCCCTTGTTACTGCGACCAGGTTCTCTCGAACCTGGCACTCCTTCTCCCGAAGTTACAGAGCGATTTTGCCGAGTTCCTTCACGATACTTTGCCCGTCACACCTTAGGCTTCTCACCTTGGGTACCTGTGTCAGATCTTGGTACGATCACCTCTTACGGCTTTTCATGGGACCTAGGCCTCATCTATCTTTTGCTCACGTCTTCTCGAACTTCTCACCATTACGGTTCTCCATTCGATTATTGAACGCTTCGACGCACCATGACTGATGCGCATAAACTAGCCCAAGCCGTCACCATTAATGTAAGAGGGGCTTACGAATATTAACGCAATTCCCTTTCGATCATTTCGGTTAGGAATGACCTTAGGATCGGCTAACCCTCGGCTGATAACCATTGCCGAGGAACCCTTACCCCTTCGGTGGTGCGGATTCTCACCGCACTATGCTGCTACTCTTCCCTAGATTCTCATACATACACGGTCCACCCGATCTCAAAACCGAGCTTCTACCCGAGCATGTCGCCGCGCTACCTCATCTTCTTTCGAAGGATCAGTGTATCGGTATACAGTTTTAGTCCCGTCCATTTTTCGGGCCCGCAAGCTTGACTAGTGATCTGTTACGAACTCTTTCAAGGATGGCTGCCTCTAAGCCCACCTTCTAGTTGTCTTCGACCACGGACTCCGTTTGTAATTAACACTTAACTGTAATTTTGGGACCTTAACACTGAGCTGGTTTCTTCACCTTTCGTCACGGTAGCTTACCCACCGTGGCTCACTCCTCGCTTCTACGACGATTACAACTTCGGAGTTTGACAGCGTACCGAGGGATCGCTCCCCCTAAATACCCAATCAGTGCTCTACATCGTAATCTATCTCTGCGAAGATCTACCTGCGAGTAGTCTCGCGCGGAACCTGCTATTGCCCATCTCGATTGGACTTTCACCCCTATACCCAGCTCATCCGAGCGATTTGCACATCAGCAACGGTTGGATCCTCCACCCAACTTTCATCGGGCTTCAATCTGGCCAGGCATAGATCGATAGGCTTCAGGTCTCCCACTAATGACTCCGGGCGAGCACACCCAGTCCCTCACCGCCTAAGCGGCTGCGGACCTTTCGGTTTCCCTTCGGCTTCAGAGTTCAACTCCTTAACCTCGCCATTAATCAGAACTCCCAGGGGCATTATTCGAAACGCACGAATAGACGCTGCTCATATCTTCGCTTTCACGCCTATTCAGCTTGTTCCCGACTGGTTTCAGGTTCTTTTCACATCCCGCTAAGGATACTTTTCAGCTTTCGCTCACGCTACTTGTCAACTATCGGTCTCGAGTAGTATTTAGGATTGGAAGTTTATGCCTCCCATATTCACGCGCGATATCCAACGCACGATACTCAGGATTCATCACTTGATCATATCACGTACATATACGGGTCTTTCACCCTCTATGGTGCGCCGTTCCAGGCGACTTCTATTTCCATGACTTAGACTACAGATGGTCCATACCCCACATCTCTTCATGATTTCTCATGAAGATTCGGTTTGTCCTATACCGTTTTCATTCGCCACTACTAGCGGTATCTCGTTTGATTTCTTTTCCTCTCCCTACTGAGATGCTTCAGTTCAGGAGGTTCCCTTTCCATTTAGGAATGGCACAGAGTGCCAGGAGGTCCCATTCAGCAATTTGCGGATCCAAGAGATTCATGCCTCTCCCCGCAACTTATCGCAGCTTGTCACGACCTTCTTCGGCTCTCGAGCCGAGCCATCCCCCAGTCGGGTTGTAGCATTTTATTAATTTCTACATTCCCACTTTCTATTTATTATCTTAACACAGGGACTCATTGTGAGTCCTCTGGTGTCCAGGCATATCAATTCTGGTATCTCAGACCACTCCGTCTCCCCGCAGGGCGAAGCAGTCTCAACCACTAACCTTGATACATGGCAGTACCAAAGCGCACTATAAGCAGCCGTCCGACCTACCTTTGGTATATGAAGTAAAGGGTTGCGACTCCCCCATGAAAGAGGCTGAGTATAACGAATATACAGTTGCTAGTTAATTATTTTTTTGGGAAAACAATGAATCGAAAATATACCTATTTCGACTGAAAAATATCTAAAACCGGAGCCGCTAAACTCAGTTAAAGAATCGAATTATTCTGATTCAATGTCTAAGTTACCGGAGTCAAAATCACTCATGTCTATGCTTTCTATATCTTTGTAAACAATAGGAGTAAGTGAGAGACTACCTATGATAAGCAGTGCAATTATTATGAAGGGATACGCATCATTCGACCATGTAATAGCATATCTGACGACACAATAAACAGTAGATATTACTAGGGTGAGTAGCATGATAGGGAAACCCGTACGGAAGAATCTATTGAAAGATATATCATCACCAGAATCTTCCGCTAAACCTGCAGCGACCACATTAGCTGAAGCCCCTATGATAGTCCCGTTACCACCTAAGCAAGCACCTAACGCCAAGGCCCATGCCAATGGNCCTAGAGCCAACCCTAANTCTGGATCAGAAGCTAGTTNAATTACTACAGGAACCATAGTTGCAGTATACGGTATGTTGTCTATGAATGCAGATGCGATTGCAGAGACCCAAAGAAGAAGAAGGATTGCGACCATCTCTCTATTNTCCGNAGATGCTTTAGATATTGNATCAGAAATTAAATCTGCAATCATTTCTATCAACCCCATATATTCAAGCCCNTGTATCATTATAAATAATCCCGCGAAAAATATGATTGTTGTCCATTCNACTGCATCTAATTGTTCTTCGACACGGTGCGGAGATGTGACAAGAAGCATCAAAACTGCACCTCCAAGAGCAATTGTAGCCACGGACAATAACGGATGAGGAATGGCCGAATGTAAAAAGAACAATAAGATTACACCAATCAATATAATTCCAGATTTTTTAAGAAGAGCGACATCTTTTATGCCGTATTGAGCCCTTAAAAGATCTACATTCCTTACCCTATTCCCTGAAAGCCCTGGTTTTTCTAGTATCCTCAATAGCCAGAAAGCTGGTATCATGGCTATTACAACCGCCGGAGCCACATGAATGATGAAATCGCTGAAACCTATACCTTGTCCNGCTAATGGACCACCACTAAGGCTTTGAGCTGAAAGTTGAGCACCTATGATAATATTTGGAGGGTCCCCAATTTGAGTTGCTGCACCTCCAATATTAGAGAACATGACTTCAGCAATAATTAGCGGAACGGGTTGTAAATTTAGAACGCGACATATTTGAATAGTAACTGGGACTATCAATAAAATTGTAGTNACATTATCCAATAAAGCGGAAAATACAGCAGTAACAATACATAAAATGAATGTTAATCGCCAAATTGAACCGCCACTTNGNGCATATGCTTGTACTGCTGCCCATTCAAAAAGGCCGGTTTTAGACAAAATNTCGACCATTACCATCATACCTATGAGTAATCCAATCGTTTCCCAATCTATCCATGTCATAATGACCGTCAAATCAGGACCATTTCCTACAATGTGTAGTGAAATAACGGCAGCTATTCCTCCCAATGCGGCTGCCAGTGCCCGGTGAACAACTTCGAAAACTATCAAGCCATAAACAGCCACGAGTATCGATATTGCTACTGGAACTGCCCAACTTGGCATTGTGGAAGGCTCCCAAGGACCTTCCGAAACACTAGCAGCAGAAACTGTCAGAGGGAAAATTACTGAAACAAAGAATGCAGATAACTGAAACATGATTAAACGAGGATGAAGGCCTCGGGCGTTCTTAGACATGAACTTGCGTAATGCATTACCTCTAAATATCTCACCGTGTAAACTACTGGTNTACTAAATTATTACTGCCATTACATGCCGGACCAGAAAACTGCGATATTCCCTCTCTGGAACACCAATGTAGACTCAGATGAAGATGAAATTAAAGAAAATAACTCTTTTCTTTCTGAAGACCCATTGGCTACCCCTTGGTTTACTTTCACCTTGACTAATTTACGCTTCTTCAATTGTTGTTTTAATTCATCAATTACTGAATCGTTAATTCCAAGTTTACCTACNCGAATAGTGATTTCTAAACNACTATCCATGGCATTTCTTTTGATTGCATTCGGTATATTCATAATATTACATCCATTTTATAGTGGTTTCCGGGTTTTATTTTCGCACCTTAGACAAGTTGTAATCACTGATTGCTTCCTTATCCTGATACGTGAATCTCTTCCGAATCTCATAACTGATTCACAAGACCTGCAAATCAGAATGCGAGAAATAGATTCATTACTTTGACCATGCCTTTTACTTAATCTAAGTATATCTCTCGCTGCAACATCTCTGATTCTGTGAGAGTTTTTGTCNGGAGAAAGAACGAGCTCGGATAACTTATTAATCGCTTCTGAAGAACGATTTTTTCGACGTTTTGAGTCTTTCGAGCGTTTTCTAGCCGGCATTATAATCACGTTAATTAGATAGGCGAGAGATGATTTCATTACCTACATCTTCTATAGATTGGTTTCCATTAATTCGTATCAGGAGCCCTTGGCTCTCATACCAACCAGCAAGAGGTGACGTCTGCTCGTGGTATGCAGATAATCTCGTCCTTACAGTCGATTCATTGTCATCTTTTCTTTGAATTAGACGCTGAGAAATTGACTCAGGGGCGGGGTTAAATTTCGTATGATAAATAGCACCGGTCTCTGGATCCATACGACGGCCAACAATTCTTTCAACTATTGAATCATCGGGAACTTCGATAGAAATTACTGCACTAACTTGGACTATTTTGGCGAGTTCTTCGGCCTGAGTAATGGTACGAGGATAGCCATCAAAAAGAACACCACCTGATGCATCATCCTGAGTAAGTCTTTCATTGATGAGGCCAATTATTACATCGTCTGGCACTAATTCCCCTGCTTCCATGAAAACTTTAGCTGCCAAACCCATCTTACTTCCTGAAGATACTGCTTCTCTGAGCATATCTCCAGTAGATACTTGTGGTTTTGAGGTTAAATTGACTATCCTACTTGCCTGCGTACCCTTACCTGCACCAGGAGGACCAAACAATACTATCGAACCTTTCATAACTCTGTGGGGAAAGGTCATAGTGATAAGTCAAACCCTAACTAAGGTTGATTCTGCTCCCACCACAGATGACCATAAGATTGCCATTGATCCATAGTCCAACCTTCAGGTAAACCACCCAAAGGTAATGGCGCTGAACCTTCAGGAGCAAGTGATAGTTTTGGCGGCCCAGAAGCAGCTATTGCAGCCTGTATTTCATCTTCACTAACTCCTCCAGTCATAGTATCTCCCGACCCTAAAGAGGTGTCAAGAGCGGCATTGCGTCGTTCTGCAGAAGTGCCGGATAAAAGAGCAGACCCTTTTGGTATGAGTTCTTCTTCTGAAGACATCAGATTTTGAGAATCCCTCCTCATTCGGATACCTAAGACGAATACTCCTGCTAGAGAAAATAAGAACAACAAGGCTAGTGTCCATGAGGGCAATCCTATAGACTCTATTAATCCAGAAATACCACCTGAGTTAGAAGATCTTTCTTTACTCATTTTTAGTTCGATTTTAGAATTTGTAATTTCTACATCTTCAGGAAAAAAGTTAGTCGCATTGGCAGATAACTCGACACTTGATATCCCATAATCTGTACTTGACGTTGATTTGACAGACAATTGTATAATTTTTGACTCACCAGGTAGAATGTCATCTACTAAATTGTCACTCAATTGAAGATTCCAATCATTAGACTGAGAAATTATTATTTCAGCACCGGTGTTAGTGTTTCCAAAATTAGTCACATTAACTGTAAAAATTGCTNCCTGACCTGATGGGACTTCTTCAATTGATGTTAAACCAGATTCTAACACAATCCAAATTGAAGGAACTACTACAACTGATAATTCAATAGTTTCAAAATAAGTNTCACCACTAGGAGTAGTAAATTCAACAATTATAGATACTATTTGAGATAATTCTCCTGTAGGAAGATCACCGGGTAAGTCAAGTCCGACAGAAACATATGCTTCACGATTCATATCCATCTCAAATGAATTACCAGAAAGAAATCCTCCTGACCAATCCGCAGGTAAACTACCCATCGTCAAAGAAATATCTAGAGGGACATTCCCTACATTGTGGAGTTTTATCTGAGTAATCGAGGACTTACCTAGAGCAACTTCGATTTGCCCAGAACTCTCGGTATCTAGAGATGCAAGTTCTTCGATAATTAATCTNGTACCATTAATCAAGGTTTCAGAATCTTGAAGTGTGGTGCGGATTATCATTGTGTTAGAGTCTCCTTTGTTAGCTGCAAGTGGCACAATAGTATTGACAGAAATAGAAAGACTATTACCAGCTAAAATATTAACACTCATATCTCCATTGACTACTTCATTAGCACCTTCAATCAATTGAGTAGGCCAACTATTTTGTACATTAACGGTAAATTGTAAAGGCACATTTCCTTCATTAGTTATTACTAGATTAGTAGTAACTAATTCGCCATTCAGTACAGACCTATCATCTGCAAGTCCTAATGGTCCAAGTGAAATACCACTATCTGAAAATATTTCAGTACGGAACTCACGACTCTCAAATACTTCGACTGAAGCCTCATCTATTGAGTATAAACTGGGNTCATTTACGGACTGAGTAGTGCAACTGACGTCTTCAATTGTACCAGAAGAAGGCGAGCCTAGCACATCATTAGGTACTCTGACTCTTATCGGAATAGGTAAAAATTGGAGCCTTGAAAGTGGCTCCAAATTAAGAACTGAAGTTTCGCTGTCTCCTACTTTGACTATCCATCGATTCTCGCTTTCACAGGTTATTGTGTATTGAGTAGGCCCGTTACCAGTATTAAGAATTGAAAGAGAATATTGAGCAAATTGCCCAGGCGTAGCGCCTAAATCATCCGCTCCAGCGACAACTGTGACTAAACCTTCTACCCTTTCCACTACTGTTCTCAATTGTAATGAATGNTATACAGTAGGTGAATTTTTGTCCCATAATGTAACTTGAGAAACAAATATCCCAGGCAGAGCATATATCGCATTAGCGACATCCGAATCTACATCTGAAAAATCCAAAGAGATGATTCTTCGATCACCTTGATCCCCAGAGGGAGATAATGTCCAAGGACCTGATTCATTAAATAATTTCCACCACTCATCTTGAGGGGATATCAACAAGCCACCAATGCCCAAAAGCTGTATGGGAGATGCAGAGATATCAACGGTGATTTGAGATGTGCCTTCGTTTCTCATCTCTAGTTGAAAAGATACTGAATTAGTAGTAGTAGGGTCTAAATTTCGAGTACGTGAGTCCTCAATTTCAGAAGGTGTCGACGGCAAATTACCATCGACTAATAGAGGAGTTAACCGTACACCGACTTGAGAAACATAAATATCAATTTCAATAATGTTATTATCAATCCCATCTATTTCATCATTTAATTCCAATACCTCCGAATTAGAATCTAATGTCATCTGGATAGTATGTAGGCCAGTTGTTGTAAATATATGAGGATATGATAGTGAAGATATTGAACCACCAGATAGTGATGTTTTTTCTTGCTCAAAAATTACACTATTCTCAGTGGTATCTTCGATTAATACCGAATAATCACCGGTTGGCCCTGCCGCTTGATTTTTCCATTGCGCTTCTATCAAAAATGTGTCACCTTGAAGTGGACTTTCTACCGAAGTGGTAAGTGAATTAGAAAGAATTGTTAAATCTGGAAGTAATGTTTCCATTAAATCCCCTGTTAAAACTATAGCATAATCTTGCAGATACCCGCCAGCGTGTCCAACTTCAATAGACCAGGTGCCACTCTCAGGAAGGGCTAATCTTATCCTCTCAACATTGTTTAAATCATCTGAATAACCATCTTTAACACTAAAACCATTCATGAAATTATTACCATAGTAAATTTCTCCACTAGGGGAAGTAACTATCAAATCAAGGTCATTTACTAACTTCGGCGATGATTGATTGGCCACTGCTGAACCTTCACGATCATTCCAAACGAGTGTTATATCGAATTTAGAAGACGAATCTGAGTCGATAGTATAAATGAATGAATGACCAGGCCTTAATTCCCTAGAATTATCATATAGTAAATCTAGTTGTTCATCAGCAGAATTAGGAAATATACTATTTGATACATTGACTTGGCCCCAACCTTCCATCGAATTGGGAATATCAGGAACACCTAGATCATCGGCACCATTGATTAAAATCGCTCTAATGAGGTCCGAGCGGGGTTCAGCAAGAGACTGGGTTTCACGAAGATGTTGTCTAACCATGGTGGCTGCACCAGCAGCCACTGCAGTAGACATTGAAGAACCATTGAGAGTCATGTAGAGAGGAATTTCTGTACCCTCGTGAGTCGAGGTTGAACAGCTTTCTCCTTCGGTAAACAAAGCCTCTTCTGCCCTTGCAGAGCATATCATAACACCTGGTGCAACAAGATCTGGTTTGATACGGCCATCTAAGGTTGTGCCTTTAGATGATGTAGAGGAAACTGCACCTTGTGATTGACTTCCATATGAACCAGTTGTTGAAGTGCCAATAGTCAGTACATTCTTTGCAGTACCAGGAGGAGTTATGGTTTCGTAACCATTATCNCCTAAATCTCCAGCTGAAAATAATACGAGAAAACTAGGTTGGTCGACTATGTAAGAGTCTGCAGACCTTGAATCTGAACTATATTCGCCTATTAGATTGACATTCCCCCAACTATTAGTTTGAATTCTGGCACTTTGTTGATAAGAATGTGAAAACATATCGTAAAGAGAGCCCCAACGTGCCAAAATACCAGAACTATCCGCCTCTAATTGGTAAAAATGGAATGTTGCAGCAGGAACNAAACCTTGAGTAAATGATTCCCCAGCTCCATCTCCGAGTAAAGTCGAGGTCACATGAGTGCCATGTCCACTATTTCTATCAGAATAAGAATTATCTGGGCCAAATTGATTATAAATCGCCCTGATTCTACCATTAAAATCACCATGATCTTCATCAATTCCAGTATCTGAAATAGCTAAAATCTCACCACTTCCATTTAACCCAGAAGATATTTCTAATGCAATATNAGCTCCTACTAGTTCCCTTGCATTATCATTGTGAATTGTGATAATAGATGAGGATTGAATACTTAGAATACGTCCATCCATTGCTAAAACTGGGATCCATGACGCATCTATATTCTTAATTTGACATAAGAATGCATCGCAAATGCTTCTTGAAACCTCATCTTCCGATAATACTTTCAGATTTTTTTCTAATTCTAATAATTCCGCAAATTCTAAATCCGATGCAGGAATTAAATCTAAATCTACAATAATTCCGCCTCTACCTGCAAGACTGACTAATTCTTGTGACACCCTCCATGCGATTGGTAAACCGTTAATCCATCTCACATGTTCTGATTTTTCTAGTAAGGACTTTGTTTCTGAAATATCATCAATGGGCAATCTTACTATCAAAGCCGAATCAGGAATATGATCTATGATGGATATCTCATAGGAATCCAACAAATCTATTAATCCAGTCATATCAACTCCATCNGATTGAATAATTACTAATCCAGTTCGGTATATTGCAGATGAATCATATAGATTCTCGGGCCCGAGAGGAATAGGGTCTACCAAAGGGTCGAAATCACCAAAAGGAGAATNAATTAAACCAGAGAATTTTTTAACATCATAACTAGATTCGTAACCGACCGACATTTCACCCCATTGCGAATCTGAAATTTCTTCATTCGGGATTGAAATAGAAGGGCTTTCTGAATCGTTATTTAATGCGACAACTGCGCCTGNCCATGATGATAACATCAGTAATAGAAGTACAGGAAGTACTGTCCTCGTAGCAGGCATCTATATCCGGCGGACGTTTCTACCCTTTTGACCATTAAGACTGAATGACTCGTACAATGGAAGGTAAATATCAAAGATTATAGTATTTTGATATTGCAGAATCGGTCTTAGAAACACTGGTTTTCCAGTCTTTTTCTGTACCCATTAATGCCCTGACGCAATCAACATTTTCTGGNATTACATCACTTTCTTGATGAATTGCTTGGAAATAATATAACCTATTACCAATTAATTTAACTCCATCTTCCCAGACAAATATTTCGTGTAAATCTCCCCATTTNCTACCAATATCTCTAGCCATTTCCATAACTTCAGCAGTAGTTGGTATACGATCTTCTTTTCCATTCATTACAATAACACGCGGAGTATCCATCCACATCTCAATTATCTTCTCAGTATTCAGACCATGCCCCTCAGGTAAATCAGCGATAATAGAATGGACGTGCATCAGAGTAGTAGGTACTGCAACCGCAAGAGAATTTATTTCAATTTCAGGTTTAACAGTCATTACGTCAGGACCGTGATGACTAGGGACTTTCAGTACNGGTTTAATTGCATTAATAGGGCCTTTATCTGAATCACCAGGGTCTGCGGCTCTACGAATCATTGTGCATTCGACTTTTAGAGAACCGCAGTGATCAAAAAGTGGCACCAAAGTTCTCGAAAGACCAGTTGTATTACATGAAACTACACGCGTCCCTTGGGCATTGAAATTCTCTTTATGATTAGCACAAGAAGTGTAAGAAAGGCCTGTCAGAGAATGTTTTTCCCCTCCTTGGAACATATATTTGATACCAGCTGATTTGTATTTTTGGAGATTAGTTGCACCCATCTTCCCTGGTGCACAATCAATCACAACATCTGCAACCGAGAGTAACTCTGAGAGGCCCCCTTTACAGTCATAATCCGAATCATCAAATGATGAAATTTTTTCAACATCATCAAATGTACAATAAAGAGGAAATCCTTTCTTAGCTGCTAACCCACACCCAAAGGATGGCCCTGTTTTAGTTACGCCTACTATTTCCATATCTTCCTGTGCATCAATTGCATCCGCCACGCGCTTTCCTATTGTACCGAAACCATTTATTGCGACTTTGATAGTTACCATATTCTCACATACTGCCCTTGGGATGTTTACCTTGCCCTAGTACAAACTCTATGAATATACCCTTTTTACAGATGAAAAAATATTAAGATTATGCTAAATAAGAAAACTTCCTTCTCCGTCAGAATCAAGACTAAACACACTGTCAGAGTGCTGGGAGTCGTATGCGAGAGGTCACTGCTAAGAGCATGAAATTGAATCGCGACCTAGAAAAAATGCTCTCAGAGGCATTAGACCGAGACCTGTTAGTGAGGATAGGATGGGGGCGAGGTGGTGATGAAAAACCAAAAGAAGGAGAAATAGGAGTCATTACCCATCTACCTGAAAAATCTAGAGTACTACTATTAGGTAATTTAGGCGAATGCGCTGGAGCCATGAATCAAGGAGGTAATTTTACATTACAAGGACATTGTTCATCAATGGCAGGTGCATTTCAAGAAAGAGGTAGAATAATCATTGAAAAAGATGCAGGGGATAAGATTGGAACGCACATGATTGGAGGAATGATAAATGTTCAAGGNTCAGTTTCAAATAACGCNGGAGAATTAATGAGAGGAGGGACCATAATTGTCAAAGGCCATTCCGGTGAAAGAACTGGTGCAGGGATGTCAGGAGGTACGATAATTGTATTGGGGTCTGTCGGAAAAGAACCTGGCGTTGGCATGACAGGAGGTAAAATAATTGTCGCTGGAAACTGCCCCCCTCCAGGTCAGGGAGCAGATATGAGAAGTATGGANTCTAACGAAATTTCAGAGATCTCAGAACATCTTGAACCTCTTGGATTATCAATAAATAAAGATGCTTTAGTAATAGTAGCAGTAGATAAATCTGATAATAACACGAAAACCCCTAANTCAAGCATAACTGAGGGTTTTGAGAAAATTTCTATCACTACATCATCTAGTAAGAGNCTTTCAGAATATAATGCTCTCGACAATCACACACTAATTAATTCAATAGGAAATGAGGACGAGGGGCTTCTTTTCCCGATTCCATGGCTAATAGAGAGGGATGANGGAATTACTGACAATTCANAAATTGTTTCTCAGCAACCATTTCTAGTGAAATCTAACCCTAGAAACAATGACCTACTAATTATCAATAAAGAAAATATAATTACTGCTACCAAAGACCTAGGTAAATGCTCAGGAATCGTTCTGAACATGACATCCTTACCCTCAATGAATGATGCTGAAATAGAAGCATTAATAGTTTCAATGACTAGTAAGGTACAAGAAAAATCGTTAATTATGCTTAAAGATAGAGTCGAGAGAGTAGAAAACCTATTCCGATTAATTGTAGAGCTAAATTTAGATGGGGCGATTGTAGATGCTTCAAGCCCAGGAGGAAGTAGAGCAGCAGCAGCATTACCGAGAATTGGTTTAGCAGCGAGGGCAATAAATATGAAAGAACAGAATAAAACTCTGATGATTGAATTAGATAAATGNCCTAGTGCAGAAGACTTAATCGTAGCTAAAGGTGCAGGGTTTTCAGTAATAGTAGCNCCTCAAACTAATGAGAAAATTAGCATCGAAGAAACTTTAATTGAATTGAATTCAAATCTTAGAGGATGGATGATAAACTTGGGTATTCAAAGCCTCGAAGAAGTTACTAGAAGGAATCTAAGAGCCATGGATTATGATACTGCTGCAATTTCAGGTCTGAGATTAATTGGCTACGANAGACCACTTCCTATGTGGCTAGGGAATTGAGGTTTTGATATGCCTACGCTAAAGTTTAGTCATAGTATTTTAGAATATATGCAGAATAAAAATGGCATAAAATATAACTCAGAAGAATGGGTTGAAAAAATGCCATCCATAGGCTGTGTAGTTGAAGAAAATGATAACGAGGGAATTGAGATCGAGATATTTCCGGATAGAACGGACTTGTTAAGTCATGAAACAATCGCAAGAGCGGCTAGATCATTTCTCAACTCTGTAGAATATTCTCCTGATTTTGAAGTTTCAGAAGGGAATATAGACATGACGGTCGATCCAACTATTGAAAAAATACGTCCAGTAATATTGGGTGCAGTAGTCAGAGGCGTAGATAATGGGAACAGTTCTAAAGAAAAAGATGATTTTATTCAATCATTAATGGAACATCAAGAAAAATTACACTTGACTCTTGGAAGAAAGAGAAAATTCGCATCCATTGGAGTGCATGATTTGTCAAAACTAAAACCTCCATTTAATGTAATNAGTGTGGATAAAAATCATTCATTTATACCATTGGCTGAAGGAAAAGAAATGTCGATTAAAGAGATTTTAAAATCTCATCCCAAAGGTAAAGAATATGCGCATTTGATGGAAAATATGAATAAATATCCAGTTATAATTGACTCTGATGATAAAGTGCTATCATTTCCACCNATTATCAATGGAGACCATACAACAGTTACGGAAGATACTAAAGATTTCTTCATAGATGTGACAGGTTGGGATGAAAGATCTTGTGAGGCTTGTTTATTATTAATCTGCTTATCACTCGCTGAAAGAGGAGGGAAAGTAGAATCAATTCAACTAAAGAATTGGGATGGAGAAAAAACATATGTCCCAAGAGGAAACTCAAAAATACATAAAGTCCCTGATAGATTAATCGAAAAAATATTAGGAATGTCTCTGAATAAAAAAGAGATTGCAAAATCAATTAAGAAAATGGGTGGCACTTTGATAGAATCTAGAACTGTTACAGATGGACCTGACAAAGTAGAAAAATGGGCTGACTGCATGGTTGGAGAAAAAGAGCATATTATCGCAATGCCAAGATGGAGGAGCGATATAATGCACCCAATAGATATTGTAGAGGATATTGCAATAGGATATGGTTATGATAATCTTCCAGAACAATTGTCAACTGTCCATTTGGATGCAATTCCATTACCTTCGTCAGGTTTACATCGAAGAATTAGTGCAAGTTTTTGTGCATTAGGGTTACAAGAAACTCAAAGTCTGACCCTATCTAATTATAGAGATCAGTTTGAGAAAGTACGTTGGTTAGAGGCGGACAAGAGTACAATCTCGAATCCAATAACGCAAGATCATACTATGTTGAGACAACATATATTACCGTCATTACTGAATCTTCTTTCTGCAAACAGACATCATGAACTTCCACAAAAGGTTCACGAATTAGGGACCGTTGTTAGAAATTCAAAAAATATGAATCGCGTAGCATGGGCATGCGCAGAAGTTGGCGGAGGTTTTTCAGCAGCAAAGGGTATTGCTTCAGCTTTACTTCGTGACCTAGGAGCTAATTCTGAAGAAATAGAATGGGAAAAAGTTGAACCAAATGAAGGTCCATGGATTAAGGGGAGAGGTGCTAAAATTATCATCCAAGGAGTCGAAGTGGGTCAAATCGGTGAACTTGACCCAAATGTATCATTCGAATTCGGTCTCAGAGTACCTATTCAAGCTGGTGAATTTGATGTTAATGCACTAGGCCAGTTGATACCGGATCCAGTCCTTTAGTAAGGTTTAATTCATTCATTAATATCTTCTGAAAGTAAAGCCATGGCATCTACAAAATTCTTGTTGGTCAGATGGGAACGATCTTTTTCGATATTCTCATCGACCTTATCCGGTCTTTCATATTCTACAACTTTACTTGCCTCGAGCGTGGATGCTTTTGCAGGCTCGAGAGATTTTTTCTTGAATGGCCATATGGGCGCCATGCTAGTCGAAAAGCAACCAAGGACATGAATACTTCGCCGTTTTCAGAACAAAATAGGGTGAGAATGAAAGAGTCGAACACTTAGGACCATTCATGAAGAGAGGGGTTATAGCCATAATCTTAGTTTCATTTATCCTGCTACAAACTGGAAATAATTCTGAAATTTATTCACTAGAAAATGAAAGAGATGTGATTACAAAGCAGTTAGACCAAGGTCAACAAGATGAAAACTCCACTATAAGTTTAGAAATTTTAATGATAGGAAATTCATATACTAGTTCAAACACTTTGAATCAAAAATTAGAAAGATTATTGGATGATTCAGGGATAGTTTCTGATGTGGAGTCTGTCACAGGAGGAGGCATGGTATTATCTGATCATGCAGTAGATTCTGAAGAACAAGGCAATCAACTAAATGTCAAATTATCAGAAAGACAAGACTTTGTAATATTACAGGATCAAAGTCAGGTCCCATCATTTTCAAGTGATTCAAGCTATTGGATAGATAGTAATGAAGCGGTACAATTACTAAATGAAAGAGTAGAATTAGAAGGCGGGCAAACTATACTATTCATGACATGGGGGCGCAAAAATGGAGATAACGGTAATAATTGGCACGGAGGAGACATGAGTAGAAATACTGATTATCTGAAGATGCAATTGCATCTTCAGCAAGGTTATGAAATGTTCTTAGAAAATTCTACAAGTGAAGAAAAACCTGTATTTTTAGCACCAGTTGGACTTGCCTACAAACACCTATATCACAAAGTGAATGATACAGGACTGGACCCTAGTCAAGGAGAAAATGCATTTTCAAACCTTTATAATTCGGATGGTTCACATCCGTCGCTAGATGGAACATACCTCTCATCTTGTGTAATTTATGCTGTAATTACTGGACTCTCGCCAGTTGGAGAATACCATCCTAGCGAAATTTCTGCTACAAGAGCATTAGAACTTCAACAAGCTGCAGCAAGTACGGTTTTTAATGAAACATCACAGTACATTTATCCATTTCAGATACAAGCTCCAAGCATTGAATTTGGTCCCGATTCAGGATCAGTATTCGCTATTGACCCAGGGAATCTAATTAATCTTAACATTAACTACACAAATCTAGGAGAAAATGAGGATGTCGCAAATATAAAGATTACAGGTGCTGAAGATTGGAATATAACATGGGATTACTCCTTGGATTCGACTCAAGGCGTAAATTTCAGTGCTCCATCAGATATTACTTCATGGATTCAGTTCTCAATTACTGCACCAATTACTAG
>JGI26273J51734_10000819_pt1 | contig 16757 bp, 17 predicted proteins | sample SaaInlV_125m_DNA_FD_51734 | JGI IMG/M metagenome (IMG submission 51734) | reverse complement strand
ATTTATCATTTTCATAAGCCTTATCTAAACTAGATAATGAAATATTAGAATTTTTTGGTTTGAAATTATTATAATCAAAAAAACACACTCCATTAATTACATGTTCTTTTTTAACTTCTCTGAAACGAACTCCACCCCCATTCACATCAAATTTATATGCTAGATAATCAATTTTAAAGTCTGTTTTAGATATCCAATAAACGAAGACATCTTCATGGTCAATTCCTCCATTTTCTTTAGAAAAAGAGATTTCAATTTTATAATATTCTTTTCCATTAATTTTAACTTCATTAAGTAACTTCTTCTGAACAGCTTGATCATTTAAAGAATAGGGTAACGTAGAGAAATAATGAACTGAATTAACAGATTCAATATACTTAGATTCCATAGAGTCTGAAACAGTAATTAATTTTGAATTTAATAATCTCCTAAAACCACTGTTTGATAGTTGATCTTCTATTTGTGAATTATTTCTTTTAGACCTTCTACTAAAAATATAATCTCCAGAATTTCTAGTGGCTGTATAATGATCTTTCCTAAAATCAAATGAAAGTGAAGAGTTAGCTAGCTTATCGACTCCTGATGATATAATAGATTTATCTATAATTTGTTGAGCTGTAAGTGGTTTTATTTTTGAATTACACGAAATAATTAACACGCACATTAGAAAAATATGAAATAAATATTTAAAAAAATGATCATTACAATATGTTATTTGAAAACTCATTGATTAACTATGTTTAAAAGTGCCCTAAAAACGTATCTTTGTTTAGGATTTATAAAGTAATGTTCAAAAGTAAGATAAATCTTAATGGGAGTTCAAAAAAACATTAACATACAAAATAAAAAAGCTCGTTTTGAGTTTGAAATTCTAAACAAATTTGTTGCTGGAATCCAATTGACTGGTACTGAGATTAAATCTATAAGACATAGTAAAGCCAGAATTACTGAAAGTTTTTGTGAGTTTAATGAACGTGGAGAATTGTTTGTTGTTAATATGTTCATTGAAGAATACATGTATGGTCACCATTACAATCACAAGCCAACAAGTGAAAGAAGATTACTCCTTAATAAAAGGGAATTAAAAAGTTTAAAAAAAGAGATAGACACAAAGGGGAATACTATAGTACCTCTAAAATTATTTATCAATGATAATGGTTGGGCTAAACTTGAAATAGCCCTGGCTAAAGGAAAGAAAATTCATGACAAAAGAGAAACCATTAAAGACAGAGATAATAAAAGGGATTTGGCTAGGATAAAAAAAGACTTTTAAGTTTTCTTATGAAAATTATCATATTAGTAGGTGTTTTATAAATGACTATTTTTAAGTTTAAATAATGTTAAGAAAAAAATTATCTAAATTCAATATTATTTTAGCCTCTGGTTCTCCAAGAAGACAACGCTTTTTAAAGGAATTGGACATTCCTTTTACTATAGAAATTAAAGAAGTTAACGAAATTTACCCAAAACATTTAAAAGCAGCAGAAATAACAGATTATTTAGCAGATTTAAAATCTAAGTGTTTTAATAATTTAAAGTCTAATGATTTGTTAATTACATCTGATACAATAGTTTGGTTTGAGGAAACAGCCCTTGGAAAACCAAAAAGTAAAAAAGATGCATTTTTAATGCTCAAAAAAATGTCNGGAAAACAACATTATGTTTATACATCCATTAGCATAAAAAGTTGTTTTTTTCAAAAAATATTTAATGATGTAACCGTTGTTGAATTTGAAAAATTCACAGATGAGGAAATCNACTATTATTTAGAAAAATTTACTCCTTATGATAAAGCAGGTAGTTATGGTATACAAGATTGGATTGGATTAGTTGGTGTAAAAAAAATAACTGGAAGCTATTTTAATGTAATGGGTTTACCTGTTCATAAATTGTATAAAGAATTGCTGAATATTACTCAATAAGGTTTAATTAATAACTTATTTTTACCATAAATAACAACACTATATAAAATGAAAAAATATACATATACTGAAATGAAAGATACCAGATCTGGTTTTGGTGATGGTTTAACTGAGTTAGGAAAAACTAATCCTAATGTAGTTGCTCTATGTGCAGATTTAATTGGTTCATTAAAAATGAATGATTTTAAAGAAAATCANCCAGATCGTTTTTTCCAGGTTGGTATAGCTGAAGCAAATATGATGGGTATAGCAGCAGGTTTAACCATTGGAGGTAAGATTCCGTTTACTGGAACTTTTGCTAATTTTTCTACTGGACGTGTATATGACCAGATTAGACAATCTATTGCCTACTCAGATAAGAATGTGAAAATATGTGCATCACATGCTGGATTAACTTTAGGGGAAGATGGAGCTACACACCAGATATTAGAAGATATTGGACTAATGAAAATGTTGCCTGGAATGACAGTAATTAATACTTGTGACTACAACCAAACAAAAGCAGCAACTATTGCGATTGCAGATCACGAAGGTCCGGTTTATCTTAGATTTGGTCGTCCTAAAGTACCTGTATTCATGCCAACAGATCAGCCATTTGAAATCGGTAAAGGTATCGTGTTAAATGAAGGTACGGATGTGACTATTGTTGCTACAGGTCATTTAGTTTGGGAATCTTTACAAGCTGCTGAAAAATTAGAATCTGAGGGAATAAGTGTAGAAGTCATCAACATTCATACAATAAAACCCTTAGATGAAGAATCTATTTTAAAATCGATTTCTAAAACTGGTTGTATAGTTACAGCTGAAGAGCATAATAAACTTGGTGGTTTGGGAGAAAGTGTTGCAAGATGCTTGGCAGAGAACAACCCAATTCCACAAGAATTTGTAGCCGTTAACGATACTTTTGGTGAGTCCGCCACACCTTCTCAATTAATGGAAAAATACAATATAAACGATAAAGCAGTCGTAAATGCAGTGATGAAAGTACTTAAAAGAAAATAAAATGAAAAAAACAGTATTAGTTTTCCTACTTTTAATAGGAATAAATCACCATTCAAACGCACAACTTAATTATGGAGTGAAAGCAGGTATTAATTATAATTCTGACTCTTTTGAGGATGCTTCAGATGATGTATTGAATGGAGCAAAGACAAAAACAGGTTTTCATACAGGATTATGGATTAGAGCAAAATTACCTGTAATAGGATTTTATATAAGACCAGAAATTATATATACTGAATTAAATAATAGTGTAAACTATAAGGGTCCATTTTCTGCTTCTGAAAATACAGATTTTAAATTTAGAAAAATTGATGTACCTGTATTAGTTGGAAAGAAATTCTTAGGAATAGGTAATGTTTTTGCTGGGCCATCTTTTCAATATATTATGTCATCAGATTTTGAGTTAAACGATTTAAGAGAGGTATCTACTGAAAGTTTTTCATTAGGTATTCAGTTAGGTGCTGGAATAGAATTAGGTCGTTTGGGTTTAGACATTAGATGGGAAAGAGGTTTGTCTAAAACTGAAATTGTTTTTGTTGATGATACTATATTTGATAGTAACTTTAATTTTGATAGAAGAGTAAGTCAGATTATTTTTGGAATTTCTTATAGATTCAGTAAAGTCAAAAAAGATTAATAAAAAAAGCTCTTGATTTTCAAGAGCTTTTTTATTTTTAAATTACTTTACGTCTGGATTTAGATAATCAGGTAATGAAGGATTATTTGGATCATTAAAATCATTGGTTGGATCTCCGTCTGCACCACCTTCATCTTTTGTTAAAACACCGTCATTGTCGTCATCTGGATCAGAAAAATTCGGAAAACCATCACCATCGGTATCGTCATTTCTAGGATCACCGTCACCATCAGGATCTTCCAGTATAGATGGGACAGAATCAAAATCATGATCTGTATTTTCAACTAAATCATATAATTCTATGTAAAAAAGTAAACTTGAACTCGGTGGAATACTTGAAGTAGCAAATTTACCATAAGCTAATCCTGATGGAATAAATAATATTCCTTTTCCTCCGTTTGTATATGTTATAGGGCCATTGTTGGTAACATTCTCTCCGCCTTTAAAATTTGTAAAACCATGAGACCACCCTCTAATTACAGAATTTAAAGTTAACCATATTGGTTCAATTGTTCTTTCATCAAAATCTATTAATTCGGTTGTTGATTCTAAATATTTTCCTTTGTATTTCACTAATATTGAATCAACTTCAGTAGGGTGACCTTTTTCAGGATTTGGACTTCCCTCCTCTTTAACAAAAATGTATAGTTTGTAATCTACATCTAACTCCGTAACATCTTGCGTTATCAGCCTAGAGTCGTTTATAAGTGCTGTTGCTCCTGTTACTAATGGCCTAACCGAATCTATTGCATCATTGTAATAATGTTTTCCTAAAAAATCAACTAGTGAATCATTATCAATGATCGCTTGTCCAGCATAATCAAAATCATCAACAGGTGCTCTAAAGGTGTCATCGTCACAGGCATAACCAATAAATAATAATGACAAACATAAAATTAAAAACTTTCTATCAAACATTTATACTATTTTAGTGGTGCAATTTACCATTTTTATACCTTTGTGAAAAGTGATTAAGCGTTTTTTAACTTTTTTATGAGAATTGACAAATATTTATGGTGTGTTCGAATATACAAGACCCGAAACATAGCCTCACAGTCTTGTAAAAAAGGTCACGTTAAAATTCATGATTCTAGTTGTAAACCATCAAAAGAAATTTATGGTGGAGAAATTATTTCAATTAGAAAAAATCAAATGAATTTAAAAATTGAAGTATTTGCTATTCCTGAGAGCAGAATCGGTGCTAAATTAGTTCATCAATTTTGTAAAGATATTACTCCAAAAAATGAAATTGAAAAATTAGATCTATTAAAATATTCGAAAGATTATTATAGAACAAAAGGAACTGGCAGACCAACAAAAAAAGATAGAAGAGATATAGATGACTATCATGAATCTCAAGAATAAATAAATATGAATACAACAACCACCATTTTAAATCATAATCAGATAGGTCAAAAAATTAAAAGAATAGCCTATCAGATTTATGAAGCTAATAGTTTTGAAAATGAAATTATAATTGCAGGAATTCAGGGTAATGGATTTTTTTTCGCAAAAGAATTAGTAAAGTGTCTTCAAAAAATTTCTTCATTAAAAATATTATTATGTGAGGTGTACATAGACAAAAAGAATCCGTTAAGTGAAGTAACTACCAATATAACTAAAGATCTTTATGAGAATAAATCAATAGTTTTAGTAGATGATGTTTTAAATTCTGGAACCACATTAATGTATGGAGTTAAATTCTTTTTAGAGGTTCCTTTAAAAAGATTTAAAACTGCGGTTTTAGTAAATAGAAATCACAAGAAATATCCTGTAAAAGCAGATTTTAAAGGAATCTCTCTATCTACATCAACTAAAGAACACGTAGAGGTATCATTCAATGAAAAAAGTTCTAAAGCATTTCTAATGTAATAATATTCTTATCTCTGTAACAATCTCTTGTACCTCTTTGTCATCTATAGCTATTTTATATGTAGCTTTATCATAGAAAAGACTTCTCTCAAACAAGTGTTTAGCTATATATTCTGTAAGCTGATTGTCAGATAAATCATTAATTAATGGCCTTTTAAACTTATTCTCAGATAATCTTTTAAAGAGTGTTGGAATACTACCGCGAAGGTAAAAAGAGAAACTATCTTCATCATTTAAAATTAAATCTATATTTCCTGCATAACAAGGTGTACCTCCNCCTAATGATAAAACATATGATTTATTTTCGTTTATAAATTGNTTCAAATATTTATGTTCAATTTTCCTAAAATAAATTTCTCCTTTTTGTTTGAAAATTTCTTTAATTGTTTTTTGTTCTTTTTCTTCTATGAACTCATCTAAGTCGGTAAAATTAAGATATAACTTCTTTGCCAATTGAATACCTATGGTGGTTTTACCACTTCCCATATACCCTAAAAGAATAATTTTCATACAATAAATATTTCTTTACAAATATCGATAAAAAATAAAGTAAAAAAAGCTCTTTTCTATTTGAATGCGTTTATATTTGCACTCTTGAAAAATTAGACCTGGTAGCTCAGTTGGTAGAGCATCTCCCTTTTAAGGAGAGGGTCCTGGGTTCGAGCCCCAGCCCGGTCACAAAAACAGTGCTACAACTGTAATAGCGCACGTGGCGGAATTGGTAGACGCGNCAGCTTGAGGGGCTGGTATCCGATTAGGATGTGGAAGTTCGAATCTTCTCGTGCGCACTATTGTATTTATTTCACAAAATATTAACCTACTATTTTATCATTTAATTCATACTTTTGTTAGATGTTAAAAAAATACACTTTTTTTTTATTTCTATTTTTCTCTTTTTTATCAGCAATTTCACAAAATGATACTTTGCAGATAAAAATACTTAAAGGTCAAATAATTGATTCTGAAAATAAAAAACCTTTAAGTGCTTCACACATATTAAATTTAAACTCTGTTACCGGAACTATTACTAATGATGAAGGTTTTTTTGAATTAACTGCCAAAGCAAACGATACAGTCATGGTTTCATATCTTGGATATTCATCCATAAAAATCAAGGTAACGAATGATTTGTTAAAGGGTAATGAATTATTAATAGCTCTATATGAAAAATCAGAGGAGGTAAAAGAGATCATTATTAAATCTAGCAAACTGATAGGTGTTTTAGAGGTGGATGTAAAACTTGTCCCTAAAGACAAATTTACTAGGATAAAAATTAACGGTATAAGACAGACGTATGAGCTAGCTAGACCAAAAACAAGCGACTTTTCAACACCTTTAGCGGCACTTTTTAAACCTGTAGATTTCTTATATAAATTATTTGGTAAGAAGCCTAAACAACTTAGGAAACTTCAAAAAATAAAAAAGGAAGATAATTTACGTAAGATAATGGCTGGTAAATTTGATAGAGAGGTAATGATGGAATATTTGGAAATGGATAGGAATGATTTGATGAAATTAATATCTGATTGTAATTATTCTGATTATTTCCTAAAAAATGCTAGTGATTTACAGCTAATTGAAGCTGTTTTAGATTGCTATGAAATTTACAAAGCTTTAAAAATGGGTAAAATTGAAAGAAGTAGATTACCCCAAAAAAAGAAAAATTAAAAAAAGTCAAAGTCTTTACAAACCTTGACTTTTAAACTAACTAAAAACTACTCTTATTTAATATTCAGAGCCTCTATAAGACGTACTAATTTTAATTTAGTTACAATTTAATTGAAAAAAAACCAGCATTTAGCTGGTTTATTTTTTTGATTAAGTTTTAATTATTGATTTCCTAAAATTATAGGCATACCACTTTTTCCTGAGCCAATAATAACTACTTTACTATTAGAAGATTGAGACAATTTAATAGTAGCTTCAATCCCTTTATCTTGTAATATTCTATCGTTTAGGGAAGCACTTAATATCTTATTAGCATCTGCTTTACCCTGAGCTTCAATAATTTGTTTCTCGGCCTCTTTTCTAGCTGTCACTAATCTAAACTCATACTCCAAGGACTCTTGTTCTTGTTTTAATTTACGTTCAATTGCAGTTTTTATGGTAGGAGGAAGAGTTACATCTCTTACAAGAACTGAGTTTAATTGAATAAATTGAGGTGCTAGAATTTTTTTTGTTTCTTCAAATATTTCTGTTTGAATTGCATCTCTTTTAGTGGAGTAAAGTTGTTCAGGGGTATATCTACCTACCACACTCCTAGTTGCAGATCTTATTGCTGGGATAATTACATCGTCTTCATAAGCTTCACCTCTAGTCTGATGTAATAAAGCCACTGTAGATGTTGTAGCTTGATATAATACAGATGCGTCAAGTTTAATTTCTAATCCATTAGAAGATAATACAGACATTTTTTCTTCAAATAATTCTTGTTGCCTTACATTATATTTAAAAACCTTATTCCAAGGCATTACAAAATTAAAACCTTCATCTAATGGTGGCTCATCTGTAACAACTCCTCCTATCCATTTATACAAAACACCACGTTCTCCAGAACCAATAGTAATTGCAGATTTTGAGACTAATATAATAGCTGTAAATATTATAGCTAAAGTTATTAATGCTCCTTTCGGAAATTTAAATTCAATTTGATTATTTGCCATTTTTTTTAATTTTAAAATTTTATACAAATTTACAACTAAAAGTTATCTAATGAAGCTATAAATTTTATAGATATTATTTATTCATACAATTTACAAAATTAAATTTGTCCATAGTATTTTCTAATAAACCATTCTGATGATAACAAGACGATAATAATGATCAAACCCCATTTCCAATTAATTAACTGGTCATAATTAATTTTTATTTTTTNAACGAAANAAAATCTTTGATCATTTAACAAATCAGGTATTAATTCGTTGTAGTTATTTTCAAAATAAATAAACCCCTTTGTTTTATTAGTTAATTCTTTTAATTTTAAATAATTAACTTTATTGAACTGTTTTTCAATATCAAATTTATTTACTTTAAAAGATCCCTTTTGTGAAAAATTTTGATTTTTAACATCTATGGAGTATTCGTATTCTCCAGATTCTAATGGGTTTAAATTTAATTTATATGATTTTTTTGATAATAAAAAAGGAGAAGTTGTAGTTTTCTTTGAATTAATGTTTTTTAATGTGAAATAGATGATAGCTCGATCATCAAATTTATAATTTTCATCTACAAAAAATGCATTAATATTAATACTCGAGTTTGCATTATAGGACGATTTTACTTCTACATCCAACCTGTTTTTTATAGTATTTGATGATATATATAGAACTATGTTAGAGATAAAATTATCAAAATTTTGAAATGAATTACTCATCAGATAACTGGTAGATCGCCATTTCCAGATACCTTCACCAAATAAAAAAACTTTTTTTTGATTATTGTTATTGGAGATAGCTAATAGGGGTTCTTTAGAGTTGAATCCTTTGATATTTTGGTATAATAGTATTTGGTGAGGAATTGAAACTGTAGTTTCACCAAACTTATCTAAAAGCGGTGGAAAATTTTCAAACCCAATATTATTTTGATTAAAGATCAAAAAGTTTTTATTTAAGCTTGGTCTATATTTTTCTACTGTATTGATATCATTTTTATTTAAACCTGTAAAATTTGAGTTAATAAATGACCAATTAGTATTAGAACCAGTAATTAACAGGTAAGGTTTTTTAGACTTATTAATTTCATTTATTATTTTTTTGAAGCTAAAGTTGGGTTGATAAATAATTATCGATTTGTAGCTAGACAGATTAATATTGTCAATATTTTTTGTGTGTATAACTACTTTTCGTTGCTTATCACTTTCTATAGCTTTTTTTAAAGCTCCTAAATCTGGATGATTAAAAGGACTAACAATAAGAACCTTAGACTGTTTGTTTATGACCTCTATAGAAAATTCTTTTGTATTATTTGATGTGTTTTTTTCGTTGTCTAAGTTTTCAATAGTTGCTTTATAATAATTTAAGCCCTCTTTTTTTGATGTGATCTCTATATTTAATAAGCGAGAATTATCCTCTTTATTTAGATTGATAGTTTTACTGTATATTATCTTTCCAGTATTCTCAATAGTATATTTTAATTTTACAGATTCTTCTCCATTATACTGCAATAGCGATTCTACAGGGAATTTATTATTTACAAAACTATATCTATTTGTATTTATTTTATCTATTCTAACATCATTGTAGGTTAAAGTATCACCAACTATTATAGAATATATAGGAATATTCATCTTTATAAACTCATAATCTTTACCTATGGTTTGATTTCCATCAGATAACAATATGATTCCATTATTTGTATCATTTGAGTTTTTTGAAATACTTCTTAAAGGGGTATAAATGTCTGTTTGTTTTTCATCAAAATTTAAACTGTCTATTACATTAAATTGTTCACCAAATGAGTAATAATTTACGTCAAAATTTTTCTTTAAAATCTCGCTTGACTTTAAACTAGAAAGCATTGTATTAACTAGACTATCTTTACTTAAATACCTTATAGATAGAGAGTTATCTATCAAAACTGACAAGGTGGGTTTTTCTATGATTAGATCTTTTCTCGGAATACTTGGATTAATTAACAATAAGAATAATAGAAAAAAAACTAATGATCTAATACTAAATAGAAAAATAGAATAATTAAATCTAGTAATGACTTTAAAATAATATTGATAATAACCGATTAGGATACTAAATAGTAGAGCTATAAGAATAAATATGTTTGTATAGTTTTCCAAAAATATATTTTAAAGATAAAAAAGATGACACAAAAAAACCTAGACTTTAATTAAAAATCTAGGTTTTTTTTATATTTATATAATCTAAATCTTAAGTTAACATCCCACCATCTACAGATAAGGTTTGACCAGTAATATAACTACTCAAGTCAGATGCTAAAAACACACAGGCATTTGCAATATCTTTAGGAGTACCTCCTCTTTTTAATGGAATAGCATCTCTCCATGTTTGAACTGTAGCTTCATCTAATTTTCCAGTCATTTCAGTTTCTATAAATCCAGGAGCAATAACATTACTTCTAATATTTCTTGAGCCTAATTCAAGGGCAACAGATTTTGAAAAACCTAAAATACCAGATTTAGATGCAGCATAATTAGATTGACCAGCATTTCCCTTTAGTCCAACTACCGAACTCATATTTATAATAGATCCTGAACGTTGTTTCATCATTGGTCTAATTACTGCTTTAGTCATATTAAAAACAGATTTTAAGTTAACATCAATTACTTTATCAAAATCATCTTCTGATATTCTCATAAGTAAGTTATCTTTTGTAATACCTGCATTGTTAACTAAAATGTCTATACTATCAAATTCTTTAAGTATTTCTTTAGCTAATTCTTGAGCTGTATCAAATTCGGCTGCATTAGATTGATATCCTTTAGCTTTTATTCCTAAGGCATTTAACTCATCTTCTAAAGCTTTTGCTGCATCAACAGAAGAACTATAGGTGAAAGCTACATTAGCACCTTGATTTGCGAATTCAACTGCAATTCCACGTCCAATTCCACGAGTAGCACCAGTTATGATTGCTGTCTTATTTTCTAGTAATTTCATATATCAATAAAAGTTATTAATCAAATATAATTTATTTTTTCCACAAAAAATCCCGTGTTAAAAACGGGAGATTTTATATATTTTGTTTTGAATCATTTTATTGAAGAACACTTGCTATCATTTCTCCAATTTTAGCTGGAGATTCAACAACATGAATACCGTTTTCTGCTAAAATTTTCATTTTAGCTTGTGCTGTATCATCATCACCACCAACAATTGCTCCTGCATGCCCCATTGTTCTTCCAGCTGGTGCAGTTTGACCAGCTATAAATCCTACTACGGGCTTTCTGTTTCCGTCTTGTTTAATCCATTGAGCAGCTTCTGCTTCCAATTGCCCTCCTATTTCTCCGATCATAACTATTGCCTCAGTGTCATCATCGTTCATTAATAATTCAACAGCTTGTTTGGTGGTTGTCCCTATGATCGGGTCTCCTCCTATTCCGATTGCAGTAGTAATTCCATATCCTTGTTTTACGACTTGATCTGCAGCTTCGTAAGTTAAAGTTCCTGATTTTGAAACAATACCCACCTTACCTTTTTTGAAGATAAATCCAGGCATGATACCAACTTTAGCTTCCTCTGGAGTGATTACACCTGGACAATTAGGTCCCACTAAAGTACAATCTTTATCTTGTAAATACGCCTTAACTTTTACCATATCGGCAGTAGGAATACCTTCTGTAATGCAAATAATTACTTTTATACCTGCCTCAGCAGATTCCATAATTGCATCTGCAGCAAAAGCAGGAGGCACAAAAATAATGGAGGTATTAGCTTGAACATTTTTAACTGATTCTTTAACCGTATTAAAAACAGGCTTACCGAGGTGTTNTTGNCCNCCTTTTCCNGGAGTTACTCCTCCAACTACGTTGGTTCCGTAGTCAATCATTTGTCCTGNATGAAAAGTACCTTCACTACCAGTAAAACCTTGAACTATAATTTTTGAATCTTTGTTTACTAAAACACTCATTATATTTTTTTTCTTAAAAATTTGTACAAAAATACTTTATTGTTAGATGTTAAAAAAGGAAAATTAACCTTTCTTTTCTTCCTTCATTAATCTCTTNAAATACGCTATCTCTTTTAATTTGGCTCTGGATTCTGTTATGGGTGTTCCGAAATAAGTTTTTCCTCCTGGAACAGATTTAGTAACACCTGTTTGCCCAAGAATAACAGCACCTTTTCCTATGCTAATTCCACTATTTGTTCCTACTTGACCCCATAAGGTTACATCATCTTCTATAATAACACAACCTGCTATACCTGTTTGTGATGCTATCAAGCAATTTTTTCCTATAATTGAGTCATGCCCTATGTGCACTTGATTATCTATTTTTGTTCCTATACCCACAGTAGTATCCCCAGTAACACCCTTATCTATGGTACATGAGGCACCTATATGAACATTGTCTTTTAGAACTACTCTACCTACAGAAATTAATTGATCAAACCCCTCTGCTTTTTTTTTGTAATAAAATGCATCAGCTCCTAGTACTGTATTTGAGTGGATCACAACATTATCTCCTATGATAGAATTATCATAAATGGAAACATTGGGGTGTATTAGACAGTTTTTTCCTATAGAAACATTATTTCCAATAAATACATTCGGTTGAATTATTGTCCCTATATCAATTTTAGCTGAGTCTGATATACTTTTACTTGAGTTAATAAATGGACTAAAATGTTTTGATATTTTATTAAAATCATCAAAAGGATTTTTCGAAATCAATAATGACTTCCCCTTAGGGCAGGGAACTTCTTTATTTATTAAGATAGTAGTAGCCTTAGAATTTAAAGCTTTGTCATAATACTTTGGATGATCTACAAAAACTATATCGCCAGATTCTACTACATGTATTTCATTGATTCCAGTTATTTCAAAGTCTGAATTACCAATAAATTTAGCATCAATAAGGGTTGCTATTTCTTGTAATGTTTGTACAGATTTGAATTTCATAGTAAGAAAAACTATTCTTTAATTCGTTCTTGATATGTTCCTTTGGTAGTTTCTACTTTAATTTTATCACCTTCATTGATAAATAACGGTACGTTAACAGTAGCACCGGATTCTACTTTAGCAGGTTTTGTAGCATTAGTAGCTGTATTCCCCTTAACTCCTGGCTCTGTATGTGTCACTTCTAAGATAACACTTGCAGGCATATCAACTGATAATGGCATATCATCTTCTGAATTAATGATAATTGTTACAATTTCACCCTCTTTCATTAAATCTGGAGCATCTAATGTGTTTTTTTGTAATTCTATTTGGCTATAATCATTATTGTTCATAAAATGATACGTATCACCTTCATTATACAAATATTGAAATTTATGAGTTTCTACTCTTACATCTTCAATTTTTCTACCTGCAGGAAATGTATTATCAATAACTTTACCGTTGGTTACACTCTTTAACTTTGTTCTCACAAAAGCAGGTCCTTTACCAGGTTTTACATGTAAAAATTCTATAATTTTATAGATGTCATTATTATACTTAATACATAATCCGTTTCTAATATCTGATGTAGTAGNCATTAATTAATTTTTATATTTATTAGTTTGCTTTGTAATAACCTTTCATAATTCCTCTGTGAGAGTCTTTTATAAATTGAATTATTTCATCTCGTTCTGGAGTAGCCTCCATCTCTGCTTCAATAATTTGAATAGCTTGAGAGTTATTATAATTTTTTTGAAATAATATTCTGTATATGTCTTGAATTTCTCTAATTTTTTCTGATGAAAAACCTCTTCTTCTTAATCCTATTGAGTTAATTCCTACATACGATAGAGGTTCTCTTGCAGATTTAACATAAGGTGGTACATCTTTTCTAACAAGTGATCCACCTGTTACAAAAGCGTGATTTCCTACAGATGCAAACTGATGAACAGCAACCATTCCCGCCAATACTACATTGTGCCCGATAGTTACGTGGCCAGCTAGTGTTGAGTTATTAGAAAATATACAACCATCACCAACAAAACAATCATGGGCTATATGACAATAGGCCATAATTAAACAATTATTTCCAATGACTGTTTTCATTCTGTCTGAAGTTCCTCTATTAATGGTAACACACTCTCTAATAGTTACATTATCACCTATTAATACCGTTGTTTCTTCATCATCGTATTTTAAATCTTGTGGAATAGCTGAGATAACAGATCCTGGAAATATTCTACAGTTTTTACCGATTCTTGCACCTTCCATTATAGTTACGTTAGAACCAATCCAAGTACCTGAACCAATAACTACATTTGCATGTATTGTTGTAAAGGGCTCTATTACAACGTTTCGTGCAACTTTGGCCTGAGGATGAACATATGCTAGTGGTTGATTCATAATTATTTTATCTTTGAAATTTGCGCCATTAACTCTGCTTCAGCTACTAATTTCCCATTAGCATAAGCATAGGCTTGCATATGGCAAATACCTCTTCTTATCGGGGTTATTAATTCGTTTTTAAAAATCAATGTATCCCCTGGTAAAACTTTCTGTTTAAATTTAACCTTATCCATTTTCATAAAATATGTTAAGTAATTTTCAGGATCAGGAACAGTACTTAATACTAATATACCACCACATTGAGCCATAGCTTCAACTTGTAAAACTCCAGGCATAACAGGTGATCCAGGAAAATGACCAACAAAAAAATCCTCGTTCATGGTTACATTTTTCATTCCCACAACATGTTTATCAGATAATTCTAGAATTCTATCAACTAATAAAAATGGAGGTCTATGAGGTAAAATTTCCATGATCTGATGAATATCCATCAATGGAGTTTGATTTAAATCTATTTGGGGAATCTTACTTCTTTTCTCTTGCTTTATAATTTTAGCCAGTTTTTTAGCAAATTGAGTATTTACTTGGTGACCTGGTTTATTTGCAATTACTTTTCCTCTAATTCGAGTTCCAGTTAATGCTAAATCTCCAATTACATCTAGTAGCTTATGTCTAGCAGCTTCGTTTGCCCAATGTAAATTTAAATTATCAAGAATTCCATTAGATTTAACTTTAATATTATCTTTTTTGAATGCTTTTTTTAATTTATTCATGGTAGGTTCAGATAATTCTTTGTCTACATAAACAATAGCATTATTTAAGTCACCTCCTTTAATTAAATCATTTTCTAACAACATTTCAATTTCATGAAGAAAACTGAAAGTTCTTGCATCTGCAATTTCATTTTTAAAATCAAGAATATTGTCTAATGTTGCATTTTGAGTGCCAAGAATTTTTGTTCCAAAATCAACCATAGTTGTAATTTGATACTCATCAGAAGGCATTAATATAATTTCACTTCCAGTAAATTCATCTTTGTATGAAATTATTTCTTTTACGATATATTCTTCAATTTCTGCGTCTAGTTCTGTTATTCCTGCTTTTTCAAGTGCTTTTACAAAAAATTTAGAAGAACCATCCATAATAGGAGGTTCAGATGCATTAATTTCTATGATTAGGTTATCAATATCTAAACCAACGGCTGCTGCCAATACATGTTCTGAAGTTTGAATAAGTACTCCATTCTTTTCAAGATTGGTTCCTCTTTGAGTATTTACAACAAATTCAGCTCTAGCTTCTATTGTTGGGCAACCTTCTAAGTCTACCCTTTTAAAAGCAAAACCGTGGTTTTCAGGAGCTGGTTTAAATGTCATTTTTACATTATTTCCTGTATGTAATCCAACACCTGTTAGGCTTACCTCTTTTTGTATTGTTTTTTGTTTTTTACTCATCATTTAAATTTTGAGTATTAATTTTTTTTTCTATTTCAGTTATTTTATTTGCCAACTTGGGTAAATTCTTAAAATAAACATAGGATTTATTATAATCAGAATATCCAAATGCAGGAGATCCCTGAACTACTTCATAGTCTTTTAAATTTTTGGAAATTCCTGATTGAGCCTGTATTTTTAAATAATTTCCTAAGTTCAAATGTCCAGATATTCCTACTTGACCTCCTATCATACAGCCCTCTCCTACTTTTGTAGATCCAGCTATTCCAGATTGAGCTGCAATGGCAGTATTTTTTCCAATCTCAACATTATGAGCTATTTGGACTTGATTGTCTAACTTAACTCCACTTCTAAGAATAGTAGATCCTAAAGTAGCTCTATCTATTGTTGAACTTGACCCAATGTCAACATTATTTTCAATAACTACATTTCCAATTTGAGGAATTTTAGTAAACTCTCCCTTCTCATTAGGAGAAAATCCAAAACCATCAGAACCAATAACACATCCTGAGTGAAAAGTACAATCATTACCAATTTCTGTTTCAGAATAGATTTTCACACCAGAAAAAATTAAACAATTATCTCCTATAATAACATTATCTCCAATATAGGAATTTGGATATATTTTTACATTATTACCTATAATAGCATTTTCGCCTATGTAACTGAAAGCACCAATGTATCCATTAATTCCAATTTTTGCAGTTTTTGATATATAATGCGGATCTTCTTTACCTTCCTTATTATTCTTTACTTGATTATAAAATTCTAATAATTTGGAAAAGGAAGTATAAGCATCTTTGACCCTAATGAGAGTTGTATATACCTCCTTGTCTAATTTAAACGTATGATTTACTATAACAATGGAGGCTTTAGTTGTGTAAAGATATGAGTTGTATTTGGGGTTAGATAAAAATGACAGAGATCCTTTTTCGCCCTCTTCAATTTTTGATAATTTAG
>JGI26273J51734_10000814_pt1 | contig 16771 bp, 10 predicted proteins | sample SaaInlV_125m_DNA_FD_51734 | JGI IMG/M metagenome (IMG submission 51734) | reverse complement strand
GCGCTCGACACTCCTCACCCACCACCGCAGGGAGGTTTCGCCCCTGCCGCCGGTTTCCTCTTCAGCCCCATTCCCTCTAGGTCCTGCGTCGCGTTGTTCGCCCTCCCGCGAAGCTGCGGAGGCAACAGCGAGCCGCGCGGCTTACCTCCGGGCACCGCCCGCGTCTCGCTGCGGTTGCTCTTCTGAGCCACGCCTGAGATGGGGAACGACCCGCTCGCCGACCTCTTGCTCCCTAAAATTGAGCCTCCAACGCCAGGGACGCCTGGTGACGGTATCGAGACGCCCCCCGTGCCCTTCTCCTTCGCATCAAACAGCGCCGCTGCGCTCGGAAGCGTGGACACGCGAGGCTCAGGTTCGGCGGTGCCCATCCCTCCCGGGCGGGCGCCGAGGTCGGTCGCGCGAGTCCCACGGTCGGGTGCCGTAGCGTCGACCGGGACAGGGCCAGTGGTCTCGACGCGCGCCACCTCTTCCTCCTCATCAGAGCTCCCGTAACCCTCCAAACCCAACATGTTGGCTCCCTCGCGCCTCACCCCAAGGTGCTCGCTCCTAGCAGCGCGCCCGAAGAAACTGAGGCACGTCTCCGAAATTCTCTGATTCAGGCGAATCTCAGCACAGAAATGAGTTTGCGGAGCGGACGTCAATCACTTACCCGATGCAGACAACCTGTTCGGGTATACAACCGCGTTGGATAACTCGGTAGTGTCCAAAGTACAGTTGGCCGATTGGTATTCGAGCTATTGGAAACATTGTGGGGACACCCCGGAGCCCCCCCCGGACATCGATATGAAGGACACCAAATGTCTCGAGTTGCTCATCAAAAAGGGCGTAGACGTCAATCGGAGAAGCGTTTATTGTGGGAGAACTGCGACGATGTATGCCGCGGCCATTGGGAACGCCCCAGCTCTCCGTTTACTGCTGGACAACGGCGCGGACGTGAACGTCTCGATCGACNACGAGGATGAGGAGGATTATTGGCCCAGCTTAGGTCTCCAANAACCAGCTAACTATGTCCCGCCGACACAGTACACCGCCGTGCAGATGGCTGCGGACGCGGGACACGAGGAGTGCGTGAAAATGCTCATCGCCAAGGGCGCGAAGTACACCCCCTGAAGCGTGAGCGTGTGCGCGACTTGCATCTCAGGAAGAGAACATGAAATAAAAAAGTCTCCTCATCATCAGCGCGCGCGTCCCGCACGCGCGTTTCCGCCGCCGTGCGCGCGGGCGCCGCGGCAAAACGCAAAAGTTTGACCGCGGAAGTTTGACCGCGGAAAACTAGCCGAGGAGGGAAACGGTTTCGCGAGAGTCGCCGGTTCCGCGATCACACCTCCGCGAACACGCTCGGCCCGCGTACGCAAACAAGGCAGCCAAGATGGCCGCTCAAGGGCAAGCCATGGCGTCCCAGAACGATGAGTTGGTGAAATGTGCGTACACATAGCGCGAGGCGTCCGCGAACGCATCCGCGAGACGAGTCATTTCACTTCCAACGGGCTACGAAAGAGCGCGAACATTGTTCTTTTGAACGACGCCAGCCTCCGTGCTCGACAGCGACGCGTCCCGCGTTGTCCAACCTCTCGTTTCTCTTCGCCCCACCTTCCCGATGGTGACGACAGCGAACGACGCCGGGCACAGGTGACGCGACGTCGCCGTGCGCCCAGCTTCGTCGTGTCGGTCTCGCGACAAAATCACGAACTCTCGCTCACTCGTTTTTCCCCCGCGTCCCGACGACCGCGAACGCAGGCATCGAGGACCTCCGCGAGAAGCGCGAGGAAATCAACCAGCAGATCACCGATGAGGAGGACGAGAAGTCCAAGGTCCAGAGCGATCTGACCGTCCTCTCCAAGCGTTTGACCACGCTGAACGATTCCATCGCCCGCAAGGTGCGCACGCGAGAAACTCCCTTTGCACGCACGCGCTCGATCGATGGGAGGGGACGACTTTCTGTCGGAAAAACGCGCGCGTCGCGGCACGACGCTCACCTTACCATCATCCCCTCCACTCATCACAGGTCGCCGCGAGGAACGATTACGATAAGACCATCCAGGAGACAGAAGCCGCGTACCTGAAGATTCTCGAGAGCTCTCAGACGTTGCTCACTGTGCTCAAGCGGGAGAGCGTGGGGCTGTCGAAGAAGGGCGGTGATCTTTGATCGCGCCGCGGGAAAGCGCGGCTGTAATGGGGCTCATGATTCTCTTGTGCATATAACTTATGTGAGGCAGTGTTTATCACAACTCATCCGGCGCGTCAGAAGCTTTCTTTTCGACACCCACCTCTGCGTGCGAAACGAACAGGGCCCTCACTTCCTCTGACGGCAAACGCTCGGCCAAATCTCGCGCCGTCTGCCCGTGCGCGTTCGCCACCGACGCGTCTACGCCGGCCCTGATGACCGCTTCGACCATTTTCGGCCGCTGAGCGTTGACCGCGGCGTGTAACAGCGTATCGCCGCTCTTCGTCTGCAGGTTGGGGTCGGCACCCAAACGGAGAAGAGTCCTCACCATTTCATCGTTTTTTCTCTGCGCAGCGACGTGAGCGGCGGAAAATCCTTTCGCGTCGAGCGCATCCGGATCCACGTTACCTTCTTCGAGCAGCACTCTCGCCGTTTCGATGTGGTTGCTTTGCCCTCCCCATACCGTGCGATGCAGAGGCGTGTAACCATCTTCATGCGCCTCGTCGACTCGGATGTCGTGCTTAATCAACACAGCCGCCGCTTCAGGTCGTCCTTGAAACGCGACGCCGTGGGGCGGAGTGTAGCCATCTTTCTCTCCGATCGAAGGGTCCGCTCCAAGCTCGAGGAGAGCCTTCACGACAAGATGCTGGCCTGCCAGCGACGCAGCCATGAGAGGCGTCTGCCCGGATCCTGGCTCACGCTCATCGAGTTCGTTTTTATCGAAATCACCGCTCGAAAAGTAAGCCACGTCGCCTTGCCTCGCGCTCCGATGCGACGCGCCCGCGCGCGCCACAGGAAGCACGAGAGCGACGATACATAGCAGAAGCGCACGAGTCACCCGCGTGCGTCTGGACATTGTGCTTGTCAAGTTTTCGAGGGAAGGGGGACAAGACCAATATCGCTCGTGGTTCACGTTACTTTCAGACACCTGCCGCGTGCCGGCGACGATGCGCTCCGATGTGGGGACAGACGAGCAGAGAGCACTCGTTCGACTACAAACTTCGGTAGTGTGAAACATATTTTGAGGCACAACGAAGTGTCCGTCCGCACGTGACATGGTGCGACACAAAGATGTGAACCGCAACAACAACATGACAATGCTACCCCCCCGGCTCTACGTCCACAGTGGTGCGCCTACTATAAGACCCTCTCGCAAGACCGAAACTGTCGAAGACGACAAAGAGCATGAATCGCACCAAAGGCAAACTGAAAATGCACCCGAATACCGTGAACGTCACCGCCACTCCTACGTAGTTGCCCGCGGGCATTCCAAAATTGTACGTGCATCCCGTGAGCTGTCCGGCGACCACCCAAGGATCTCGCGCGGACCGCAGCACCACCGTGATGTCGATATCTTCATCCGGAATGCTATTTGCACACAGAGCCTTCGCCTCGTTCTCGGCGGTGTCGTCGTTAGCCGCGTTATCTACTGTCACCCAACCCTGGCTCTTCGACTCGAATGTGTACGGGCACGGGTCAAGGACCAGCTCGTTCCCGTTGTTCTGCACGAGGTTAATGGTGTTCAGCCATTGTCGGTTCGCGGACACGTGCTCATTCCTGTAACACTTCTTAGTGCTGGGGCCCGAGTCACATCTGTTAATATGTCGTTTGTACTCGCATTTATATGCCTCCAACGAGGCGAGCGGCGCCGTTTCATCAGGTGACCGAACCGTCCATGAAGATTCGCCCGAAGCTCGTCCGATAACGTGCGCTCCCGGAACGGTGGCAGACCAAATCATGCTGTCGGTGTTCGTCCTTAATTCAGTACTCCATTCATCGTTCAAGTTGACCATCCCTGATGCCAACGTCTGCGATGCGCCTAATTCACAATCCCCCCAGTCTTTTGACGAGCATTTGTTCATTTCGTATCCAGTCTCTTCGCCCGAGCTTCCGACCACGATCGGAAAAGTCGTGATTCCTGCGTTTTCGGCTGTCCAAGTCGCAAACGCGCCTCCTTCCAACCAGGTTGTCACCGCCGCATTGTACGCAGCCACCTTGGTTCCCCTCGGATCATCCGCAGCCATCGCCCAAAACAACCCCGCGAAGATCCAGCACGTCGCTCCCGACAAGACCGAACACCAGATGCTCAGGAAAAAGCAACAACCTTTTCCGTCCCCCGTAAGTTTCTCAACTTTTCGAAGCAAAGGCCCGCAGCATGGCGATCGTTGCAACGGCACTTTGCAGGCGGCAAAGTCCTTGTCGCAATCGCCCTGTGGCTGATTACGCCTCGGCATCCCGTTTATTATCGCAGTACGCTGCTCTGATCATGCTCACACTCCGAATGTCAAATCATCCGCCTGTTCTACAGTTTTTAGGACCGCGAGAATTATTTTCACTGACGTCGCGAGTGATATTTTCCCGGTCGAGCGTCTCCCTTCTCGGACCATTCTTGGGTGCGGATCTCGCCGTCAAACGCTCTTTGGGAGCGAATACGGGTGCTTGAAGATGGGCGCCAGGCTGTTGAAACTCGGTATGTACAGTTCTAGACGCCCTTTCTCCGTTCTACGCTCTCTTCCGATCACGTTTTCTGACATCTTTCCTGTCGCAACCGAATTTCTCCTCGCAGGATCGTTCGTCGGGGCGTTCCTTGCCGTCTGGGTACGTCTCCTCTTGGACTGTTGCATCTTCTGAAACGTCTCTATCCTCGCATCTCTCTCTCTGTGTTCTCCGATTTCCTGTGGTTGACCGTCGTTTCCTTTTCCGAACAGGCTTACGCGATGCAGAGCGGACTCTCGGAGAAGTATCAGAAGGCAGTTGAACTTTTGCCACTCTGGGCGCTCGTGTCTTTCGGCTGCTACTCCTTGTGCGTGATAGGTTGGAGTTTAGCGCACTTTCCCACCTGTGAAGATGCTGCTGCTTCCCTTCGTGTGGAGATGGACAAAGCTCAGAAGGAATTGAAGGCAAGGGGCGTACTTACCGCCGCGGACCTCAACGGCGAGAACGACTGACGAGGCGGTGATTAGCTCATTCTATAGCTCTAGTTTAAAACGGCGGTCTCCGCCAGCTATCCAACGCGAATAATGCGCACGCCGCATCTGATCACCCAGTCCGCGCAGGCGCATCACCGTTCCCGTGACCATCAGCGACACGTGCGAGTATCGAATGCACTCGGAGTAAAATAGGTCCCACTTCTGGATCGTTCATGTAGTCGTGCGCTGAGGAAGGGTCCTCGATCATCGACTGGAACGCCTGCACGACGCGTTCGGACCGCATTCCTTCCTGAATGGTCGGATGGCTGAGGATGTCGCCGAGAAGCATTTGCATGCTTTCGGGATTACCGCGTGCGCCCACGCCAACATCCATGTCCTGCATTGCCCTCATTCTCCCACTGCCCCTTTCACCCAAAAGCCAGGCGCACGCCGCGTCGTGGTTGTTGTGTGTTGCCCTGAGCGCGGCCAGCACTTCCTCGCGAGGGAAACCCATCTCGACGAGGCGTTGCACATCAGCTTCATCAGGATCACCTGCGGGCTCGCGCGGAGGGCGAAANATCGTCTGTGATACTCCTATCGTGCTCATCACCTGCTGAATCTCAACATCCGTCAGCTCAGCGTCAGCCTCGGGACCATCCCCGACTTCCAAAAGCCATTCCATCGCCGCTCCCGGGTGATTGCGGTGGAGGAGAAGCGCCTTTTTAGCGCGCGCCTCCGGAAAGCCCATATCCAGCAATGTTGCCATAGCATCTGGATCAGGTTCAGGAAGGGTGATACCTTCCAACCGACCTGCCCGCATCGCTACTGTGGCGTACGCTTCACCGCTTTGCGCATCGCTCGTTGGTGCACTTTCGCCGACGCTCAAACCCTGGAAGTTTGCGTTCAGCCCAGAAGTGCCACCCGACGGAGTCGAAGATGCGCTCATCGTAGCGCCGGCCTTTCCCATGACTCTACTGATGTGCGCGATGTCTGGACCCGGCTGGCTAGATTCGCACTTTTTCCAATCGTCAATACCCCGCTGCTTGACGACTACGACGACGTCCCCTTCCGCGACTCCCGCAGCGGACAATAGCTCGTCTCCGTTTGCGAGAGTCCGCCCCGAGTGGATGAGTCTTTGGCCCGAGGGCAGAAGATCTACCAAGTTGGACTCGTACAGCCTTGCCTTAAGCTTATCCACGGTATCATCGGCCGCGATATCGTCAAGTTCCGTAGCTCCCGTCTGTAGGTTGAGTATATTCAGCCTCATCTCATCCCCAGGAGATCAGGCCGAGAAGGTCGGCGACGGCTGAAGTGACAACACGGTTGCTTACAAATCGCCTCTTGGAAAACCGCTCTTGTGCCGTCCAATAAATCAAAAAAAAACTTTCACGGGCAGAAAAGCTCCTCGCAGTTGGGTGAGCAAGGACGATAGTCTCAGGGGCGCACACAGAGAGGCATATACTCGGATCTGCAAGGCTTTGGAGAGCATCAAAGCATGCTGTCGCACTAATACTCGCAACATCACAGTCGATGCCACGCCGCAAGGAGTCCATCGAACGCGGGTGATACTGTGATTGAAAGTCCTCGTCAGGATTTAACAACTCGCCTTCGCAGGTTCACACTACTTCAAGCGAGCCCCCGTTGGACGCAAAGACATGCTGCCATATATCAAGGCCACCTATCATCTCTGCGCCACGGTTGCTGAGCCTATCATCGCACGTGAGTGTTCCCAGGAATCGACATAGTGCGCCGTCTCCTGCTGTAGGTCAGGCCTTCTTCCATCGTGTGAAAAGGAGGCCGGGAGTGCCACACTGAGCCGGAACGCGCGAGGCGACCGACGCTAACTTCTACATACTCCCAACTCCCTGCTGTGCTGTCATGACCATATGCAGTGCATTTTCAAGCACGACGAGCTCTCGGTAAAGAATTGGCCATAACACTTGAGGAAAGGTGGGGCCACAGTACCCAGCCTCGTCCAGAAGGTGCGCATCGCATCATCGACTTCCGGCTGAAGTGAGAGACGCAGTGCGTGAAACACGCAAGAGGGTGAAACGACTGAACATGCCTATTCCCGACTGATGCGCAGGTAAATTGGTGTGGATACACGCAGTTTCGGTAGGAGAAGGGGCGGCAGCTCTACCCCTGATATCAAAAATTCTGGAGCGGGCACCTGAAACCAATATACTCGTGACTGGCGGAACACTCGCCGCTGAAGAATGGAGGCGTTATAGATATCCGGGCTCAGTTATACGTCAGGTACGCGAGGCAGCGCAGCACGCATGCAAAGGTATTCAAAACTTCAAGCGCTGACCTTCGATGAAACCAACTCGATTCCTCTGAATGGTGCGTTATTTATGCAGAGCGTTCCCATCGACACGCGAGGAGCTGTGCAAAGATTCATTGCGCATTGGAAACCAGATATAGGTACGTGATGCCATGTTCTGAATCATTTTGAATGTCTTTCAACGCGAAATTCAGAAATGAACACGATAACAGAAAGCGTTCATGTCGCAATACTTTACTCATTGAATTATTTTGGCTTCCGCGTTAACAGGGGTGTTCATAGAGTCAGAACTATGGCCAAATCTCATCGATGAAGCGCACAAGAAAGGTAAGGGCGGACGACAACCAAATAATTCTTGAATCCACGAAAACTTAACATTCTTCACGACAATCGCAGGCGTTCGACTATTTCTCTTTGGCGCGAGGATGTCGTCAAAGTCGGCGAAACGATGGCAGTGGCCAGTCGCGAATGCCATGTTGAACGATGCGTTATCGAAGTTTCAAATCATATCACCCAGGGTAAGTAGAAGCAAGCCATCATATCGGTCTGTGAACGTCAAAATCTGATTTGTGCTTCTTTGCTCCTCGCAGGATATCGAGCAGTGTCGCCGTTTCGAACAGCTTGGTGTCCCTTCTGGCACATTAGGATCGCCTTGCGACTTGAAGCTCATAGCATCTGTGGCTGCTTCGACGACTAATGCCGAGCCACCCACCAGGCTCGATTCTTCGTATCTCAGTCGCGTTTTGCTGTTATTCAGGCGCAGAAAATTCATTTGGTTCGCTGCGAGCACGCATAATAATGAGGAATGCGCTTGCGCGCGAATTCATTCAAAGCTCCGTGAAGAATTCTCTAATCTGCTCACTGTTATTGCACCGCGCCATCCGGTTCGATCTTTGCGAATTAGGGGTGAACTCGCAGAACTCGGTCTGCGTGTTAGGCTTCTGTCTCGCGGCGAGCTCCCTCTTGACGATACGGACATCTACATCATTGACGTCGTCGGCCTGATGCCCGAGGTCTTCGCGGTTGCGAAGGGTAAGCCCGCTTTCATCGGCGGGTCCCTGTTCAGAGGTAATGGCCATAACGTCGCTGAGCCCTCAGTTGCAGGTTCCGCCGTTATTGTTGGCCCTCACCACGGTACGTTTGAAGCACTTGTCAGTGCTTTGAATGATCGGGAGATGCTTTGTGCTGCGGTATCTTCTGAGCATGATCTTCTATCAACCGTCAAGCGATTTCTCGATCGTCCTGAAGAGGCTGTCTCAGTTGGTCTTGCCGCGTGCAAGCGCGTTCGGAGTCTCGTGCAAGACAGCGTCGAGATTTTGGACTCGGTTTTGCTTCCTCTCGTGCTCTCGGAGCTTTCTCGTCATCAAGTGATTGATCGTAAAGCCAGCTAGCTAGCTAGCTAGCTTAGGTGGTTTGTAGAACACTATGCGTATCATTTCTTAGCTCCATTCTGTGCTTGCGGCTTTAGTCTTTCATCCTCGTTCCAAGACACGTTCATCTTGCTTGGTTTGGTTGGATTTGTTTTATTTTGATTTTCCACTCCTCGCTTTTGTCAAAAAGCAAGTCCCGGAATGCGTCGGAACCAACAACGGTCACACGTCTTTGTCTCGGAACGCGACCACGCGTCGGCAGAGCTTGGTTCCCGCGGCACGCGTCGTGGGAACAAGCCGGTAGGATGGGTCACGGGGACAGGACTTCGCGTCCTCGCGCTGCTCATGTGGCGCACGCAATATCTGTGCGGGTGCGTTTGTGCCCCCGGTCGTCCGGTCGCGACAAACTCGGCACTCGTGCTTTCCCATGCCCTCGCGCTCTCACCAAACTAACGCTAGGACCCCTCCCCTCCTCTACCTACTGCACAGATGGATGCTTTCGCAGAAAATTTGCAGACCGCGAGAGAGTATAACGATATGATAAGCGCAATGCTACAGAACGAGCTGGAGATGCCCTCTGATGTCGTGGGTCCACCTGAGCTCGCCGCGCCCGCATCAAACTTGTCGTCAGTGGAAAACGCCAACACTGAGCTGAAGAAAGGCGAGAACCCAGGGTTAAGGCTACGTTCGTCATCCGAAGCGAATACCGCGCGTTCTGGGATATCTTCACAAAAGGCTAGCGCCCTCGACGTCGAGATTCAACGCCTGCAGCGTGAAGTTGAGCGCCATCGTGAGGTCGAGGCTGAACTCGAAGCGGCAATGTCAACTGCCGCCGAGGCTTGGTTGTGCGACACCACGAAAAAGAGCGCCGAACCGGTTAAGCCGGTCGAGGTCGAAGATGCGAGACTTAAGGCGGCGTTGGATGCTTGCGCTGCTTTGAAGGAGAACCTCGCTGTCGAGATACGATATAGGGGCATGGCTGAAGAGGAAGTTGCGACGACTCGGAAAGAACTGGATGCTGCGAGCAATAAACTGCGAGATGTGGCTGAAAAAGGTGAACAGCTTGTTCATCGCATAGCGACGTTGGAGGCAGACCTCGAGACTCGAAACGTTGAGGCAGACGAGCTCAGGACAGAACTCGACGTTTCAAGGAGCCAGCAGGTCGTATCGATGTCAATTACCGTTCTGGATGACTCGAAGCCTACGTCTGTGCCGGATGTCAAGACAGCGCACACAGGCGCGTCGGCGGAACTTGAGGAAGCTCTACAGGGGAAACAAATGGCAGACGCGCAGGCGTCCATGCTGCGTTCTTGTTTGGAGGACACCGAGGAACTGTTGGAGGAGTCAAGGTCGAAGGTGAACCTTCTTGAACAGAAACTTCAGGCTGCTAAGCTCGAGAAGTCAACCGGAAAGGAAGATGACGTCGAGGAACTTCGTGGTCAAGCAGCTGAAGCGGAGAGCAGAGCGAGCGCTGCTCTCGAGAGGGCAAAGAGCGCCGAGTTAGAGGCAAGCCTCGCCAAGGAGGAAGCACAAAAAATGCGGCTCGCCGCCGAAGTTGAGCGCAACTCTGCCATCTCTTCTATGAAGGTACTTCTGGAGGAGGCCAACAAGAAACTGCAGGCAGCGGATGAAGTCGAATCTGACCCAAATCAGAGTGCTCTGGAAAGCGCGGATGCACGCGTCGAGTCCTTGAAGGAAGAGCTTGCCTCTGCTGAAAGCAGAGTTTCTGAGAAGGAAGCGGAGGTTGCTGCGTTACGCGCTACGTCCGAAGCTCAAGCCCTGCGCATAGGGAGTCTCGAGTCCGAGTTGGATGCGTCTCAGGGTGATTCATCCTCGAAAGTAATCGAGGGCGATATCACACCATCGCAGCTCACGGAGTCCGTAGAAGAAAAAGCCGGGCAGGTCGCAGCTGCGGAGAAACGTGCCGAAGCCTTGCGGGAGGAAATCCAGTCTTTGACACGGTCATTACAAGAAGCGCGCGCAGAGAAGCAAGCGCTCATCGATGCAGCCGAGGAGGCTTCGAGCGACTCCCGAGCGCAAATCAAATCCGCCGAGGAGAAGCTCGAAAGCGAGCTGCGCGATTCAAAGCGTCTGACAGCTGAGCTGGCGGCATCACAACTTCGCGTCGCCGAGCTGCAGTCCGACGCTCAAGTTGCCGCGCGTTCGTTTGCCGAAGTTGAGTCACAGTTGTCAGACGCGAGGCACCAGGTGACAGAGCTCGAGACTTCGATCGCCGCGTTTCGCGCGGAGGCGACGGAAGCGTTGCAGCGGAAGACGGATGAGCTCGTCGAAGCGTCTCGCGCGAGTGCAGATGCTCAGTCACGGGTGCGAGCCGCTGATGCCGAGATTCAGAGGCTCAACGAGTCTCTGCTCGAGCAGCCGAAGGAGGTGGACGAGAGTCCATCGTCTGAGCTGGTGAAGCTGCGTGAATCACTCGCTGAATCAGAGGCTGCGAGGCAAAGCTCGAGACTCATCGAGGCCGATCTAAGGGTATCATTAGAAACTTTGGAGACCTCTACCTCGGAGCGTGAGGCTGAATATGCCGCGAAGCTCGAACAGCTCACGACGAAGCTTGCAAAATCTGAGGAGAGCTTGAAGGCAGCGCGCGCGGAAACTGCGAAAGCAGAGTGGAATGTTTCGGAGTTGAAGTCTCGACTTCAAATCGATGAGTCGAAAACTCAGAGCAAACAGGCCGAGATCGACAAGCTGTCCTCGTTGCTTTCGGAAGTCCGGACGAAGGCATCTGATGAGAGAGCCTCTGCGTTGAAAGTATTTAACGCAAAGCAGGCGGCATCAGACGCAAAGTTGATTTCCGTCGAGCAGGAGTGCGCTACTCTTCGAGGTGAACTCGCAGATGCGCGACTGTCTATAAGGCAGTCGACTGATGCTGCTGATTCTGCGAAGCGACGCGTCGAACAGCTCTTGGCCGAGTCCACCTCCTCGACTCAAAAGCTTGATGAGATGGAAACCATGCGCAGTAAAGCTGAGGAACGCGCGTCGAAAGCAGAAAGGGCGCTTTCGGCGTTCAAAGAGGAGGCGAACACGACGCTCAAAATCAAATCTGAGGAGCTCGTCGTCGCGTCGTATGCGCTCTCTCAAGCTGAAGAGGCTAAGGCTGCGATGGAGGATGAACTCAAGGCCTCAAAGGCTACCATATCTAAGGATGAAGGCGTTGCAGCCGACGAGAGCCTCCGTAAGCAAGTTGTTGAGCTTCGTGAAGCGCTTAAGGAGGCTCAAGAGGCTCAAGCTGGGCAGCAATCGACGCAGACGGAGTTCAGACTTTTGCTCGAAGCGACGGAGGCCGCCACCGCAGATCGTGAAAGTGAATTCGAGCTTCAGCTCAAGCGCTTCCAGGACCAAGCAACGAGCGCTGAATCAAGAGCGCAAGAGTACCTGGCCAATACTGCTAAGATGGAGTGGTCAATGTCGATACTTGAAACGCGCGTGCAAGAGGAGCTGTCGCGGACGTCGGCGAAGCAGGACGAGGTTGACGGCTTGTTGAAGCAAGTACAGGAGCTCAAACTGCAGGTTGAGGCATCTAAGGCTGAAGCTGATGCGAGGGTCGCAGCGTGCGAGTCGGAAACGTTCGAGATGAAGGAACTCCTCGCGACATGTCGTCGAGAACTCCAAGAAGCTCATGACGCGTCTGCTCATCTTGCTCGTAATTTGACCGCTGCTGGCCTCGATCACGAGGGTTCGGCCGAGACTTCGGCACGCATCGTGAGCGAAACCGAGTCCAAACTTGCCGTCGCAGAAGGGCGGGTCGCAGAAGTTGAGGCTGCGCTCTCCACGTTCCGCATGGAAGCGAAGCAAACTTTGGAAGCTAAGACTTCAGAAATCCTTGCGGCGTCACTCGCGGCTGCAGATGCTGAGACATCGACAAAGACGGCGGAAGCGGAGGTTCAGAGACTGAAGCTTGTCATCCAGAAATACGAGGAAGACAAGTGTCTCGATTCGGCGATCAAGGCAGAAGTGACGGAGCTGCGCAGCGCTCTCGGGGATGCCTTAGATGCCCACAAGAGTCAGCAGTCTTCGCTAACTGAATTAAAGCTTCGCTTGGAAGCTTCTGAGATGTCAACAGTAGAACGCGAGGCTGATCATGTTGCGAAGCTCGAACAGCTCACGACGAAGCTGATACAGCGCGAGGAGAGCTTGAAGACGGCGCGCGCGGAAACCGCGAAAGCAGAGTGGAACGTTTCGGAGTTGAAGTCACAGCTTCAGGTGGCGACCATCAAGCTGAAAGATGCTCAAGACCGGAGTTCCTCAGCCACCGTGAGGCTGACGGAAGCTGAGCAAGAACTTATAACCACTAAGATGGAACTTGCTGAAGCTAAGAGACTCTCTGAGCACTCTGCCACTGATCTCAGAAACGTTCGGAAAAGGTTGGAGGCGCACGTCGTTTCGGCTTCGCAACTTGAATCCAAGTGCGCCGCCGCAGACCAACGAGCATCGAACGCTGAAGGCGCGCTCCTCGCCTTCAAACGTGAAACGATGCTTCTCGTCGAACAAAAGCTGGAAGAAATTACGATGGCTCACCAGTCCGATGCCGAAGTGATGCGTGGCGACTTTCAAAAGGCGGCGACAGTCGCTGTCGAGAGGAAGACGGCGGAGCTCGTGTTGGCCACGCGCGCCGCGGCTGCGGCGGAGTCGGCGAGTGAAACGTCGATCGGCAACATCGACAAGGTGAAGCAAGTGTTGGCCAAGGTGGAAGAGAACGCCGCGAAGGACGCTGAACATAGAGTGGACGCAGTCAGGCATGAGTTCGCAACGGAAATCGATCGTTTACGGGATCTTCTGTCCAAGGCACCAGACTCGCGGGCTTTGGAAAATGAGATCTCGAGCCTCCGTTCGGAACTGGAAAGTGCGAGGGAGGCGCACGTCTTACAGAAGGCTTTACACGACGAGTTACGCGCGCAATTGGATACGTTTCACGGAATGTACGAGGCCCACGAAACCGTCGCCAGAGAAGAATTGTCTGGTCTTCGCAAGCGTCTCGAAGACAAGGAGAAGACCTTGCTCGAGGCCAACCAAACACAGATTGCTGCTGATGCTGAGATATCTCGTCTCGAAGCCAAGTGCAGGGAGTTGGAGCTCGTCAACAAGTTATCTAATGATGCGTTGTCTGGCGTTTCCAGCGAGACCCAGATCGTGATGACAGCACATATCAAACGAGCGACCGAGGCAACGGAACGTGCAACTCAGATGGCTTCGACGACCGCCGCTGCACAAGCAGAGGTTGCTATTTTGAAGACGCGTTGCGTTGAGCTCGAACGCCTTCTCGAGTCGGAGCAGAACCTTGTTGCCACCGAGAAGGAAACGCTCGCGGAGGCTCTCGCGGAACAGACCAACCTTGCGATTTCGGCTTCTGATCGAGCCTCACTTCTTGAAGCGTCGAAGATTTCTCTCGAGTCTGAGGTAAAGCGCTTCCAAGAGCGCTGTGCTGAACTGGAGCAGGCTTTCGATCGTGATGAAGTCAACCGTCTGGTTACCGAGATTAAGGAACTTCAACGCGATCACGCTGAAACTCTCGGCGTGTGCGAAACGCTCAGGGAACAGCTGAAGCTGGTCACTGAGGCAGCGGAAAAATCGAATGCCCTCAACAAGCGTCACGTTGACGAAACAGAAGCTGCGAGTCGCCTTGTCGAATCAGAAAATGATTTGGCTCGGAACCACAGCGCTCTGCTGGCGGAGGAAATCTCGATTGCGCGCGCTAACGTTGCCGCCCTCAGCGCGGTGCGGGATTCGCTTGAAAGCGAGCTAGCTGCCAAGGAAGACATCATCATCAAGGCGAATAGTGCGCGTGACCGGGCGATCGACGAAGCGCAGGAGCTTCGTATTCAGCTCACAGACTTGCAAAGCGATACCCACAAACTCGAGATGGATGCCATCTCGAAGTTGGAAGAACTCTCCGGCGAGGCTCAAGTGAGCGCCGCGTCGTCGGAAGATCTTCACGTGCAGCTTGTCGAGGTGAAATCGCAGGCGGAGAAAGCCGCGCGCGACGCGAAACTGGAACGTACGGCGCTAGAGGGAAAATTAAGAACCTCCAACGCAGAGCTTTCTGCGTCACGCGAAGAAGTCGAACGGTTGACAACGGAACTGCATAAGTACGCTGCAGGGCGAGCGGCAAACGTGGAAAAAGCCAAGGAAGAGTTGCGGGAGGAGACGGAACTCATGATGCAGGGCGCGCAGGCGGAGGTTACGAAAGCGCTGATGGAAAGCGAGCGTTTGAAGCGGCGTTTGAGGGCATCCGGCGCACGTGTCACGCAGCTCGAAAAAGAAATCATACGCTTACAGAAGCACGAACACGCGCTGCATGCGCTCATGGATGCAGCAGATGCGTTAGACTAAAACACATTAGCGATAGTTCTTATCATATTTAGACTAGACTACTTAGGCTCAAGAGGCTCAGAACTCGATGCCCTCGCTCGGCGGCACTAACAACGTGCCCGAGTTCCATCCCTCCGTGCTACACACCTGCGGCTCTCTTCGCGCCGCGACCCAGATGTCTTCCATGCGAGGTTTAATATCGCGGACGGCGAGCCATCGCGGGTCGAGCTGCTTGGACACCATTCGCTTCGCAGTCTTCGGCGGTTCCTGGGGAATAGCCGTCAAGCCTTCGAATCGCCTGCCGTTACGCGGCAGCGAAAGGTCCATGTTCGCCGCCGCCATCGCGCGCACGTGCGTGTCCGCGACCGCCGCAGCCTCCTTTTTCCCAGTCACGCCCAGAGGTGCCATGTGATGCTGCAGCTCGGCATCTTTGTCGAACACGGCGAAAGGGATGAGCGCGTTGCGATGCAGCAGAGGCCTCGACGACATCAGAGACGGCTTCGCTAAGTCAGTCTCGGCGCCGCGCACGCCGCCGAGCGTGTCGTCAGGATCGAATTCATCGTCATCCTCCTCTTCCTCCTCTGATTCGTCCATCTCGGGCGCTTTCGCCATCACCTTCGCGGCCATCTTCGACACCACGCGCGTGGCACGCTCGGACGGAGTGGTATCCGGCGGCTGGTGATACTTCCCGGAGCGGGAAAACGCTGGCCGCAGCACGCCCGTCGGCTTCGACGCCCTGGCCGCAGGTTTCGTCTTGGCAGAGGGCGTCGGCGGCGGCGCGGCACGCGGTTCGTGTTCCGCCGCGGACGCGTCCGCATCGGATGCCGAAACCTGCACTTCGCCAACGTCGCTCACGAATCGAATGCCCGAACCGCCCTGGTTCGTCTCCGACGGAAGCGGTCCGTGGCCGAGCGGTTGCGGGGGAATGTCCGCGCCCAAACCCTGCTCTCGAAGCAGCGCGGTGACGGACGGCGTCAACCTCCCCTCGAACATTCGAGGCGCACCCGCGGAGCTGCACACCATGGCCAAATCGACGGTAACGGTAGACGCGCTGTATTCGCATCCCACGATGCCGCTCGTGTACGACGCGCTCGCGATCGAAGTCCAGTGCTCGGTTTCGAACAAGCGCGCTTCCCCGCGCCCCGCGTGGTGGGACTCCCCCGAGCCCGCAAGAAGCGACGCCCCGTCGCCACGGAAGGACAGGTGCGACACTTCCATCCCCGCCATCTGATGCAGCACCGAAGCGGCGCGCCACCCAAAATCCATGGAGTTTCCAGACGCGTCCGCGGTCCACGTGTACACCACGCCGTCCGCCGAGCCCGCGGCGAGGAGCTGCCTCGTTCCATTCGCCGGCGCGCTCCACGTCGCAATGGAGGTGAGGGGCGCGAGTGCGTCTCCTGGGGTCATTCTGTGCAACATGCGCAGACGCGGGTCGTCGCTCACCTGCCAGACTCGCACAGAGCCGTCGTTCCCCGCGGACATCACGCACGTGGGGCTCGCGATGGCCACCGCGCGCACGCCGCCTCTGTGCGCGGCGCTGATACTGCCCACCTTCTCGCCGTCGGCGATGCGCCACACGGCGAGGGAGCCGTCCTCGGCGCCGGAGACCACCGTCGTTCCGTCTGTGGAGACCTGGAACGCGGAGACGGCGGCGTTGTGCGACCCGAACAGGAACACCATGCTACCCGTCTCGCCGCCGTCTGCGGGGAGGGTGGAG
>JGI26273J51734_10000811_pt1 | contig 16805 bp, 9 predicted proteins | sample SaaInlV_125m_DNA_FD_51734 | JGI IMG/M metagenome (IMG submission 51734) | reverse complement strand
GCGAACGCGAACGCGTGCTGCAGGGCGCTGGATGCGCTGTCGAGCGTGCGCGGATGGAAGACGTGCGTGCGGTTCTATCCGAACGCGGCGAAGTATTTAGAGCCGGCGGTGCGTCTGCTGCGGGAAGCGCGAGTGCGTGGAGACAATACGTGGGAAACGCAACGCGTGCTCACGAGTTGGTTGTCGATTTTGGCGTTGGCGCCGTTTGACTTGGTGTCGATCGATAGCGCGATCGATCCGCATTCGTCGCGTTCGAAAATTCCGAGCGTCGTGAGTGATTTGATGCGAGAGTGCAAGCACTTTTTAGGCGATCCGTCCGCGGTGCGCGACGTGGCGGCGCAAACGCTCGCCAAGCTTCTCACGCGACCGGACATGAGCGAGGCGTTGCGCGAGTTCATGACCTGGTCGAGCGCGACGCTTCGTGGAGACGTCAATGATGAAAAGGAAAGAGAAATGATTTTCTTAGTACCGGGTGTACTGCGGGCGCTCGCGGCGATATACAAGATTGGATCTCGAGAGCAGTTGCTGCCGTACGCGGAGGGAAACTGGGACGACGCGCAGTATTGCGCGACGCGGCTAAGTTTGGCGAAACGCTCGACCATGGTGAGACAACTGAGTATCAAGCTCGCTAGTCGCGTGGGTTTGGTTTTTATGAAACCTCGAGTGGTGTCGTGGCGATATGATCGTGGTGCGCGGTGTTTGCAAGATAACTTGAGCGGGGCGATGCAAAAGCCGCCGACGAAGCAACTCACCACGGCGGCGGACGAAGATGATAAATGCGATGTGCACATGGCTGTTGATGATATTGTTGAAATATGTCTCGTCGGTTTGCGAGATGCGGAGACTATCGTACGCTGGACATCGGCGAAAGCGTTGGGGAGAATTAGCTCTCGACTCCCGCGTGATTTTGGTGACGAAGTCGTTGGAGCGGTTTTGGCGTGCTTATCGGTTATCGAAAGCGATTCAACTTGGCACGGCGCATGTTTAGCTCTGGCTGAGCTCGCTCGACGTGGATTGTTGTTGCCGAATAGATTGGTGGAGGCCGTACCGCGATGCATGGACGCTCTCATCTACGACGTTCGACGAGGAGCGCACTCAATCGGTGCGCACGTGCGAGATGCGGCAGCATATGTATGTTGGGCGTTTGCGCGCGCATATGAACCAGGCGTTTTCGAACCTTTTGTCGACCAACTTGCACCGAGGCTTCTCATGATATCGTGTTTCGATCGTGAAGTTAATTGTCGCCGAGCCGCATCCGCTGCCTTTCAAGAAGCCGTCGGACGGCTCGGCAAGTTTCCTCACGGCATCGACATTGTCACCGTGGCGGATTACTTTTCGCTTGGATCGCGAACCCGAGCTGCGTTGACGGTGGCACCATTCATCTGTCAGTTTGAAGAATATAGGCGTTCGTTACTCGAGCACGTGTTGGACACGAAGCTCACGCACTGGGAACTTGCCACGCGGCAACTCGCGACGAAAACAATCAGAGCTCTGGGTAATTTAGACCCGCAGTGGATCGGTGACGTAGGCATAAAAACAGTTCTATCGCGCGCGACGAGTTCTGACTTGTCGACGCGCCACGGCGCTGTGCTTTCGATCGGTGAGATGTTACTCGTGACACAGCGTGCAAAAACAAAACTCGAAGACGACTGTTTCGAACGAGTCGCCGATTTAGTTCAAAGTATGGAAAGGGAGAAGATGTACAAAGGAAAAGGCGGCGAAATAATGCGTGGCGCGACGTGTAGGCTCATTGAGTGCGTGTTTTTGTGCTGCGACGAGAATCACAAGATTGACTCGAAGGCGACAGATGCCTTTGTCTACTTTGCGGAAGAGAGTCTGCAGTGCTGCAACGGAGACGTACAGGCTGCCGCCTCAGACGCCATCGCCGCATTTACAGAGACGAATTACGCTTCGCGTGGATCTCACCGTGCTCATTGCTTGCTATTGAGGCACGCTGAAATCGTCGTCAACGATCTCGTAGGTGTCGTGCGGCGTGGATCGGCGCTCGTATTAGGCGGATTTCCTGTGACAAGTCTTCTCGCCGCGAAAAATAGTGAAGAAAAAAGTGCAACTCTGCGCGCGGTCATCACGGCGCTGTCGGTAGCCACGAAACCGGAAGAAGATGTAGAAATGAGAGACGCCGAGACGCGGGTGAACGCAACGATCAGTCTCTCGGAGCTGAGTGTGAAATTAATGTGTGCAGAGTGCCATGATATCGATGACGACGACATCGCCTTTGTATCGGACACTGCGATCGCCACTTTACTCGGATGTTTGTGCGACTACAGCGTTGACAACCGTGGCGACGTCGGCTCGTGGGTGCGAGAATCGGCGATGAAATGCTTCCCTGTGCTTGTCGCCGCTTTGCAAATGCGCAATGCTTTAGCTGCAGATCAGTCGCAAAACATCATGACAGCACTTCTCAAGCAAGCATTCGAAAAAATCGACCGCATTCGATGTCAAGCGCTTGTGACGCTCGTGCAGCTCGTGCGTGGTGGTGACGCGATTCGAGTTAGAATGCGAGTGCAGGCCAAACTAACAGTACACGCGCTCTCTGGTGTGCCAGACTACGATGTTTTACAATGTTGCTTGCCAGCGACTGTCGAAACAGCGCCAGATGCTTCCCATGTCTCGACAATTTTCGCGACGTTAACTCCCGTTCTCGGCGCAGAGGCGTACGTCAACGCCGCGTTGAGCGGATGGTTTCTGAGTTGCGGAAGTGTAGGCGACAGTCTAGTGCGCTTTTCGACCGATGCGTTGTTACGAGCGATTAGGCGGTTTGAGGGCCTTCCAGATATTGTTGTGGCATCGATTATACAAGATCTGTGTCAAAACAAGCACGTTGATCGCGTTACGGTACCGGCTTTACGAGTGTGCGATGCCCTAATTTCGCACGGCGCGTTGGATCAGGCGCACACGCACGCGATTCAACTCATCGAAGCTATTCGTTGTGAGTGTTTCTCGAGCAGAGATATTTCAAAGCTCGTCACTGGGAGCGCATGCCTGGCTCACTTTGTCGGTGCTGCTGATAGCGTCGTTCACGAATCAGCATCGATGGGGCTACTCGCACTCATGGCGAACCGCTTCCCTCGCGTGCGTTGCGCAGCGGCGGAGCATTTGTACATTGCCCTCCTTGCTGTCGCCGAACCGAGTCGGGGAACTGAAAACGCAGCTGAAACCCTGTCGTTGAATTCGTGGGACGCACCACCGAGTGTCATGAAAGAAACACGCAAAATAATTTATAGTTTACTAGGACTAGACCTCCCAGCTTTCATGCTGAAAGCTTCGGGAAAACTTCGGGACCGACGAGCGGATGAAAGAGAGAACTCGACGTATGCGTCGCTCGTTGGAGATACCGGTTATTAGGTGATTGCTTTTACAGCGCTCGCGATTGTTCTACAAGTGATCTTACTAGGTAATGTATAATAAAACTAAACGCACTTCAACGACTTTGCAAAGTCACTAAAACAACTGCGAAATCATCGCCGAGACGAATCGGTTTGTGCACGGCGTCGACGTATTCGTCCTCTGAATTTTCGTCGAGCCAACTGCCTTTTATCGTTTCAACCCAAGACTGACGGAGTATACCCCTTTGCGCCTTCGCAGCGACAGTACTTACTCGAGATAGCCAGTCTGATGGCGGAAGTGGTCCCGAAGAAGCGCCCACACCAGCCTTCACGGCGCGGCGCGTAGCAAATATGAGCTGTTGATTCACGTCGATTGCGAAAGCTCTTGCGCAAACCGCCTCAAGCGTCGTAGTCAACATCCCAATGTTGGACATGCTCAAAAGCGGCTTGTTATGAGTTGGCACGGGCGCTTGTTTGAACGTTGGTAGTTTCTCATCGTTTTGATTCGCTTCAAGAGTCGGTGCTGATGCAATACCGCCTGATTCTGACAGCCTTTGCAAGACGCCCAAGCCACTCTCGCTCGCTTCTCCCAAAAGGAAAGATTCAACCACTTGTTTGAACGCAATCATATCTTCTTCGTACTCCGAATCACTATCACCATCGACATATGAATTGCGGGATGAACTAGCGTCAAAAGGTGCATCCAAAGTAGGCAAAAGGCAGTCAATGCCGAGCTGTTCAGCGTCGAGATCGTTTAGGAGTGAAGCGTACACTGCGAGCCTCGGCTGCATAAACAAGTTGAGTTTTCTGCGGATTTGTCGGCAAGCATCCACGACGTCTAAACGTTCGATCTCATCAGAAACAATCACCATGTGGTTATGAATGAGGCCAGCTGAATTACGATGTCTTAATTGACTGACGACGTCGTCGATCCTCTGCGCACTGACGACTTGTATCTCTTTACGAATGGCTCGCACCAACGACTGCACAATCTTTATCAGTGGTGATTTAGCCGTACACAACAAAATACATACACTTGAACGATCGTCACTCCGTGTTTGCGACCTTAAATCGCGATCTTCATCCAATCCAACCGGCGGTGCGACTTGGATTGCGTCAATTTCCTCAAAAGAACGCATCATCAGCGACGCGTCGGAGACTTGAATGACTCGTACGGTGTTGTCGATGCCCTTAAATTGGTACATTCCTAGATCGTGACAAAATTCAACCACATAATCGTTTTGAATGGCCGATTTCAAGGTTTCATAATCTGTTAAAATTTGCCCACCTTTGGCGCTGCGTGCAACCCTCGACGCAAAATTCAAGATTGCACCGAAATACTCGGAGCGTCCGGTGCGGATACATGGTCTGATGTCGGCACACTTACCAGAACATACACCCATCCCCACGCGGAGTCCAAAGAATACGTCGCGTCTTCCATTGCGCATGCGTCTCGCGCTCCGATGCGTCAACAGTTTTTTCGGCCAGTCGAGCTTCATGAACGCGCTTTGAGCAAGAAGAGCCCATTTGTACGCATCATTGGGCGAGTGGAAAGCGAGCAAAAATTCGCCATTTGATTCTCTAGACTCGTAACCGTTAAAAACTGGTAGCGTGGCGCGCACAGCCGCATTTAGAAGACCCACGGAGTCTTCCATCACGTCCTTTAACGCCACGCTGAGTTCCTTCAAACTTTCGATGTACGTGAAAACGATGGTGACTTTCATATCGTTCAGTCCTGGCGAATCATAATAAGATGGCTCCAATTGACGCACAGTGCGCAGATTAGAGAATAACGCCAAACGAGTTGCAAGCGACTTCGGCACGGCTTGCACCAGCTCGGACTGGAATAGACTCGTCNNNTGTATTTTATCGTAAGCCACCTTCTTTATGATTGAGACTTTCGCGTTTTGCGCGTAGCGGTACGCCGGGTTCACTTCCAACGAGCCTTCCTCTGTCGATGTTTCAGAATCGGACGCACGCCATCTTAGTCTTGTGCTATCCGTGGTCAGCGCAAACGTGACGTCGTCAGTAGGCGCTGACGAGTCGTCCAGCCCAACCTTGCCGTCAACTTGCACGGTTCTCTCGTCGACAGCCTCCGTCAAATCCAGCTCTTTGGCGTTCAACCCCATTTGATGGCGTCCCATGTGAAGCGCATGGAAAGCTCGGGACGTTTCTTTGATCTCACCTAGTATCGCCGCCATTGTTTCCCCTGAAATCACAGTCTGACCACCAGTGGCACAATCGGAGACGGCGCTGGCAATCGTCACGGCCCCCTTGTAGTATTCTCGTCGTCGCGTCGTGGGATGCGTTCTGCTCTGACAGAATCCGGTATGCATGCCGATACGTACGCGAAGACCGTGAATCTTAGGAATTTCACTCAAGGGACTAGCCTTCGCCCCGAGAGGAACTCTAAACGCATTCATTTGTCCTCTACCAGCATGAGTACTCACGTCGCCTTCGTCGTACATGGTGTCTTCTTGAATCACTCTACGACTCGAAACGGCGTTGAGTAAAAGTTCCTTCGCCTTAAAGTTGCGACCTTGTGTAGCTTGCTCGAAGATTTCTGCGTCGTACGCGTCGTAGACTTCATTACACACTCTAATGAGCGGTGAGTCCCAGGCGTAGTTTTGCATGCGCTCTTGAACCAGCATCGCGAACTTGAGCGCATCTCCTGCAGAGTGGAACGCGATGACAAAACTGTCTCCTTCCGTCAAAACCTCATAACCAAATGTTTGATGAATCGCCCCCCGCATTATTTTGTCGTGTATTGCAAGAGCCCGATTCATGTGAACCGAAGCTTTTTGCCAAAGCTGCGTCGAAGCTTGGACGTCTGTGACGACGATTGTGACTTCCGCATCGGTTGGAGGATGCGAGCGCTTGTATTGATTCAAAATTGTCTGGACAAATAAACTTTTCAGCAGTGCCCCTCCAAAGAATGCGAACATCGCAAACGTCAACAACCCAAGGCCAACAGATAGGGCCATTATCAGTGGACTCACACTCAACGCAGCCGACGACTGCGCATTTTGTGGATTCAGAATGGAGACGCCGTTGCACGTCACGCTTCGCACATTCGATAAAAATGTCTGCAGCACAGCCGGTGATGAGGCAAACGATGGCGTCACACCAGCTTCTGTAATAATACCTTGTACATCGGTGTCGGAAGCCATCCATTCTAACATGCTGAGCATGGATTTGAGCGCCTGGCGCATTGCCCCCCCACACTCTGCGCCGCTATTGACTGGTTTGTAATACACATCCATTTGGGTAGCCGCGAGGTTACTCAACGCGCTCGACGACGACAGATAAGGCTTAAAAGCATTCACCACGTCTCCAGGAAGAAAAGCGATCGAGCTTGGAGTTTCAACAACAAAAGCAGCGACTTCAGAATATGACAACCCACGAAAGCTCGGTGTAGCCAACGTAAAAGAAGCGTTTGCAGTGACCAGTTGTGAAAGGTAAGTGCGATAGAATGCATTTGCTTCGGGATCGAGAATGCCAGCCAAGACGATTGGTGCCGTTACCCCGTTTAAAAAGGTGTTCAAGCGCACTATTTCGGGATGCCCCCACGTCGTGGCGTCGCCGCTTAAAATTGCCGCGACGGCCACAGAGTCGAGCGCCAGAGTCGTCCCTGTCGCTCCTAATTGAAGAACACCTTTATTCAGTCCCATTCGTGCCTCAATCGAGAACAACGGTAGCCTTGATAGAGCGGCGAGAGGAGTGCCAACCAAATCAATCCCAATCGCCATACCGTTATCGGCAAGGATATTTGCCAGTGCGCCCTCCGCAGTGGTCAGTTCTCTAATGGCGAGCGTTGAGCTCGAATTGTACGCTTCGTACAGGGCGCGTAACGAGTACAGAAGCCTATTGAGTGTGACTGGAGCAGTGACTCCGACCTGTATAGCCTGTACAGTGGTTGATGTTGTCACAGCCGCGACGCGAGTCCCTTGACAATAGACATCTGCGATGAGTCTTGCAGACACAAGCGCGCCNATTTCGTCGTGCATCGCAGCAAAGCCATGTTGTTCNGCGATTCGCGACGATTGTGCGCTCGTGAGAAACCAGTTCCAGAACGCCACTGTCTGCTTCACGTTTTCACAAGACGCCCCGGCTCGTAATCGATCGCTCTCCGTGAAGCCAACCATACCAGTCCGCAATACGACGTACGAGTACGTCGTAAACGGCCAAGCTAAAGCATTCGTGAGCACNGGAGCGATGGTGGCCGTCAGGCGCACCGGGTTGTCGCCGTTGTTGCCAAATTGCAATCCTCGCGTCTTCACGGCTTGCAAAATCGACGCAGAGTTTGGGAGCACCGCTGTTGAGGTGCCTGCGTGAACGTAACCAGCGATGGATGCGTTCACCGCGTTTGCGTCAGCCAAAACGGCATAGCCCAACGAGTAATTCGTCGCCTTGACGTAGGACGTGACACCGATCCCTTGAGATCTCGTCACGTAACTCGACAACACCACGGACCAGTCGGGTAGCTTTGACGTCCCCACCCCGCTCGCAAAAGATGCATTCATCGTCGATAAAGCACTTGTCCAAGCCTCCGTCGTCCCAGAACTGTCTTGACGCACCACTATTTTGATCAACTCGTTCGGAAGCGTCATCGTCGGATTCAACGCCGTTATCGCGGCGTCGTTCCAACGCGTGATATTTCCCAAAAACACCCCCAACAAGGCGTTGGCGTCGAATTTAAGCACCGTCGCCGTGCCGCTATACGTAGAGTCTGGGAGATTGTACACCAACGCCACCGCTCCTGCGATGACGGGGTACATCTGTAAATCGGGGTACGCCGCGTACGCCGNATCATTCAACAACGCGTCACTGCACGCGAAATCTACCTCGTCCACGCCTTTNCTATCCGTACACTCCACGCTGGCGTTTTGTATTCGACACAATCCACTTCCACTTCCAAATGAGTTATACGTCACCGTCACGTTCGCCGTCGCCTGCGCGTACGCGCTCATCGCCTCTCCGTACACGCTCGCCGGAAAGGACGCGCCGGCGCCGATCAACGTCACGGCGTTCGCCGACACCGTCGCCCACGTCCACGACGTCGCGCACGTTATCACCGCTACCACCNTCCACGCCATACCGCGTCCACGCGCGCGTCGTCGTCGCGCATTCGTCACCGCGTTCGTCTTCAATTTCGTCGTCGTCGTCGCGCCTCGCGCCAACCGTCGACTGAAATCGCACCCATCCGCGTCGTCGTCGCGCGCGTCGTCGCNCGCGCCGCGTCGGCGTCCGCGTCGNCGCGTCGGCGCCATCCCACGCGTCGCGCGTNCCGTCCGACGGGACGTCGCGCGCACCGACGTCTTCTGACGCAGTCGCATTCGCGTTCGATTGCGATGGCCGTCGTCGCGCGCATCGGCGCATCGGCGCGTCGGCGCCCGTCGCGGTTGGATGGTTGGATGGCACACCGCGACGCCGACGCGGGCGAGACGACGACGGCGAACGACGCGACGCGAGGTCGACCGCGCCGACGCGACGCGAGGACGACCGCGCCGACGCGACGCGACCTCGAACGCGCCGACGCGACGCGAGGACGAACGCGAGGCGGCGGCGTGCCGAACCGACGGACGGCGCGCCCGCGGTGCGGCGCGGTGCGGACCGATCGGCGCGCTCGGGGAGGACGAGGTGATTCAAAGGCCGCCGCGAACGAACGCGAGCAACCGCGATGTTTCAGATCGTCGCCCTGAGCGACGGCGCGGTGAAAATCGCGCCGGTGAACTTGGGCAAGAGCACGCTCGAGGCGGTGACGCAAGAGTTGGAGTCGTTGTACGTCGATAAGGTGCTCGCAGAGTGCGGGGGGTTGTGCGTGACGCTGTATTCCATCACAAATATCTCTGGAGGGACCGTGTTGGCGGGCGAAGGGTGCGTGTGCTTCGAGGTGACGTTCAAAGTGGTGCTCTTCAAGCCGTTCGCGGGAGAGGTGATCGAGGGAACGTTGCTGAGCGCCGACGCGCACGGGGCGCACGTGTCGATTGGGTTCTTCAAAGATATATTCGTGCCCCCGACGAACATGCAGGCGCCGAGTGAGTACGACGATGACTCCAAGGTCTGGATGTGGGACTACGATGGCGAATTGATGGAGATGAAGGTGGGCGAGCGGTTTCGCTTTAAAGTCGTCGCCGTGCGCTTTCCCGAATCGCCAAAGACGGCGGAGGAACTGGCGAGTCTCACCCGGGAGAGCGGCGCCGCGCCGCGAGATGGAGGCGACGCCGCGTTCGCACCCATGCTCGTCATCGCGGATATCAACGAAGACGGTTTAGGTTTGTGCTCTTGGTGGGAAGAAAAAGACTAGACGAAGAAGACGACGTAGCCAAGACGCGGAGACGTCGGAACAAAACCTCAAATTCACATAGCCCAGCCAGCGCGTGAACGCTCCCCGATATAGACGAGCGACACGACTTAAAGTAGCGATAGTTTTCTTAATGCATCGGCACGCCCGAATGCGATCATCCGAGCGGATGTTCGACGCTACGACGGTTTTCGTCGCGAAGCCGCAGCTCTGCGAAGCTCTGCGCGCTAGGTCACCCGTGTCGACACTTCGACGCNTGGTCTCAGTCGCCTGATGTCGTTCAAGCGCACGCCCTCGACGGCGGTCGACGTCCCGGACATGAAACGCGTGCCTTCAGTGGGTTCGCTGAGCACGAACAAAGCGCGCCACGCGCTCGACGTCGTCGTCGACGATGTTTCGTACACGGTGACGAATGCAAAGGCGTCGTCGGAACCGCTCGCCCTATTGTCAAACGTCACGGCGTCGTTCGAACACGGCAAGGTGCACGCGTTGATGGGAGCGTCGGGAGCTGGGAAGACGACGCTGCTGGACGTCATCACCGATCGAGTGACGTCGGGAGAGGTGAGTGGGGGCGGCGTCTACTACGGCGGCAGACGGGCGTCAAAGGCGATGTTTCGGCAGTGCGCGGCGTACGTCGAGCAGAGGGACACTCTGCTGGCAATGCTGACGGTCAAAGAGACGCTCAACTATTGGGCTGAATTGAGAGCACGAAACGAAGAAGAACGCGTGGAAATTTTGGCTCGAGTGCCGGCGATCATCGAAGATTTAAACTTGGGTGAATGCTCTGAAGTCATCGTCGGAGACGCGCTCAAGCGCGGCATCTCGGGTGGGCAAGCGAAACGCACGAACTTGGCACTCGCGCTGGTCACGGATCCGGACGTCCTTTTCCTCGATGAACCGACGAGTGGATTGGACAGCGCGACTTCGCTTGATATTGTGCAAATTCTGAAGCACTTGGCCTGTTCCGGCGTTTGCGTCGTCGCCACCATTCACTCTCCAACTTCGGAGGCGTTTCGGCTATTCGATTCATTGCTGATGTTGAAGAAAGGGCGCGTTGCGTTTGCTGGAGCGCTCGATTCTGTCACGCCGTACTTCCGTGGATTGGGCTACGATTACGATGCGTCGTATAGCATGGCGGACTTTTTCGTCGGCACCGTGGCGAGCGACGACGTCGATTTCGTCGGCGCGTTCGCCAAAAGTGCCGCCGGCGCAGCGAACGCGTCGCGCGTCAAGTCGATGATGTCGAAACAACAACTACCGGCGCCGCCTCAACCCAAAATCACGCGTGGTGCGATGTCGAAAGTCGCGACTCTCATCAAATATCGAACGCGATACAATTACAAGACGCCCGATTTTGTCGCCGCGCGTTCCGCAGGCAACTTTTTGTTTGGATTCGTTATGATGTCGTTGTTCTGGAAAATTGGCGAACCAACCGGCGCGGCACAAGACCAATCGACTCAGTTAAACGTCGCAAGTTTGCTGTCGATGCTGAACATTTTGCCTAGTTTTCAAGCTTCCGGTTACATGCCGAGTGTCGTTATGGAGAGGGCGATGTTCTATCGAGAGGTAGACGACGGCGTGTACCCCTTGTCGAGTTACATCGCGTACAAAATAATCGAAGAAGGCGTGTTNGCGATTCCAGTGTCGCTCATNAGCGCAAATGATGCTGTATCTTGGATGCGGAATTCAAGGAAGTTACTTCTACTTTTGGATCATAAACTACGGCGTCATGCTGTGCGGCATCGCTTTGGCGTACGTGTGCGCCGCCGCGGCGCCCGACATGGACAGCGCGAACACGCTGTTGCCAATTTACAACGTAGTACAACTTCTTTTTAGCGGTATCATCATTCGCGTTCAGAGCATGCCGAAGGGATGGGCGTGGTATCGCCACACGCTCTTCGTCCGATACGGCTGGATGGCGCAAATGAGAAATCATTTTCGCAACTCAGAGCCGAAAGTGTTTGTGGACGACTCCGGCACCGCCGTCGGTGTGTCAGACTTTTACGGTGTCTCGCATTCGCTCGGCACGAATATCTTAGCCGTGTTCGGAATTTGGCTGTTTTGGATCGCCATGGCGTACGCGGTCATGAAAAACGTGCGACACCAGAAGCGGTAGGCAAATCTTCGAAAAAGCGCCGAAAAAAGGAGAAAGGAAATCTCGCGTGCCAGCGCATCCGCGCATAAAATTTATGCGCGCACAAAATGTATATACTAGACGGATTTAACCTATGAAGAACACCCAAAGAAAGCGAACGCGCCCGCGAAAACGCGTCGCGCGGTGACGCGGAGAGAATAATCGCCGCGCGCGCGCGACGGGCGCGCCACACCGCGACGCGTCCGACTCACGACCGTAACATCCACCATGGCTAAGATCGCCGCCAAGAAGACCACCAAGACCAAGAAGACCGCCGTCAAGGCGAAGAAGGTGAAAGACCCGAACGCCCCGAAGCGCCCGCTTTCGGCGTACATGTTCTTCGCCAAGGATCAACGCGCGGCGATTTTGAAGAAGAATCCGTCGTTCGGTGTCACGGACGTCGCCAAGGCGCTCGGTGCGCAGTGGGCGAAGACGACGGACAAGTCCAAGTACGAAGCGGAAGCGGCCAAGGACAAGAAGCGCTACGAAGCGGCCATGGCCAAGTACAAGAAGTAGATTGGAGAATCGCGAGAATTTTGGCAATTCCAGCGCGCGCGCGCCGGCGCTTCCTCGCCGTCGACGACGAACCAAGCGTCGATGATGATACGATGATATAATAATGGGACGTAACACTCTTCTAAAACCGGTACACGAGCCGCTCGACCACCGCAGCCGTGCGCGCGCGCCCCGCTCGCCGCGCGCCCGCCCAGCCCCACGATCGCGCATTCGCCGCGTCACGCGCGCCCGTCCTTTGGCGACCGACCGACCGAGACGACACATCGACGCCGGCGAGAGAAGCGCCGCGACGTCGCCCGCTCGACATGGGCGCGCGAAAGAGGTCGGAGCGATCGCCGACGAAGAGAGGTTCCGCCGCGCCCGCGTTCGAGGACGTCTTCTTGTCCCCCGACGACGACGGCCACGGAGAACGGTCGGGGGCGAATTCACCGCCCGCGCTGACGCTTCAAGCGATGGCGGTTGAGTTGGAGAAGAAGCTTCGCTCGTCCGAAGAGCGCGCGGTGAAGACGAGCGCGCTCGACGCGACGAGCGCGGAGAAACGCGCGGCGGTGGCGCGAGAGGTGGCGCGGAAGGAGCGAGAACGGTTGAGAAGCGCGCGACGCCGACGCCACCAAACGAAAGAGCAGCGAGAGAAGGAGCGCCTGCGCAGTCGAAATAGGCGATTGCAGATGACAGAAAAGCAACGTTCTACGGAGGCGCAGAATAAACTCAAGCGAAGAGCGAGCGCGAAACAACAGAAGGAGACCTTTGAGGCGGCGACTACGCTCGCAGAGGCCGTCGGAGACGGCAAGCCAGCCGAGTCGTTTGCGTGAATAACAACTGTTGAACCGTGATTGGCGCTGCTTAACGACGTCACGTAAACCCCAACTATAGAATATAACCCCTGACTCCTTCGCGTTGATGCATTGTAACTAGAACCGTCGAAGCGGAATCCCACTGCGCACAAGTCTTTTAGCGACAACGATTGACGATTACATTCGGGATCGACGCTACGCAGATTCTGCCAAACATTGCTCCGCCAACTCAAACTCCTCCGTAAGCTCCTTCGCGGACTCGTCCATGAGTTTCCGCGAGCGCTCGTCGATGCTCAACCCTTGCACAATTTGCCATTTGCCACCCGTGCACGTCACCGGGAAAGAGTACACCAGCCCCTCTGGGACGCCGTACGACCCGTCAGAGATGACTCCCATTGAAGTCCATTCACCTTCTTTTGTGCCGTGAATCCAATCGTACACGTGGTCACACACCGAGCTCGCCGCGCTGAGCGCTGATGACAACTTTCTCGCCTCGATGATTGCCGCGCCTCGCGCGCGCACGACGTCTACGAAATCGCCGTCGAGGTAGGCGTCATTTCCAATCACCTCCCGCGCGGGCTTACCCTCGATCGTGGCGTGATTCACGTCCGGGTACTGCGTCGACGAATGGTTCCCCCAAATGATCGCATTCTTCACCTCTATCGTCGCTTTACCGCTTCTTTCACCCAACTGCGCGAGCGCTCTGTTGTGATCGAGCCGCGTCATGCACGTGACGTTGCCTCTGGGAATCGACGGCGCGAATTTCGCCAAAATTTTCGCGTTCGTGTTCGCGGGATTGGCGACAACGACAATCTTCACATCTTTCTTCGCCTTGCTCGCCAACGCGCTCGCTTGCTGTTTGTAAATCGCCACATTTTTCCCCAGCACGTCCTTGCGTTCCATGCCTTGCTTGCGCGGAAACCCGCCAACCATGATCGCCACGTCAACGCCTTCGCACGCCTTTTCGCAATCCGTGAACACGTCCACCGAGACGCACGCGTCGAAGGCGCAATCCATGATCTCCATCTTCACCCCTCGCAGCGCTTCGCTCGCGAACTCGACGTCCAACAGTTTCAACGCAATCTTCTTCCCAGGCCCCGTCGCCGCGCCCGCGCACACCATCGGGGCGAGCGCGTACCCGATTTGCCCCGCCGCGCCGGTGATGAGAACGGTGACGACGTCATCGACCGTGGACGCGGGCATCGTCGCGGTCGCGCGCGCTTCGAACGCGTCGAAGTGACCACGCGAACGCGACGTGCGCCACGGGACGGATCCGCGTCGTCGATCGCGGCAGCGTCCGTCAAACGCGCGCGCGCGACGCGCGAAACCTCTCGACGTCGAGCGCGAGACGGGATGCCTGCGACGCGGTCGAGGTCGCGCACCAGGCGCGGGACGGCGACGCGCGAGGCGGGCGCGGACTTGGATGACGTGGACTGCGTAAACGTCGTCGGTGACGTTATCGACGACGGTACGGACGATGCGCGAGTGATGCGGACAAGACGAACGACGCGAGCGTCGACGTCGCTTAAGTCGCGGTCACCGTCGCNGCGGTCGTCGACGAAGGCTACGAAGAAGAAACGAGATGGGAGCGCGACGACGCGCAGACGACGCGAACGCGAACGGGTACAAAAGGAAAGAGGGGACGCGTCGTCGAACGACGGAGGATCGACGGAGGAAGACGCGACGGGCGAGGCGCGACGGTTCATAAAACCGGCTGCCATGCTGCAATATTTAGAGCGCGATAATCGAAGACGAAACCGAGCGCCGCGCGGCGAAAAGGCGGGCCTCTTCGAGCGCGCGGTGCGACGCGTCTCCAGCGCGATTTTGTGGTACGTGTTAGGGATGTCTCCAGGACACGGTTTGAACGTGCGCCGGTTTTACATGTGGATTTACTTCATGGTGGCGTTAACGCTCGAAAATTATCTTATGTGTAGAGGCGTGCGCGTGCAGGGAGTGGCGCACGTAACACTCAACGATACTCAAGATCCATCGTTGTTCCTGAAGGGGCTGTACACGCGATACTTGCCACTCGCCACCATTATCGATTACGTCATTTTGATTGGTTTCTTCCGTATAGACGTGCACGGTCGACCAATGCACGACTTTGAAGACGCCGGTATTCTCATACGACACGTCGTCAAGTCGGTGATGCGTCATCCCGCGGTTACGTTGAACATCGTCGGTTATAAATACTCTGGGCACAGCTTTGACCCGGCTCAAATTGTGACGTTACTCGTCGCGCCACCGCTCGTGGCTATGGCGCTCATCAGCGCCATGGAAAGGTTTAAAGCCGCGCTCGCGTGCTGTGTACTGAATTTTATTTTGTATCCCACGTTTTATGTCGGGCTGGACAACATCGCTCCGATATATCGCGGCATACGTATGCACTTTAGCGTCAAAGGATGGGTTGTCGCGACGCTCGCGCCGCTCGCGCTCCGGTATCACTTGAATGCGATGTCGCGTGTTACTGCTTACTTACGCGGTAGACTGAGCCTGAGTTTGGTAGCAACGGGTTTGGACGCGTTCGCGGTGCGCCGCGGTTTACTCTTCAAAGCTTGGCGTCGTGCGACGGATAAATATTTGCTCGGCAAAGACACCCAAAAGAGCAACTTGTCGGAATTTAAGATGCGAAGTTCGTCGACGCTTGGCATAAGCGTTCAAGAAGTCGCACACATCTCCAAAGAGCTGCACATGAGCGTTCAAGAGATGAGAGCTCACATGGACGGCGTGCGAGTCGTGTTCAAGCCTAAGCAAACCAACAAACAGAAAGAGTCTATGAAACGTCAACTCACCGAATTTGCGGAGCTTTTTACCGATGAAGTGAACGCATCGCCGTCCAAGTCGGTTGACGTCGACTTTTCTGCGCAAGAGGTTTGGTTGCGAGGTATCGAGCTCATTAACACACCGAACGGCGAGTTCGCGATGTTTTTGAAAAAACTGCAGTCGACTAGCTCCAATGAGTGCGTTACTCAAGTCGATGTCTTTACTCGGAATCAACGAGATACGTTCGCTCGAGTGCAAGGTCCATTGAAATTCATGCACGTAGGGACGCAAAGCACTCAAGCAGTCGCACCTTGCATCGTCGGCTCCAGCGCCGTAGCCGTCGCGGTGGGGAGCGCACGCGCCATTACGTTCATCGGTAGAAGGTTGAATGAATCAGACATGACAGTGCGCGTCGGTAGCGGATCGACGCGTCCAGCCATGGGTGGTAGACCCATGAAACGCCTTCAGGCTGCGACGCGCCCGCGAAGAGAGGCGCGCAAAATGATCGACGTCGAATTGATTACGAACTTGAACGACGCCGATTTGCACGCGGTCTCCGAGCGATCCGACGACTTNGAGACATACGAAGTCACGATTTCCGTGCTCAGTACTGCGTCTCGGCAATTAAAAGAGCAAGGTCACTTTGTGTTTCAGGCTTCGAACGAGACGAATGGCACGTCTCAGGTCTTCCCGATAATCGCCAGCTCACACGTGGAGATGGTGACGGAGCTCAATCGACATTTCGGCCTCAGACCCATCAGATCGAGCGAGCGAATATTCTTGCTCGCGGTAGGACACGCCTTGGCGGGTGAATATTCAAGAGATGTCGTCGGGCGACTGATTCGCGTCGCGTACGGTCAGGAGCTCACGCATCTCGCCGCAGCTCTTATGGAGTTTGCCTGAGCGATGGGTTGATCATTGATATTTCTGAACTGGTATTACAGCGT
>JGI26273J51734_10000802_pt1 | contig 16893 bp, 15 predicted proteins | sample SaaInlV_125m_DNA_FD_51734 | JGI IMG/M metagenome (IMG submission 51734) | reverse complement strand
AGTTTTCTGGGAAATTAACGATTGGACAAAGTTCGCTTGACAGCATTCTTCCATCCAGCGAGTTTTTTATCTCTTTCGTTGTCTGACATCTTAGAATTAAACTGACTCTCAGATCTCCAGGATTTAGCAAAATCTTCCATGGCTGGGTAAAAACCGATTTGCATGCCCGCCAAATAAGCAGCCCCAAGTGCTGTTGTTTCCAAGTTCTTTGGTCTATCAACTGGGAGCTGAAGCAAATCTGAAAGCGTTTGCATTGTCCAGTTTGAAGCCGCCATACCGCCATCCACTCTAATTGCACTCAGCTTATGATTGCCTAGATCTTTGGAAATTGCATTAAGCAGGTCTGAGGTTTGGTAGCAAACAGACTCAAGTGTAGCTTTTGTAATTTCAGCTGGCCCCGTACCTCTCGTAATGCCATAAAGTGCTCCGCGACAATCTGGATCCCAATAAGGCGCTCCAAGTCCAACAAAAGCTGGAACAAGATAAACGTCTTGAGATAAATCTGCTTGCATTGCTAAGGAGTCAGACTGATTAGCTGATTCTATGATTTGGAGTCCATCTCGAAGCCATTGAACGGCAGCGCCAGCTACAAATATTGAGCCTTCTAGGGCGTAGCAGGTTTTGCTATTAACTTGGAAAGCTAGGGTAGTCAGCAACTTATTATTAGATTTTATCGGCTGATTCCCTGTATTTATCAATACAAAGCAACCCGTTCCATAGGTAGACTTGACCATTCCAGGCTCAAAACATGCCTGGCCCACAAGGGCAGAGGGCTGATCACCTATCATAGCTGAAATAGGAATTTCAGCTCCAAAAATTGATTTATGAGCCATAGCAAAGCTTGCTGCATTATCTTTTACTTGGGGAAGCATTGTGATAGGGACATTAAAGAGATCTAGCATATCCTTATCCCATTGACCTTCATGAATATTGTACAAGAGCGTTCGACAGGCATTCGTCGCGTCAGTTGAATGGACCTCTTGATTACTTAATCGCCAAAGCAGAAAACTGTCAATTGTTCCAAAGAGTAATTCCCCATCATTCGCTTTTTTTCTGGCTCCCTCAACGTTATCTAAAATCCAGGCTATTTTAGTGCCACAAAAATAAGGGTCAAGCAGAAGACCCGTTTTATTAGTGACAAGATCCTCGTGTCCAAGATCCCGTAATTTTTGACAATGATCTGACGTCCTACGATCTTGCCATACAATGGCATTATAGATCGCTTTACCTGTCTTCTTATCCCATACGACTGTGGTCTCTCTTTGGTTAGTGATGCCTATTGCTGCAATCTGAGCGGGGTCAATTTTTGCTTTTTTAATAGCACTTTTACAGCTCTCAAGCGTTGATTCCCAAATCTCTTCAGGATCATGCTCAACCCATCCTGAATCAGGAAAAATTTGTGTAAATTCTTTCTGACCAATTCCAGCTATTTCATAGTTACTGTCAAACAGCACTCCCCTAGATGAAGTTGTTCCTTGATCGATAGATAAGATATATTTTTTAGGCTCGCTCATTCTACTTTTCCATATAATGGAACTAGGTTTTACTATTGTAAACTTAATCAAAAACAGTATACATTATCTGATAAAATTTAACTCAATAATGAGCATTTAAAAATTAATCAAAAGATTATATTATGACTATTGAAAAGAGAGGAGATGGAACGGTTGGTAAGGCACTAGATGTTTTAAGTGAAGTGGCTGAGATTGGCTCTCCCGTTAGATTTTCTAGCCTACTTAAAACTAGCAAATATCCAAAAGCAACCCTTTACAGACTTCTCCAAACGCTTCTTAACCAGGACATGCTCAGCTACAACGAAGAAGAGCAAACCTATAAATTAGGTCTAAAGCTTGTCAGAATGGCTCATTCTGCCTGGCTGCAAAGCTCGTTAGCACCAGTTGCGGTGCCATTTATTGATGAACTCTCGGCCAAAGTGGGTGAAACTGTTCACCTAGCTGAACTCGACAACGGTCAAGTCTTATATGTAGATAAACGAAACCCTGCTTCACCTATTGAAATGTACTCACAGGCAGGCAAAGTTGGTCCTGCTTACTGTACGGGTGTAGGTAAGGCAATGATGGCCTTTTTAGAGGAGTCTGAACTTAGCAAAGTTATTTCTAAGCAAGCTTTCTTCAAGTATACAGATCACACAATTACCTCAGAGAAAGCCCTTAGAAAGGAGTTGACTATGATCAAAAAAGAAGGGATATCATTTGATCGTCAGGAGCATGAGGAAAAAATTATCTGTATCTCCTCTCCTATCCTTACATCCAATGGAAGNGTAATTGGGGGCCTCTCTATCACAAGCTCAACTGATATTCANAGTNTAGAAAGTCTTGAAAAATATAAACCTGAATTACTGGCAACTTCAGAGCAAATTGGNAAAGAGGCNGGCGCCTGGAGTTTCCCAGAAAAATCAATNAATTAATATAAATTACTATGGCATCATTAAAGATAAAAAACGCAACAAAGAAATATGATGATTTAGAGGTTATTCATGGCATCGATTTAGATATTCAGGATGGTGAATTTTGTGTTTTTGTTGGACCATCAGGTTGTGGTAAGTCCACCTTACTGAGAATGATATCTGGACTAGAGGATGTAACTAGTGGTGCAATTCATATTGGTGAAAAGGATGTCACCTCCATGCACCCCGCCGATAGAGGGATTGCCATGGTGTTTCAGTCTTACGCACTTTATCCTCACATGACAGTCAGAGAAAATATGGGATTTGGGCTTAAGATGTCCAAGGTGCCTTCAAATGAAATTGATCAAAAAGTTAATGAGGCTGCAAGTATTCTTCATCTAGAAGAGTACCTAGACAGAAAACCTAAAACCTTGTCAGGCGGGCAAAGACAAAGAGTTGCCATTGGCAGATCAATTGTTAGAGGCCCTGAAGTGTTTTTATTTGATGAACCTTTATCGAACCTTGATGCAGAGCTCAGAGTAGAAATGCGTGTTGAAATTTCGCGACTGCATCGTGAGCTTGGAACGACCATCATTTATGTCACCCATGATCAGGTTGAGGCGATGACATTAGCAGACAAAATAGTCGTCCTTAAGGATGGACTCATTCAACAAGTAGGTTCACCCTTGTCTCTGTATGATGACCCAGAAAATGTTTTTGTTGCAGGGTTTATTGGTTCGCCAACTATTAACTTCGTCCAGGGCAGAGTTAACGGCGCAAAAATTATAGTTCCTAGTCTAGAGTCACTCAAACTGAATGCCCCTAAAGATATAGATTCAAATCAATCAGAGCTATTAATTGGATTAAGACCTCAACACATTCAGATTTCAGGTTCGGGTGATCTTGAAGTTGAATTTACTGAGGCTCTAGGTGACGTCTCTTACTTATATCTTAAAACTCCAAACGGAGAAAGAATTGTTGTCGAATCAAGGGACGATAAATTGCCTAAAACAGCTGCAAAAGTTGGTATCAAGGTCGACACTTCAAGAGCTTTATTGTTTGACCCTAAAACTGAACTCAGAGTCAGATAAAACTAACCTTTGATTGACTCCCATATAACACCAGATGGCGGAATACAGACTGAGCCCACATTACACTCTTGATTACTGTAGTTAAACCAGAACCGATGCGTTAAGGTTTCGCGAACCCTGACACAGTCCTCTAATTCTGTTGTTGAAATATCTTTTGATTCGCAAACTCTAGAAAAAATCATTTTTAATGTCATCTGGTCTGCCCATCCAGCAATATAGATATTTTTTTCATGCCCAACAACAGCAGCCCTTCCATCTTCAGTCTCTTCAATGATGTTATCGTAATCGATTAATGTCTCCATCCAAGTTTTAAAGCTTCCAAGACCTTTAATTGAAATAAAAGCATTCGGTCGAAGTGTTTCAGCGCTAGCAACAGTAGCCTTGACTCCTGGAACGATGGGTGGAAGTTGAGAAGGAATAGACATATTAGTAGTTTTAGAGCCAGCCCTTGGACCCGATATAAGGACACCTTCAAATGACTCAATGGCGTCTTCTAATTCTCTACTAACACGCATTAAACCAGGCATAAGAACAACTTTATAGCCTTTGAGATCACTCTGATTTGGAGGCAAAATATCCACCGAAAGGCCAAGACTTCTCAGGGCCCTGTAATTGTCATAAACTAGTTCAAAATAATCAAAGCTTTTGCCTTGAGGTTGAATCTCCCATGCCCAACAACTTTCGTAGTCAAAAATAAGTGCGATCTTAGATTGAACTTGCTCAATATCTTTAAACTCTTTTAATTCAGAAGACACTTGAGAGGCTTGAGTGATTCCTGGGGCATTTTCGCCATCAGGTCTTTGAAGGCCAGCATGCATCTGCTCTTGAGCAAAAGGTGCTTGGCGCCATCGAAAGTAACTGACCACCTCTGCGCCATGTGCAATTGCCTCCCATGACCAAAGCCTAACAGCACCAGGGGCTGGTTCAGGGTTATATGGCGCCCAATTCACTGGGCCAGGCTGTTGCTCCATTACCCACCATCGACCTTGTCCAACGGTCCTATATAAATCATGATGAAAGGCCTGAAAATCAGGATCTCCATGGCGCATAAATCTGAGTTTAAATTCGTCATCTTGAGTTGAACGGTCCTCTAGAAAACCCAATGGATAGCTATCCCAGCTAGCTATATCTAGGTCTTTACCAACATCGTAGTGATTAAAGTCTGTAATTCGACCCATGTAATTATGAATGAGAGGCATTTTTGTATACTGTCTCATAACTGACGCCTGACTTCGATTGAAGTTGACAACTTGGTCAGAACTAAACCTTTTAAAGTCAAGTTCATGGATTGGGTTAGGGTCTGTGACGGTCAAATTTGGAAGCCCAACCTGATCGAAACTATTGTACTCCATGGACCAAAAAACGTTTTTCCACGCTTTATTAAGCTGGTCAATTGATTCATATTTCTTGGCAATCCAATTCCTGAAGGCTTTTAGTGCTGATGGACTATATGATAGAGTAGTCTCGTGACAGCCATATTCATTATCTAACTGCCAGGCTTTGATGAAGGGGTTATTCCCATAACGGTCTGCAACAGCTTTTGAAATCCTGAGAGATTCTTCAAGGTAGCCTTCATGAGAGAAACAGTAATGCCTCCTTGATCCAAACTGACGAGACCTTCCTTCTTCATCAACAAGAAGCATGTCAGGCCATTTATCAACAACCCATCTTGGAGGAGCAGCTGTTGGCGTGCTCATCACTATATTAAGACCCACATTTCCAAGAATAGAGATAGCGCGATCAAGCCAATCAAAGTTTTGAATGCCTTGTTCTGGCTCTAAACGGCTCCATGCAAATTCACCGATTCGAACCCAGGATAAGCCAGCAGCAACCATTTCTTCAGCATCCTTTTGCCACCGTTCTTCTGGCCAGTGCTCAGGATAATAACAACTTCCTAGTTTAGGTTTCATGACAGCCTCAGATCTTTACCTGATATTCAGCTAGACCAGCTATATCAGTTTTAAAGTGAAATACTTTACCAGCCATAGGCTCAGTTTTCAAATCATTATTACTTAATCCTTGAGATGCAGAAGTGATATACAAGGTATCAAAAAACTTCCCGCCAAGAGATGGGCAGGTAACTTGAGATACTGGAACCTCTTCAACTCGATCCAGCCACCCTTCAGGACTATATCTCGCAACTCTAGAAGCGCCATACTGAGCATTCCAAATATAACCCTGGCTATCACAGATAGAGCCATCTGGATGAAGCCCTTGAGCCTTAAGATTGATTAATATTGAGGGCTCATTGAGGGGCCAACCAGTCAATTGGTCTAGATCCTGCTTTAAGATTTTTTTTTGAGATGTATCAGTAAAATAAACAAACTTCCTATCAGGTGAAAAACAAATACTATTTGGAATAGTAATACCTTTATGTAATTTTTTTAGCTGGCCTTGATAAAACCGATAAATCGAACCAGCGCCTTGTTCTGCCTTAAGGCCCATTGTTCCTATCCAAAAACCGCCCCATGGATCAGCTCGGCCATCATTTGAGCGAGTATGAGGCATGTCAGCCTCTAAATCAATTAAAGTCTCCCTGGTGTCCTTTGAAATCGAGAACTTTATCAATGCGGATGCNCTTGCAATAATGAGATGGTCATCATCAATCCAGCCTGCNGCTGAAACTGGCTCAGAAAATGTCCAAGTCTTCAGTATGCCATTCTTCCAGTTAAACATCTTGTGAGAGTTGATATCAAACCANAACAGAGACTCTAGCCCTGGGTGCCAAAGAGGNCCNTCTCCCAGNCTGCAAGGCTCTATTGGTAAGGACTCAGTGATCATTATTTNGCTTTATCATAGGATAAAACAATAGCCTTTGCTTTTTCATAAACAATTTCAGCGCTATCACCAGCTTTGTATAGTCCAGAGCCAATTCCAAAACCAGTTGCCCCAGCATCAAACCATGATAAAAAGTTTTCTGGACCGACTCCTCCAACCATATACAAAGGAATGCCTTGCGGTAAAACTGCTCTCAATGCACTTAAATTAGCCTCCCCTAAAAGGGTAGCTGGAAAAAACTTTAAGCCATCAGCACCAGATTTCAAAGCTGAAAAACACTCTGTCGGCGTAATGACACCTGGAAAGCTCATCATTCCCATTTTTTTAGTTGCCTCTACCACCTCTGAGTCAAAATTTGGAGAAACAATAAAGCGAACCCCCCCAATGTCAGAGAGAGTTTCTACTTGTTTTGTATTGGTTACTGTTCCAGCACCAATCTGAATATCGTCCCTAAACTCATCACAAAGCAATTTGATGCTGTCAAAAACATCAGGTGAGTTCATAGGGACTTCGATTTGAGTGATTCCTGAATCCGCAATTGAATGAGCTACAGCCAAGACTTCATTCGGCTTGATTCCTCGAAGAATAGCAATTATCTCTCTTTTCATTATTCTGACTCAGAGTTAAGCTCTTTGTATGCTGAACTTAACCCCGAAAGGGTAGCTGCTTCAAGGCTAAATAATTGGCTCTCTCCTCCAAGAATCTTGAGTCCTTGATGGTAATTATTCGACAGAAGTTCAGATCCAATGAGTGTAACGTTGTTGTTTTTCCAATAGCTTTGAGCGCCATTAAGCTCTAGCCCTAAGAGAAGGCCTGATAAACGTGATCTGGCCTCATCTCTATCTAAATCATTAACAATAGACTCAGATCGTAACGAAAAAAGATCAGAGCCAATTGAGCCTGGGTTTTCAAAGCCTTCATGGACACCTATTTCAAAGCTGGCTTGATTCCATCCTTTTATTGAGGTGGAATGTCTAATCAGTGTATGATTTGAAATTACACCAAAAAGCTCTCCAGTCATATAAGTTTTAAAGTTTGTTATATGTCTATTTTTAATGCTTACCCATTTTGCATGAGTACCAGGAAGGCAAACGACGCCATTAAAGTTTGGATTTTCATTAATGAATCCTGCAATTTGAGTTTCTTCACCTCTCATAATGTCAGCAGGNTGGTGCTGCATTACACCGGGAACTAAATAGACCTTAATGTGCGTATTCTTGGTGCTTGCAATAGTTAACTGGCTATTGTCGATTGGGACACAAGGCACTTTTAAATACGGTGTTTCNACCCAGCCCTGTTTNGCGCCAACCATGCCGCANGCCATCACATTTGTCACTTTATTGTCATCGAGCCAGTTTTCGATGAGTCTCAATAGTACGGGCTCAAATTCATTTTGTTGAAGGTCTTTCATCCCTTCATTTGACTCCCTATATGCCAAAACACTGTCATTATCTCCAATTGCCCAGGCGCGCATATGAGTTGTTCCCCAATCAGCAGCAATCCATTTCGCTTTTATGTCCATCATCATTCTTTTTTATCCTGTAACTGCAACGCCACCATCTACCACTAATGCTTGGCCAGTCATCATTCGAGATGCATTTGAAGCCAAGAATAATGCTGAGTCAATTAAATCATTAGGCATTAGGTGCTCCTTAATGCATTGTTTTTCCATAGTAACTGCCAAATCTTTTTCATTGGCCCAAAGCTTTAACTGTCTCTCAGTTAGAACCCATCCAGGAATCAGCGTATTCACTCTAATTCCATCAGGACCAAGCTCTCTCGCTAAACTCCTGGTAAGGCCTGTAATTCCTGCTTTAGAAGTAACATAAGCAGGTAGCCCAGCATTCCCTGTTAAATAGGAGTTAGATGAAAAATTAATGATGCTACCACCGCCCTGAGACTTCATCATTGGAGCTACAGCTTGAGCCGTAAAAAAATGTGGCTTTAAATTAATATTAATNGCCTCATCCCATTCTGCTGAGGTCATCTCTTCAAGCGTGTGACGNGNATCATTTGCCGCATTGTTAATGAGCACATTTATTCCACCGTTGACTTGGCTTGCATGAGCTATTGCNTTCTTTAGATCGTCTGTTCGAGTAATGTCGCATTTTATAAATAATGGCTTGTACTTATATTTTGAAGAAACTTTGCTTAAAAATTCATCACAATCAGACCTTTGAACAAAGGCTACTTTGGCTCCTTGAGATAAAAATCCTTCAGTAATGGAGGCGCCAATCCCAGAGCCTCCTCCAGTTATAAAAACAGAAGTATCTTCTAAATCTTTAAAGGTTGCATAATTTTGCATTAGTGTGATTCTCGCGATGGTAGGCGGGTATCTTTACCCACCAGAAAGTCTAAGTCTGCACCTTTGTCAGCCTGCATGACGTTATCAATATAAAGCTTTGCATAGCCGCGAGTGTAGTTCTCTTTTGGCTGCTTTCTAGATTTTAAGCGCTTTTCAATTTCAGATTCTGGAACGAGAAGCTCAAGCAAGCCTTGCCTCACATCAATTTGAATTCGATCGCCAGTCTCAACAATTGAAATCGGTCCACCCACATTTGCCTCAGGAGCAACATGAAGAACTATGGTTCCAAATGCTGTGCCTGACATTCGTGCATCTGAAATACGAATCATATCCCTCACGCCCTGCTCAACAAGTACCTTAGGGATTGGCATATTGCCAACTTCTGGCATTCCAGGATAGCCCTTGGGGCCGCACCCTTTTAGAACTAGAATTGTATTTTTTGTAACAGGAAGATCAGGCCTATCAATATTAGCTTTCATATCCTCAATATCTTCAAATACATACGCCAAGCCTTCATGCTTAAGCAATTCTTCTGTTGCAGCTGCTGGCTTAATGATTGCGCCATCTGGCGCTAAGTTTCCTCTAAGAACTTTTAAGCCAGCAGATTCCTTAAGAGGGGCGTTAAAAGTTTTAATGACCTCTTTATTTAATATTTCAGCCTCATCAAAGTAATGGGTAATGTCTTTGTTGAGAATTGTATTTGCTGGCTTAATATGGCTTCTGATCTGATCCATAACAGCTGGGATGCCACCTGCATAACAAAAATCTTCCATAAGATATTTGCCTGAAGGCATCAGATTGACTAGCAATGGAATATCTTCAGCCTTTTCAAAGTCTGCTAAGTTAAGCTCAATTTCTGCCCTTCCTGCTAACGCCAATAAGTGAATAACTGAATTTGTAGATCCACCAATCGCACTGTTAAGGGTGATTGCGTTTTGGAAGCTTTCTTTGGTTAAAACTTTTGACAAGTTGAGCTCCTCTTCAACCATCTCTACAATTCTTTTTCCAGATAAATGAGCAAGCGTCATTCTCCTTGCGTCAACTGCTGGAAGTGTGGCATTAGTTGGCAAACTAAGGCCCATTCCTTCAACAAGACTGGCCATCGTAGAAGCTGTTCCCATTGTCATACAAACTCCAGACGAGCGGCTCATCCCAGTTTCAGCAGCCATAAATTCTTTTAATGTCATATCTCCTGCTCTTACCTCTTCTGAAAAACGCCATACATCGGTACCAGAGCCAATATCTTGTCCTTTATATTTGCCATTAAGCATGGGGCCTGAAGAAACAACAATAGTTGGCAAATCGACACTTGCCGCACCCATCAGTTGCCCAGGTGTCGTTTTATCACAGCCACCCAATAGAACAACCCCATCTATTCCATATGCTCTAATACTTTCCTCTACATCCATCGATAAAAGATTTCTAAATAACATAGCGGTAGGTTTCATTTGAGTCTCACCTAAGGACATTACTGGAAACTCTAGAGGTACACCCCCTGCCTCCCAAACGCCTCGCTTTACTCCTTCTGCTAGTTTTCTTAAGCCAGCATTGCAAGGGGTAAGCTCTGACCAGGTGTTACATATTCCGATAATTGGTCGACCGTCAAAAACATGGTCTGGTAGACCTTGACTCTTCATCCAGCTGCGATGAATAAAGCCATCTTTATCCATTTTTCCGTACCAGTTTGATGAGCGTCGATTGTTAGTTTTACTCATGCAGCTATATCTCCCTCAATGACCAACATGTTTGCAGGAAAAACTTTAGGAAGTTGTATACCTTGAGTCATCAAAAATTGACCACTTAGCTTTAATGTTTTGGTTAAAAGACCCTCTTCCAATTTACTCAACGAATTAATTTCTTTTTTGTTAACAAGAGAAACATTATACATCGTCATTGGGTTTAACCCCTCAAGCAACAAAGGAGTTGGAGAGCTAAATTTTGATGAAATACTCTGGCCCGCAAAAACCACAAAATGATCTAGGCTAGCGTTAACTTGAATTTCAGCCATCACACTTTCATCAATACTGGGTAAACGGAAAATACTCGCCTCTACCATCCATTGGCGGTTGGCTTCCACCAGGTGGTTACTGATTTAAGTAAGTCTTTGTCTTGTGAGTTCAATTCACGAGGATCCATTTCAAAACCCATGTGTCTTTGGGCGGCAACCCAAGCCCTAAATGACATAGATAATTCGCGTCCAGAGGTGTGGCAAATCTTAGGACCTACATGACTTCCAGTTACAGATATAGGAAGCCATAACAAAGCTTCATGTTGAATACGTAGCCTTTCTAGAGCATCATTACTGTCTGACAGCCAAACTCTTTGAGCATATCTCAAAATACCATAATCAATGCGGCCACCACCTGAGGAACAAGACTCAATCTCAACCTCTGGGTGTGAGTCACGAATCCGGTTCAGAAGCAGGTAAAGAGATCGTGTTTGGGACGCATCTGGATAGGGCAAAACTCGATTATGATCCCACTTAATATATTCAATTGGATAAATTTCAAGCAAAGCGCTGACCCTCTCAAAGAGATAATCTTGAACCTCTTCCAATGAGATATCAAGAACTAACTGACCTCTTCCAAGCAATTGATTCTCATCTCCCATGATCCAATTTGGATGCTGACGATACAAGTCGCTATCAGGACTCACCATTTCTGGCTCAAACCATAACCCAAAAGTCATACCCAGAGACTGAATATGATCAACCAATGGGCTTAGCCCCTGTGGATATTTAATTTCATCAACAGTCCAGTCGCCAAGGCTAGAATGGGCATTATGGCGACCCTTAAACCATCCATCATCCAGTACAAATCTCTCAGCTCCAATATCAAAAGCGAGGCTTGCTATTTCTTTTAATTGATCAACATTATGGTCAAAATAGATAGCCTCCCAGCAATTGTAATGGACAGGTCTCAACTTATCCTTAGAAAAATTAACAATAGATTCTGCTACATGCGATCTAAATGCCTTACCAATTCCACTTAATCCCTCTGAAGAGTGACTAATAAATAATTCTGCCGTTTCAAAACTCTTACCCGGACTAAGCTCACTATTTTCAGTATTACCAAATTGAATCTGTCTTCGTCCATCTGGAAGCTGCTCTGCTATCATTCGATGCCCGCCAGACCAGCCATAATGAAAACCATAGCAAGAACCTAAATTTTCTGAGCACGCCTTAGAAGGAATGATTAAACCAGGGAAATTAGCGTGGCTCGTTGTGCCAGATCTTGACTCCCTCATGTGCACTCCTGTGACCCACGGCGTTAATTGTTTTCTGAATTCTCCGCCCCACTGTCCTCCATAATCAATCATCTCATTACTGCTCTGAGAAGCAGCAATAACAGGGGTAGACAACCACTCCATATTGATTGGATTGTCACTTTCAATCTTGGCACTCAAAGCAAAAATATCATTACTTGAATAGGCAGTTATTGAAGCTATATAGGTTAAGCCTAGTGCTTTGTCAATATAGGTCAAAGCTAGTAGGTTATTATTAACCACTTCACTTTGAAAAATAAAATGAGGCGATAGGATTTGGCCATTAATATCTCTTATCTTGCATCCAAGCTGTCCAGTAAAGTTAGCAGACTGTTCAGGAAGGATTGATAGATCAGGAATCTTATCTAATAAGTTATCACCCCAATCTTTTTTGGAGGCTTCAATTAGATCTTCTAAACTTTCATCGCCCGGTAATTTCTGACCCCAATAAATTAGGCACGGAACCCTATTGTCCAAAGATGACAATACTAGCGTTTGGTTATCAGTATCTAGGCGCCAGTGTTTCATTACTTCACAGCTCCTAAAGTTAAACCAGCAATAAAATGCTTCTGCATTAAAAAGAACATTAGGACTGGAGGCAGGGCTGCTATTATCGAGCCAGCCGATACAAGATGCTGATTATAAACCCATTGTCCATTAAGAGAGTTTAAGCCTGCTGTAACAGGCATTGCATCTGCACCCTGAGTTAACACAAGGGCCCAAAAATAATCATTCCAAATAAATGTAAAAATAAGAACTGACAAAGCCGCCATGGCTGGTCGCATCAATGGAAGAACGACATACCAAAAAATTTTAAACTCCGACACGCCTTCAACCCTAGCTGCCTCAATTAACTCAAATGGAAGAGCGCGAATAAAGTTGCGCATGAAAAAGGTACAAAAGCCAGTCTGAAATGCAATATGAAAAACAACCAGCCCCCAAACTGAGTTATACAATCCAAGAGAGAGTGATAGGTCTCTTACAGGAACCATGAGTATTTGAAAAGGAATAAAGTTGCCAGCAACAAACATAAAAAAGACAAATAGGTTCAGTTTGAAACGGTAAACACCCAATGCAAAACCTGTAAGGCTTGATAAAACTAATGCGCCAATCACGGTTGGAATGGTTATTTTAAAACTATTTAAAATGTAGTAACCAAGGGGAGAATCTGTAAAAACAGCGGTGTAGTTTTCAATAAAGTTAATTGAAGTTGGCATTCCCCAGTAGTTTCCTGAATTAATATCTGCTCCAGAGCGTATCGAAGTTAAAGCGACAGCTATGAGCGGAAGAAGCCAAATAATAATAGATAGAGGAAGCGCTATCTTGTAGATCAGTTGAGTTGATGGCTTGGTTCTTTCAATGGGTGTTGGAAACATAACTAACCGCCCTTCTCATCTTTATAGAGTCTGTAAAGTATCATGGCAATATAAATCATCATAATTAACAACAAAACAACGGCAATAGCAGCGCCATATCCCATTCGAAACCCATATTCTGAGAAAGCCTTCTCATACATATAGTAAGCAAGAACCCTACTGGATCCCCACGGGCCACCACCAGTCATAATATCAATTAAATCAAATGACCTTAATGCGCCTATTATTGTTACAACAACTGCAATAAAGGTTGCAGGTTTGAGCTGCGGTAATATGACGTACCACAACATTCTCCAGCCTCTCGCGTTATCGATTCGACCGGCCTCAATTTGTTCTGGATCAACAGAGTTTAGACCCGTTAAGTACAGAATCATACAATATGCTGTTTGAGGCCATAAACCGGCAGCAATAATGCCGTAAGTCACATAATCCTCTTCAGCAAGAATAGCGATGGTGTCAAAACCAAAAAATTCTAAGATAATATTTAAAAGGCCATTTGAAGGGTCATAAAACCAACTAAAAACTAATCCAACAACTACCTGAGAAATAACAAATGGAAAGAAGAATATAGATTTATAGATTCTAATGCCTCTGACTGTTTGATTAAGAAATAAGGCTGCAAAAAGGCCTGCAGGAACCGCTAATAAGTATAAAACAAGCCAAATAACGTTATTTTTTAATGAAACAAAAAAGTACTCATCATCCATCAACTCAATATAGTTTTCAACACCAATATAGGTCTTTGTTCCAAGGCCATTCCATTGATAGAAGCTTAAACTGATTGATTGGAAAATTGGGAAAATAACATACAGAGAAAACATGAATATCCCTGGAGCTAAAAAAATCCAAGGCGCTATCTTCAGTTGGTTATTTTTCCAGTAAGAATACATGCAGATTCAATATTAAAAATATTAAAAAAAAAGTCCCGTGTCAAGAATACTTGAACACGGGACATAGTAAAACCTTATTGATTAATAAAGTTTTTGACGAGCTTTTTCTAGACGCTCTAGAATTTTCTCTAAACGCTCTGGCTTAACCATGAACTCTTGAAAAGCTTCCATACCAATTGAAGCCATTTCTGCTTTTGTGTCACGATCATAGAACTGAGCAACACCACCAGGTGCGTCATTATTAAGCATATTGAACGCTTGGTTTAGGAACTTGTCATCAGTCACACCTGCGCCAGCATTTGTAGGCAGCTGACCTAACGCTTTATTCCAAGCCGTCTGAACATCAGGACGTGCAGCATATGCTAGGAAACGCTTAGCATCAACTGGGTTTTTAGCGCCAGCAGTTAGATGAATCGTATCAGTAGGTGCTTCCTCAGCCATTGGAACTCCCGGAGTAATTGCAGGGAACTGGAACAAACCTAGAGAACTATCATCTAAGCCTAACTCTTTTAATGGAGCAACAGCAAAGTTACCCATAATATACATTGCAGCCTCGCCACTAGCCATTGGAGCTAAAGCTTCCTGCCAGCTAAGTGCAGCATGGTTTTCGAGGAAAAAATCACCATCAATCAGCTGTTGGTAGTTTGCCATAGTAGCGCGCACTCTATCATCAGTCCAAGCAATGTCACCACTCGTTAATGCCATATGAAATTCATATCCATTTGTACGAAGGTTTAAGTAGTCAAATACACCGCCAGCAGTCCATAAATATTTAGAACCAATAGTAATTGGTGTAATGCCGTTAGCTTTTAAAGTTTCACCAGCAGCTATAAACTCGTCCCAATTAGTTGGAACAGCAATACCTAAATCTTCAAAGATATCTTGACGGTAGTAAACTCCCCAGTTGTAGTAAGTGTAAGGGATACCCCATTTCTGGCCATCCATAGTCATACCTGGAGCTGAAGAAGCCATCAATGAATATAGACCTTGGTCAGCCCATACATCATCAATTGGAGCAAAAAGACCAGCTTCAACAAATGGAGCCATTCTATTTCCTGCATACCAGAAAGCAATATCAGGTGCATCAGCACTAAGGAAGTTACGTATTGCAGCCTTGTAACCTTCATGATCAAAAAGGTTATAAACAACATCTACGTCCGGGTTTTCAGCTTCAAATCCATCAATAACAGCCTGGAAAGCAGCTTTTGGTGCTGGATCTGACGTGTCACCATTGATGACGAGTGTTCCAGCAACAGCAGAAGTACCAGCCAGGATTCCAGCTAGCGCTAAAGCTATTTGATTTTTAAAAATTTTTTTCACTTTTTATCTCCTATTATTTAAAAAAGTAAACTTCTTATTGATTACATACTTGTTGTGATGAAATTCACCTAAATATGACAAATCAATAGTTAGTATACATAAATATGAATACATGTGAATATATTTGTCCAACTATTAGTACCTTGTTCCATTATATGAAACTTGTCAAAAAAAACATAGTAAATTCAACAATATCACCTTCTGAAAAAAATAATCTATTAAAGTGTAAAATGGCAATATTCATTTATAGGAGATAAATATCATGGGTATGCCAGGACCATTCGAACTCATTATTATTCTAGTCATTGTGCTTCTTATTTTTGGTGGTAAAAGGCTAAAAAATATCGGTAACGAACTTGGAGGCGCTATTAAAGGCTTCAAATCATCTATGAAAGAATCTGAAAAAGATGACAAAGAAGACATCATTGAAGCAAAGGTAGAAGCTGAAGATGACTCGTCTGATAAAAAATAAACATTTTCTAAAGTATTAAACTAGGATGTTTGATTTTGGCTTCTGGGAAATTGCAATAATTGGGATCATCACTCTAATTGTTGTAGGTCCAGAGAAAATGCCCTCACTTGCTCGAAAAGCAGGTCTCTACTTTGGTAAATTTAATAAGTTTTTAAATAAAATTAAATCTGACATCAATGAAGAGCTAAAAGTGGATGAGCTCAAAGAGCAACTCTCCATGGATCAAGAAAAAATATCACTTTCAGAAGTAGCGGAGGAAGTGCATTCCAGCATTCATTCTCTTGAAGAAGATAATTTTCTCTCGAAAGAAGACTTAAAAAAATAAATGTCTCAGCAAAAAAATCCTTCTGAAAAACTTCCACTCGTTCAGCATCTGATTGAGCTTAGAAGATCACTACTTAGATCGGTAATAGCGATTGCTATTTTCTTTTTGATACTATTTCCTTTTGCAGATGAAATCTATAACTTTATTGCTGCACCTATTGTCCAAGCAATACCAGGCTCTAATTTGATTGCAATTGGGGTTATCTCCCCCTTTTTAACGCCTTTGAAAATGTCCTTGATATTAGCCATCTATATTGCAATGCCCTTCCTGCTTTATCAGCTCTGGATGTTTGTGGCGCCAGCACTTTATCGTCATGAAAAGAGGCTGATATTGCCGCTTGTCATTTCTTCAACAATCCTATTTTATGTGGGGCTGGTATTCTCTTTCTATGTTGTTTTCCCAGTCATCTTTGGTTTTTTAGCTGGAGTCGGCCCTGAGTCTGTTAATTTTGCGCCTGATATTCAATATTATTTAGATTTTATTCTTAAAGTGTCTTTCGCTTTTGGTGTCGCCTTCGAGGTTCCAGTTGTGACAATTCTTCTTATTATCTTTGGCATTACCACAGCTGAAAAACTTAAAAAGAATCGCTCGTATATCATTATTGGTTCGTTTGTTCTTGGAATGATATTAACGCCTCCAGACGTCATATCACAATTCCTTATCGC
>JGI26273J51734_10000774_pt1 | contig 17142 bp, 9 predicted proteins | sample SaaInlV_125m_DNA_FD_51734 | JGI IMG/M metagenome (IMG submission 51734) | reverse complement strand
AGTTATCGTCTAGTTTTACTGATTCAAAATTATTAACGCTAGGTAAAATAAGTTTGCTTTTTATTGATTTAAAATCATAAAATGCTTTTAAATCCCTTGCTACTCCATAATGTGACATCGCATCAGATCTATTAGGAGTTAGACCAATTTCTAGAATATTATCATTTTCAAGATTAAAAACTTCACTAATAGGAGTTCCTGGTTTTATATTACTATCAAGGATCATAATTCCATCATGAGATTGACCTAAACCAATTTCATCTTCAGCACATACCATTCCATTACTAACTACACCTCTTATTTTTGATTTTTTAATTTTAATTTCAGTACCGTCGGATGTATATATTTTACAACCTACCTTTGCAACAGGAACAATTTGTCCTTTTTCAATATTAGGAGCACCACAAACAATTTCAGAAATTACGTTATCACCTAAATCAATAGATGTAACTTTTAATCTATCTGCATCAGGATGTTTTCCACATTCTAAAACTTTACCAGCAACAACTCCATTAAGACCACCCTTCACAGATTCAAAAAGTGAAAGTTTTTCAACTTCAAGTCCGAGATTAGTTAATATCTCAGATATTTCTTCAGGTTGGGAATTGGTCTCCACATATTCTTTTAGCCAATTAATAGATATTTTCACAGGATTTCTTTAATTAACAAATATACTTAATCAGCTAATATATCTCCATAAATTTTTTGAATTTGAAGAAGATGAAATTTCATGCCTAATAGGATAATTTTCTTTTTTTGTGAGTCTTGGATCAGATTCTAATAATTTATAGGCACACTTACGTGCATTATTTAATATTTCTGAATCATAAATAATATCAGCTAGCTTAAACTTAAGTGCTCCACTTTGCTTAGTCCCCATTATATCACCTGGCCCTCTAAGTTTTAAATCTACTTCTGCTAATTTAAAACCATCACTAACTTTAACCATAGTATCTACCCTTATTTTAGAATCTTCAGATAGATTGTCTTTTGTCATTAAAATACAGTAGCTCTCTTCATTTCCTCTTCCGACTCTTCCTCTTAACTGGTGTAATTGAGATAGCCCAAATCTTTCAGCACTTTCAATAACCATTACTGATGCATTAGGAACATTTACACCAACCTCTATTACAGTTGTAGATACTAAAATTTGAGTTTCTTTATTTATAAATCTTCCCATCTCATAATCTTTATCTTTTGAGCTCATTTTTCCATGAACTATACTTACCTGAAAATCTGGCCTTGGAAACTCTCTTACAATACTTTCATACCCATCCATTAGATCTTTATAATCTAGTTTTTCTGATTCATTAATTAATGGGTAAACTAAATATATTTGCCTTCCTTTTTTAATCTGTTCTCTTAAAAATTTAAAAACACTTAATCTGTTTTTATCATATTTATGAACAGTTTTTGTGGTAATTCTCCCGGGAGGTAATTCTTTTATTGAAGATATATCTAGATCTCCGTAAAGACTCATTGCTAATGTTCTTGGTATTGGCGTTGCAGTCATTACAAGAACATGTGGGGGAGGTGAATTTTTTTTCCATAATTTAGCTCTTTGAGCTACTCCAAATCTATGTTGTTCATCAACAATACTTAAGCCAAGATTTTTAAATTTAACTATATCTTCTAGTATTGCATGTGTTCCAACTAAGATGTTTGTTTTACCAGATAATAAATCTTCATGAATTACTTTTCTATCTTTTGTTTTAACTGAACCAGTTAATAGATCAATTTTGATATCTAAACCTGATAAGAGCTCTTTAATTGATTTAAAGTGTTGGTTTGCAAGTATTTCAGTTGGAGCAAGAATACAAGATTGAAAATTATTATCTATTGCAATTAACATAATCATTATTGAAACTATAGTTTTTCCAGATCCTACATCTCCTTGAAGAAGTCTATTCATTTGCTTCCCATCTCTAAAATCATTTCTTATTTCTTTAATAACCTTTTTTTGATCTCCAGTGAGCTCAAAAGGAAGACTGTTTTTGTAAAATTGATTTAAATTATCTCCAACCTTTTCAAATTTAAAACCATTTAATTTTTGAATTCTTTCATTTTTGGATAACTGGAAACCAAGTTGATTGAAAAATAATTCTTCAAATTTTAATCTTTTACTTGACTGGGAAAGTAACTCTTGAGACTCAGGTAAGTGAATATTGATAATAGCCTTATATCTATCTATAAGATTATATTCATTTAAAATTGATGAAGATAGATTTTCTTTTATTTGATTCTGTAGACTATTTAATAGATTATAAATTATTTTAACAAAATATTTTTGAGTAACCCCCTCATTTACAAGTTTTTCTGTTGAAGAGTAAATTCCATGAAGCCTTCTAGGTATATTTCTATTAAAACTAGACTTTGTTTTAATTTCAGGATGAGCTATGGATGGCTTACTTCCAAACCAACTAAGCTTTCCATAAATAACATATTCTTCATTTGTTTTTATAGATTCCTCAACCCAATTAAACCCTCTATACCATATTAAGTCTATCTTACCAGTAGAGTCATAAAATTCACAATTTAATCTTTCTCTAAACCTTACTTTACTTCGTTTTACAGATTGAATTTTACCAATAATCTGAACCTCAGATTGATTCCTTGGAAGTTCATTTATTTTAAAAAACCTTGACCTATCTATATACCTGTAGGGATAAAAATCAATAAGGTCTTTAATAGTTTTCAGGTTTAATTCCTCGCTAAGTAATTTAGATTTAGAAGGACCTATGCCTTTAATAAATTCAATTGACTGATTTAAGATATCACTATTCACTACCCAAAAAGTCTAACGCTAAATTTGTCATTACTTTAACACCAAGTAATAAAGAGCTATCATCTATGAAAAAGTCTGGAGTATGATGAGCTGGAGCCTCTCTACTTTCATTTGTATTGTAACCTCCAAGTTCAAACAAAAATCCTGGTATTTCATTTAAGTAATAAGCATAATCTTCAGCTAAAGTTTTTGCATTACTTAGAACTACATTCTCAATACCTGCAGATTTTTTTAATGATGGTAACATTTTATTCATCATATTAGGATCATTAAATGTTATATCTGCGCCATCTTCTATTTCAACAATTGCATTACCTCCATAAGATTTAGCAATACCCTGAGAAAGCTCTATAATTCTTTTCTTTATGTAGTCTCTCATTCCGTAGTCAAGTGAACGTATTGTTCCAACTAAATTAACTTCACCAGGAATAATATTAAACCTATTTCCACCTTCAACTTTNCCAAAAGATATAACAGCAGGTTCTTTTGTAAGCTCAGATTCTCTAGAAATAATAGTCTGAATTGAATTTATAATTTGGGCAGTAATNACAATTGGATCAACGGATAGCCATGGAGTTCCNCCATGAGCTTGAGTTCCTATTACTTTAATTGTAAATCTTGAAGATGATGCATAGAAACCCTTNGGTTTATAATAAACNTTGTTCATAGGTAGCTGAGCAGCAATATGAAGACCAAAAATTGCATCTACATCTGGATTTTTTAAGACACCCTCTTTTATCATCATCCTTGCTCCACCTTCCTCACCAGGAGGAGGGCCTTCTTCTGCACCCTGAAAAATAAATTTAACTGTTCCTTCAAAATTATTATTTTTTGATAAAATTTCTGCTGTAGCCATTAAAATTGACATATGACCATCATGTCCACATGCATGCATAACACCATCATTAACAGACTGATAAGGCAGTCCATTATTTTCTGTTATTGGAAGAGCATCCATATCAGCTCTTAAAGCAACAACTTTTCCTTTAGATTTTCCTTCCAGTATTCCCACAACACCATTAACACCAACATTTCTAGTTACTTCTATTCCGAGTGATTCAAGGTGTCTTGCAATTTTTTCAGAAGTTTTAAATTCTCTGTTAGATACTTCTGGAAATTTATGGAAATCATGTCTCCATGAAATTATTTTTTCTTCAATATCTCCTATCTGACCATCTATAGATTGAGAATAAACAAATTGAGAAATTAGTATCAAAAATATAAATGATAAATTCTTCATAAGTATTGATTTAATTAATTATTAATGGGCAATAAAAATTCATTAATTACTTAAATTTATAACAATGTTAGAAGATAACAAATCTTACCTAAAAGATCTTAATGAGGCTCAATTAAATGCAGTTATTAAAACTGATGGTCCATCTATGGTAATTGCTGGTGCTGGCTCTGGTAAAACAAGGGTTTTAACCTATAAAATTGTCCATCTTGTTAATAATGACGTAGATCCATTTGAAATACTAGCATTAACATTTACAAACAAGGCAGCAAGAGAGATGAAATTGAGAATTTCATCTATGATAGGAGAGAGTGAATCAAAGAATATTTGGATGGGAACATTTCATTCTGTCTTTGCGAAAATTTTAAGATTTGAAGCCCATAAGATAGGTTTTACATCAGATTTTACAATTTATGACGTTCAGGATTCAGAAAGACTTATTTCCTCTATAATTAAAGAGAAAAATCTTGATAAAGATATATACAGAACCAAATCCATTAGAAATAGGATTTCATCATTAAAAAATAATTTTATAACTGTAACAGGTTATTTTTCAAATACTGAATTGGTTGAATCTGACAAGCTTTCAAGAAAACCTGAAACTGGGAATATCTACAAAGAGTACAATGAAAGATTAGTTAAGTCTAATTCTATGGATTTCGATGATTTATTGATGAAAACAAATGAACTTTTAAATAATCACCCAGACGTATTAGCTAAATATCAAGAAAAATTTAAATACATTCTTGTTGATGAGTATCAAGACACAAATAATTCTCAATATTTAATTGTTAAATCACTATCAGATAAATATCAAAATATTTGTGTAGTTGGAGATGATGCTCAAAGTATTTATTCATTTAGAGGTGCAAACATCAATAATATTATAAATTTTAGAAATGATTATGATGATGTTGAAATTTTTAGACTTGAACAAAATTATAGATCAACAAAAAATATTGTTAATGCTGCTAATTCAGTTATAGATCATAATAAAAATAAAATTGACAAGGAAGTTTGGACAGATAATGATTTTGGTGATAGGATTGAAATTTCATCAAATCAATCTGACATCGGCGAGGCTAGGGGATTATGTCAAAAAATTACCTCACTTAACAATACAAGTTTTTCTGAGATAGCAATTCTCTACAGAACTAATGCTCAATCAAGACCGATTGAAGACTCACTTAGATTAAACAAAATCCCATATCAAATTTTTGGAGGTGTATCGTTTTATAATAGAAAAGAAATTAAAGATGTTCTGGCTTATTTAAGAGTTGTTATTAATAGTAGTGATGAAGAAAGTCTAAAGAGGATTATTAATTATCCTGCTAGAGGAATTGGCCAAGTAACTATTAATAAAATAATTATAGCTGCTCAAAAACATAATCTAACACTTTATGATACTATTAAAAATCATAAGGAGTTATCAATAGACTTTTCAGGATCTGTATCTATCAAACTTCAAAATTTTATTGAGTTAATAGATGTTTTAAAAATTGAAAATCAAAAGTTAAATGCTTTTGATCTAACTAAAGAAGTTATCGATAAAGTAAGAATCATAGATGAATTAAAAAAAGATGAATCTCCTGAAGGTATTTCAAGAATTGAGAATGTTCAAGAATTATTAAATGGTATAAGAGATTTTATAGAAGATCAGAAAGAAATTGTTGATTCAAATGATAACTTGTCAGAATTTTTATCAACAGTTTCATTATCAACTGATTTTGACCTTAATAATCCAGATGAGGATAAAGTTTCTTTAATGACTCTTCATTTATCAAAAGGATTAGAGTTTAGGCATGTTTTTATTGTTGGTTTAGAGGAAGATCTTTTTCCTTCAGCACTAAGCTACAATACTAGATCTGAACTTGAAGAAGAGAGAAGGTTGTTCTATGTTGGAATTACTAGAGCTAAAGACAACCTCTATTTATCTTATGCTAATTCACGATACAGGTGGGGTAAGCTAATATATTGTGAAGAAAGTAGATTTCTAAATGAAATTGATAAAGAGTTTGTCAAGGTTATAAAGCCAAGTAATTTTAAACCATCAATTTCTGATTATCCTAAAAAAAATATTATCTATAATTCTAAGCCTAATTTGAAGAGGTTATCTAAAAAACCTTCTTTTGATTCAAATGTGAAAATAAATATTTCTTCTGGTGATAATGTTAGTCACGAAAAATTTGGTTTAGGTCAAGTAGTTAAAATTGAAGGAAATGGAAATGATGCAAAAGCTACTGTTAATTTCAAGAAGTTTGGAGAAAAGAACTTACTACTTCGGTTTGCAAAATTAAATAAAACATAAAAAAAAAGCATGACCGAAGTCATGCTTTTCTTTNAACTAATCAATATTATTTTTAGTCAGGTTTGTTTTCTGAGCTAATAGTATTGCTTGGACCTGTAGAAGGTACATTCATAGACATTCCTTCTTCAATTAAATCAGCAAACTGGTCTAATTTAGGAAGTACTATAATTCTAGTTCTTCTATTTCTAGCTCTAGTAACACTTGAGTCATTATCAGCAATTGGCATGTGGAAACTTCTTCCCGCAGCAACTAATTTAGTTGGATCAACTCCATAATCATTCTGAAGAATTCTAACTACAGATGTAGCTCTTTTAACAGATAAATCCCAATTGTCAACCACTCCAGGAATAGTTTCAGAAGCTTTTTCTTGATCTATAAGTAAATTGTCTGTATGACCCTCAACCATAAATTCAAGATCTGGCTTATCACTAATTACTTTAGCAATTTTTTCTAAAACGTTTCTAGCTCTTGTTGTAACTGTAAAACTTCCACTATTGAATAATAACTTGTCTGAAATAGATACATATACAACACCTTTTTCAACGTTAATTTCAATATCATCATCACTAAGAGTTCCTAATGAACTTTTGAAACTTTGAACAAGAGCTAAGGTTACAGAATCTCTTCTAGTAACTGCATCTTGCATTCTAGTAATGACTAGGTCTTTTTCTTTAATGCTTTCAAGAGATCTCTCAAGGTTTTCAGCACCTTTTTGAGTAAGGGTAGTTAGATTACCAATGTTGTTAATCAAATCTTGATTGTTAGCTCTTAAAAACTTATTTTGTTCAGATAAAGCATTTAACCTCTCTGATGAAGCAGAAAGCTGAGTTTCAGTTGCACCAAGTTTAGCAGTTGCACTATCTAAAAGTTCTTTTGTGTTTTGTTGAAGACTTTCTAAATCAGAGTATCTCTTTTGAGAAACACAAGATGATAAAAGTAAACCTACAACACCTACAATTATTATATTTTTTTTCATTTCAAAAATAGTTGGTTATTAATTAGTCAGCTACAAACTTAATATTTTTATAGTAAATTATTGTATTACAGTTGAAAGAATTTTTTCTTTCCTAAAATAAAGTATTTGTAAACTATACTGTTGATTTTGAAATAATTACTCTTTTTTGAAGTATTATCTCTTTCTTTTAATATTGATCTAAGTACATTAAAATAATCAAAATGTGCTTTATATAAAGCGATGAAATTCGAAATTTCTCCTTTAATTAATAATCTAAATGAAGAAAGTATATCTAAAATTATTCTCAATAAGAGAGTAAGTAAAAGATCTTTTAAAGGAAGGTTCTTGGTCATCATTATCAATGAATTCCTATAGTTAAGATAGGTTTTTTTTGAATTTTTCTTAATTGTAGCTGCTCCTACATGAAAAACTTTAGATGATGTTACCGAATAACAATTAAAACCTAAATTAAATCCTCTCCAACATAAATCAATCTCTTCCATATGGGCAAAGAATCTCTTATCAAATCCTCCAATTTCATAAAATACATTTTTGGAAACAAAGAAACAGGCACCTGATGCCCAAAAGATTTTAGAATCTAGGTATTTTCCATCATCCTTCTCTAGAGTATCAAATATCCTTCCTCGACAAAATGGATACCCATATTTATCAATAAAACCTCCAGAAGCTCCGGCATATTCAAAAAAATCATTATTATTTATATCAAGTATATTAGGTTGAATAATAGATAAGGGATCTTTCTCAAGTTTTTTTCTAATAGGATTCAACCAATTTTTAGTAACAAGAATATCATTATTTATTATACATACATATTCTTCTTTCACCTTCTTTAATCCTTTGTTATATCCTTCTGCAAAACCATAATTTTTATCTAAAGATATTATCTCTACTTCTTTGAAATTTTCTCTTATATAAGATACTGATTCATCTGATGAATTATTATCAATAACATAAACAGTAGAATTATCAGAATTATCTATTATTGATTTTAAATATTTTCTTAAAAGATTTAAACCATTCCAGTTTATTACAACAATTCCAATTTTCATTTCGAATAATTAATTAGATCTTTTTCTTGAATATAGTCATTAGTTATTTCGTTGAATTTAAAATAATAATTTTCAATACCATTGGTAAGAATGATTCTTTTGCTTTTTAATTCAATATTATATCTCATCACTTGATCAAAGTGATCTTTATTAATTTTTATATCTGAGGACTTACATTCAACTAATATATCAACCTCTCCTGAAGAATTGTACACTACTATATCATATCTTTTTGGAATCTTATTTATATAGAATACTTTTTCGCAGTTTATAAGCGATCTTGGATAATTTTTTGAAATAATATATTTGATAAAATTCTGTCTAATCCATTCTTCAGGTGTTAAAACTATCCACTTTTTTCTTATTTCATCAAAAATGATATTATTCTTGTTTTCTTTTTTAATTTTAAACTCGAAAAATGGTAGATTAAGTTTTTTCATCAACTGAATAATGACAGAATATAATAAAATAATTAATGATATAAATAACGGTAAATTATCACCAGTTTATTTAATTCATGGTGAAGAGAATTACTTTAAAGATAATATTATAAAAATTATTACTGATTCAGTAATAAATGAAGCCTCTGTTGATTTTGATCTAAAAAAAATATATGGAAAAAAAACAGATGAAACTCAAGAAAATGAGGTAATAGATTTTGTTAAAAGATTTCCTTTAAGTGGAGATTATAGTTTACTTATAGTGAAGGATTCAAAAAATTTATCTTCAGATTTCAAAAATATTATATCATACATTGAGAATGTAAATTCTAATTCAATTTTAGTCCTATCTTTTAATAATAATTTAGACAAAAGAAAAAAAATCTATAAATCTTCTCAAAAATATGGTACTGTTTTTGAATCAAAAAAAATATATGATAATCAAGTTTACGGATGGATAGAAAGTCAATGCAGTTTTAAGTCTCTTAATCTTCATCCTAATTCAATTAAAATTATAGCTGATTTTACAGGTAACGATCTTTCACAAATAGACAATGAACTTGAAAAACTTAAATTAAATTCAAATAAAGATGATATTATTAACCCAGAGGATGTAGAGGATATAATAGGCTTTAGCAAAGAATATAATTTTTTTGAGTTAACTAAAGTAATTGGTAAAAATAATTACATTAAGTCTCTTGAAATTGTTTCATACATGTCCAAGAATATTAAGAAATATCCTCTGCCATTAATTATTGGTACAGTATATTCCTTCTTCAACAAGTTATTTATATATCATTCCATAGAAAACAAAAATGAAGCACCTAAATTATTAGGAATTAATCCATATTTTATTAATGAATACAGGGAAGCTTCAGTTGTTTATTCAATGAAACGTATATCAAGAATTTTTGGGTATCTACTAGAGGCTGATAAACGATCAAAAGGGATTGAATTTGATAATACTGATCATTTAGGAATACTTAATGATTTGATTTATAAAATATTTAAATCAAATTAACTTTTTGTATTTACTAGGATTTGCTTCATTCATAACAGAGTAAATTTCTTCAAAAATATCTTCAAATGAAGGTTTGCTCACATAATCCCCATCAGATCCATAAGGTGGCCTATGCTCCTTAGCTGTTAGTAAACAGGGTTTACTATCTAAGTATTCATAGATATCTTGATTATTTAATAATTCCTGTAAAATAAAACTAGATCCACCACCTGGAACATCTTCATCAATTATCATTAACCTATTAGTTTTTTTAACACTTTTAGAAATATTTTTAGATAAATCAAAAGGAATTAAACTTTGGACATCAATTACTTCACAGTCTATATCATATTTTTTCATTTCTAAAGCTACTTCATTAACTATGTTTAAAGTTGATCCATATGAGATTAAGGTAATATCTTTTCCTTCTTTAAGAACTTCAATCTCTCCAATTGGAGTCTTGAATTCACCATAATTTAGTGGGAGTTGTTCTTTAGTTCTATAACCATTCAGAGGTTCTATCACAACTGCTGGTTGATCAATTTCTAACAAAGAATTGTAAAAACCTGCTGCTTTGGTCATATTTCTTGGAGTAAGTATAAATATTCCTCTTAAAAAGCTCAGCATACCACCCAAAGGTGATCCTGAATGCCAAATTCCTTCTAATCTGTGTCCTCTAGTTCTAATAATTAATGGAGCTTTTTGACCTCCGTGAGTTCTAAAAGTTAATGTAGCAAGATCATCACTAAGTATTTGTAATGCATACAATATATAATCTAAATATTGAATTTCAGCAATAGGTCTTAGACCTCTCATTGACATTCCAATTCCTTGTCCAACTATTGTAGATTCTCTAATACCTGTATCAAAAACTCTATTCTTACCATGTTTAATTTGTAAACCCTCAAGTCCTTGATTTACATCTCCAATCATCCCAACATCTTCTCCAAAAATGAATATTTTATTATTATTTTCGAGTAGTTTATCAAAATTATCTCTAATAATTATTCTACCATCTACCATCTTATTATCAGGAGAGTATGATGGATTAGTATTGTCAAGATCTTTTAGTAAATCTAAATTTATGGAATAGAGATCAGTTGAATATTTTTCTGAGAGAATATTAATATACTTATTCTTCCATTTAATTAAATCATTTCTATCTTTTGAATCTCCAGGATCAAGTTGATATAAAATGTTTCTACAGATTTTAATAATCTCAGAGAAATTAGAATCATCTATGTTATTAAACATTTCATTAATTTTTTCACTTTCTATTGAAATATCTAGAGTATTTATTGTTTCTATTAAATCAGATTTAGCTTCTTTTATAGGCCTTTGATAAAGATCCCATGCTAATTTTTTTTCATCTTTAACATAATTTGAGATTTCCTTCTTAATATTTTCTAGCTTCTTACTTGAGGCTAGTTTATTTTTAATAATCCATTCTTCAAATTTCTTGTTACAATCGTTCTCTGACTCCCACTTAAGTCTTTCGTCTGTTTTATACCTTTCATGAGATCCTGATGTAGAATGACCAAGTGGTTGGGTTAATTCAGTAACATGAATTATTACTGGAATATGGTGTTCTCTAGCTATTTTTTCAGCATATGAATATGTTTTAATTAATGATTGATAATCCCAACCCTTAACTTCAAGAATTTCAATCCCTGATGATTCAGATGTTACTTTAAATCCAGAAAGAGCTTTAGATATGCTTTCTTTAGTTGTGTGATCCTTATTATGAACTGATATTCCGTAGTCATCATCCCAAATACTTATAATAGCTGGAATTTGAAGAACTCCACATGCATTAACTGCTTCGAAAAAAACACCTTCACTTGTACTGGCATTTCCAATAGTACCCCATACAATCTCATTACCATTATTTGAAAATTTGTCAGAATTATCAACTCTATTGTTTCTGTAAATTTTTGAGGCTAGGCCTAACCCCACAAGTCTAGACATTTGACTAGCTGTAGGTGATACATCTGAAATATGATTTTTTTTCTTTGTTTGGTCAATCCAATTGCCTTCTTCGTCTACGGTATTAGTTAGAAAGTGACCTGACATTTGTCTTCCACCTGACATTCTCTCATATACTTTATCAGGGTGACCGTATAATGCTGCAAAAATCTCTCTAGCTGAAAGTAAGTCTTGTGACATTAATATTGTTTGATCTCTATAATATCCTGATCTGTAGTCTCCTTTTTTAAAGAAGTGACTCATTACAATTTGAGGTAATTCTTTACCATCACCAAAAATTCCAAATTTTCCTTTTCCAAGAAGAACTTCTCTTCTACCTTGAACACTTATTTCACGGCTTAAGGATATTGTCCTGAAGTCATTTATTACTTTTTCCTTAAATTTTTTTAAGCTAATCTCCTCTTTTGTAGAACTAGATATACTCATAGGAATTGCAAATTTACAAATAATTAAATGAACCTTATTACAACCACCTTCTTGAGAAAAGATTACCCAACGATTCGAGGTTGTAGGAGACTATAAATCTTATTTTATTTCTATATCTAAAATCATTTAGCTCAAAGCCATTGCTAGAGCTTATTGGTAAGTAAAGTTCAAAGAAATCTGGTAGAAGATTTAGCCTTAAACCTGTTCCATAAAAATATCTAGAATCTTCTTTACTGTCTTTAAGCATACCTAAATCAAGATAACCCTCAACCCATTTCCAAATTCCTATATTTAAATTAGTTGAAAGCATAAAATTATTTGTTGTGGGATCTTCAAAAAATGATTTAAACCCTCCGCCAGCCATTATAAATTGCTGACTTAGCAAACCTGTACTTTCTGATCTACCTAAGTAATTATCTAAAAATAAATATCCACCAGATCTACCTAGATTATAATTGAAGTTATCAAATTCATCATTATTCCAGAAAAATTTACCCAGATATAACCTAGCTTGAAATTGTCTATTACTTTTAAATAATCTTCTATAGTCAAATACGAAATTTATTTTTCCAAAATTATCAGAAAACTCAGTGTTAATAGAGCTTTTTAGATATTTAATGATTCCTATGTCAGAATAATAATAACCTAAATTATAAATGGAGTATTTATCTAATAAATTATTATTTTGAATATCAGAATCCTTGTTTACGTTAAACAGAGATAATGATATTGATTTTTTGACTTTTGATCTTAAGTTCTTATTGTCTCTAAAATTTATTCTAACAGAAGGAGAAAAAACCTGATATCTTAAGTTTTCTTTATAATGATTTGAAGTGTAGAATAAATTAAATATTGTCGAATAATTATCTTTAAGCTCATTATTTAATTGATATTTTAAGTTTAAAGACCCTACCAAAGCATCTTCTTTTGATGCATATTGGGTAAATATTTCAAAATTAAACAGTTTATTTTTTAATCCCTTGTTTAGAAGGTTAATGCCCGGTGAAACACCATCATATAAGTTATAAGTAACTTCGGGTCTTAAAAATAGTGTCTTAAATTTAGGATTTTCAAGATCACCAATAAATTTTATTTTTAAAGGCTTTAGATTAGAATTATTATAGATCCAATTATTACTCTTGTTTAACTCAGGAAGGGATATCTTAGGATTTATAACAATATAGTCAAAATCAATATTAGGAATTTTAATTTTCTTATACTCTTCAAAATCAATATTTTGAATTATACTATCATTTTTTAAATAACCAATGGAATAGGGTATGGAAATATTATTTTTCTCTTCAATTAGAATTTCTTTTTTATTGATTCTCCTTAGCTTTAAATCAATTGATTGTCTGTTGCCAATATAATCTTCAATAAACCAGTTAAGATCACTCTTTTCGTAATTTAAGAAGAGGTTATTTAAATCCTCTCTTGAATCTATGGAGCTAATTTTTAGTATTAAATCCTTGAGATTATTTTCTCCAATAAGATTCTCTAAATATTTTAAGCCAACTCCAGAATGATATGGAGAAGCAATATCATGATTTATCCTAGTTAAATACTCACTAGACTGATCATCTGCCTGGTGAAGATTTAGTCTTTGAACATACTCAGAATAATTTAAAAACAGATCATTAAAATTCATTTTTGAAATCTCATAGTTTTTTAAAAAACTAATTCCGGAGAGTCTACCAATAAATCTAACTTTCGGGTAGAAATCATTTATATATTTGTCAATAATAAAAATCTCCAAACCTTTATATATCCAGTGAGATTCTCTTCTATTTAAGTTTAATTTTTGATTTAAATAGTTGATGATAAAGGATTTTAAAAAAACTATTTCTTCTAAAAACTCATCTGAGAAAGGGCTTATAAAGCTTGGCAATTGATTAAGCCCATAAAAAGGATTTGAATCATAATCTTTTTTTGGTACAAGAAGTTTGAGGTCTGAATTATCATTGAAATAATCTTTAACGAAATTGTTCACTCTTGTTATCTTTTTTTCAGCCTCTTTTAATGAAGATATTTTAAAAATATCAGTTTCAATTTCGTTATTAATATTTTGAAAATTCCTATAGTTTTCATCAATTAATAAATCAATTTTAACGTCATTTATGTCTGAACCTGATAGATAAACATTCTTTGTGTCGGTTAACACTTCTGTTTTATTTATTTTGAGATTTGAGAATAGATAGTAACTTTTATCAAAAGAAACTTTCATTTCGTATCTTGATTTCTTTAAGGATTGGTCATTTAGATTTAAATTACTTTGACTATACCATTCAGATTCGGAGATATTTGAAAAGACTATTATCCAATTCTTCAAGTAGTAGTTACTATTATCAAAACCATATCCTGTAAATTTTGAATCAGGTAATTTTACTTGATAGTTAATTTCTATTTCAATCGATTCCCCTTTTTTTAATTCTTTTTTAAGATAAATGTTAATTATATCAGATGTCTTTTCTGACTTCCTCCATGATTCAATATTATTTGAAGTAATACTCTTAATCTGTGTTGATCCTCTTTGTTTTTTTGTGGCAAAAGTGAAACTCCTTGAATATTCATCTGAAATTCTTTTAGCTAGACTAGTTCTGTTATCAACATATGAATTAGCCCAATCTTCAAGAACTATTTTATTTAATGAAATATTAGAGGTATTCTTAAACTTCATAATCTGACTAACAGTCAAAGTTTTATCCTCTGAGTTTAGTTTAGCTTCAATATTATATGAGTTAATATTTTGGCAAAATGTGTTAATTGGGAAAATTAACATTATCAATATGAAAAAGTTTGAAATATTTCTCATTATTGAAATTCTTTTGAAAGGTATTTAGCAGTATACCCTTTGTTATTCTTTATTATTTCTTTTGGACTTGCAGAGTCTATAAGCTTACCTCCATTTTTACCACCTTCTGGACCTATATCTATAATGTAATCAACCTGTTTTATTACATCTAAATTATGCTCGATAATAATTATTGTATTTCCTTTATCTACTAATTGATTTAAAACATTTAGAAGAATTCTTATATCTTCAAAATGAAGACCTGTAGTGGGTTCATCAAGAATATAGATTGTTTTACCAGTATCTTTTTTTGACAGTTCACTTGCTAGTTTTATTCTTTGTGATTCTCCACCAGATAATGTTGTGGATGATTGACCAAGAGTAATGTATCCGAGTCCTACACTGTCTATAGCTTTTAATTTATTATATATTTTAGGTATTGATGAGAAAAAATCTAAAGATTTAGAAACACTCATATCCAATATGTCTGAAATGGATTTTCCTTTATATCTAACCTCAAGAGTTTCTCTATTAAATCTTTTTCCATTACATACCTCGCATTCTACAAAAACATCAGGTAAGAAATTCATTTCAATTAATTTCATTCCCCCGCCTTTACAGTTTTCGCATCTTCCACCTGAAACATTAAAACTAAATCTTCCTGGTTTATACCCCCTTATTTTAGATTCAACAGTGTCTGAAAATAATTTTCTTATTTCACTGTAAACTCCAGTATAAGTTGCAGGATTACTTCTAGGAGTTCTTCCAATTTGTTGTTGATTGACTTCAACTACTTTATCAATATTTTCAATACCTTCAATTTTTTTATATTCTAAGGGTGATTTAACTGAATTATAGATTTTAGAATTTAAAATAGGATACAACGTTTCATTTATTAAAGTTGACTTACCGCTACCCGAAACACCTGTAACAGCAATCATTTTACCAAGAGGAAAGTCAACATTAATGTTTTTCAAGTTGTTTCCTTTACATCCAAATAATTTTATATAATTTCCATTACCAGGTCTTGTGTTTTTTGGTATTTCAATTTTTTTAATATTATTAAGATAATCTGCAGTAATTGTTTTTGCTTTTTTAATCTTATTCGGAGATCCTTCATATATAATATCACCACCATTAATACCAGCATAAGGACCTAGATCTATAATGTGATCAGAACTCATTATCATTTCTTTATCATGCTCAACCACAATTACTGAATTCCCAGAGTCTCTGAGTTTTTTTAGTGAGTCAATTAATTTTAAATTATCTTTTTGATGAAGTCCTATACTAGGCTCATCAAGTATATACAGAACTCCAACTAATTGTGAGCCAACCTGAGTTGCTAATCTAACTCTTTGAGCCTCTCCACCAGAGAGTGATCTTGATGACCTTGAAAGTGTTAAATACTCAAGGCCTACATCAATTAAAAACTGGATTCTAATTAAAATTTCTTTTGTTATTTCCTCAGATATTCTGATTTCTTTATCAGTTAAGTTATCATTAAGGTTTTTAAACCATTCTTTGACCTCTGATAGGTCCATTTCACTTAGTTCGAAGATATCTTTATTATTAATTCTAAATGATCTAGATTCTATCTTTAATCTACTACCTATACATGATTTACATTTTTTAATATCAACAAATTGAAGTGCCCATCTTCTTAAGCTTTTAGATTCATTATTATTTAATTGGTCTTTAATAAATGCCTCTATTCCCATATAATCAATCTCATATTGTCTTTTTACCCCTAAATCTTTTGAATTGATTATAAAACTTTTTTTACCACCATTAAGAATAAAATTTAAACCATCTTTTGGTATTTTATTAATAGGTCCACTAAGAGAGAAATTATAATATTTTGATATTAATTCAACTTGTTTATGAATCCATGAGTTATCTTTTTTTCCTATTGGTAATATTCCACCATTATTAATTGATATCGAATCATCTGGAATTAATTTTTTTAGATTTATTTCATGTTCAGTTCCTAGACCGTTACATGTTTCACACATTCCTTTAGGTGAATTAAAAGAAAAGGTGTTAGGTTCTGGTTTAGGATATGAAATGCCTGTTTCAGGACACATTAAATTTCTACTAAAATATTCTGGTTTTCCAGATTCTGAGTCTAAAATAAAAATTGT
>JGI26273J51734_10000770_pt1 | contig 17174 bp, 19 predicted proteins | sample SaaInlV_125m_DNA_FD_51734 | JGI IMG/M metagenome (IMG submission 51734) | reverse complement strand
GTCCATTTGCAGCAGATACAATTTTTTTAAAAGAGCAATCAAAGAATTACGATGTAATTATTGGAATGTATCATGACCAAGTTTTAACTCCCATCAAAACTATTTTTGGATTTAATGCAATTAATATTACATTAGGGCTACCCTATATCAGAATTTCACCAGATCATGGACCAAACTTTTCAATGATTGGTAAAAATATTTCCAATCCAAAGAGCCTTGTAAGTGCTCTTAAATTTTTTGACAATAAGTGACTGTTAAAGCAAAAAAAAGTTTAGGACAGAACTTTTTAATTGATCGAAATGTCCTTTCTCAAATAGTTGATACAGTTAAAATTGAAGGTAAAGCAATATTAGAAATAGGCCCGGGTAGTGGAAATCTAACATCTTTTATCTACAAAAAAAAACCACAGAAAATATTTGTTATAGAAAAAGATGATGATTTAGCGTTGTTGTTAAAAGAAAAATTTGATAATGAAATTAATATAATTAATGATGACGTTTTAAATATAGATGCAAATAAAATTTGCAATGAAAAATTAACAGTGTTTGGAAATCTTCCATACAATATCTCTACAGAAATTTTATCAAAATGGATCATAAGATTAAATAATGAATTTTGGTTTGATAGTTTAGTTTTGATGTTTCAAAAAGAAGTTGCAGATAGAATTATTGCAAAAACAAATACTTCCAATTATGGACGGCTATCAATTTTATCAAATTGGAAATTGAATATTAAAAAAATAATAGATATTAAACCAGAAAGTTTTTCTCCAAAACCTAAAGTTGATAGTTCTTTGTTACTATTTACTCCTAAAGATAAATTTTTTAAATTAAAGAATCCTAATAATCTCGAGATGATTACAAGAGTTTTTTTTAGCCAAAGAAGAAAAATGTTAAAAAAACCATTTAACCAGGTTTTCAAAGTTCCAAAAAAAGTATCTGAAAAATTTAATATTGATTTAAATTTAAGACCNCAAAATTTAGAACCTGAAGTATATTTTAAGNTAGTTAAGGAATTTGAAGAATCAGGTAGTTAATAAATCGACATGTTTTCTGATAAACTCTTTATCGTAATCTTTTGAGCCATTATTAACTTCTGCTTCAATTAAATTGTTAATTTTTGCATAGCACTCTTCAAGATCATCATTTATAATTACATAATCATAATTTATCCAATGCAGCACATCTCTACTAAATTCTTTCATTCTTTCTTCTACAATTAATTTGTCTTTCATATCTCTATTTGACAATCTCTCAAATAAAACTTTTTTGCTTGGAGGAAGTATAAAAAAAGTAATCAATTTGTAATTTAATTTTTTATTTTTTATTTGGTCAGCACCCTGCCAATCAATATCAAATATTACGTTTTCTCCTTTTTCTAATCGTTCAATAACTGGTGTTCTTGTTGTTCCATAAAAGTGTTTAAATACTTTTGCGTATTCTAAAAATTCCTCATTTTTAATTAATCCTTCAAATTTATTTTGGTCTACAAAATAATAATCCTGGTCAGCAATTTCATTTGGTCTGGGTTTTCTAGTCGTGTGTGAGATGGANATGTAGAACTTTTTATTTTTTGATAATAGTTTTACAAGAGTTGTTTTTCCTGCCCCAGATGGGGATGATAAAATTACCATTATCCCATCTTTTTTTATGGACATCAAAATTTTCTAATTAGCTTTGCCTTCAATAAATTTAATTGCATCACCAACAGTTAGAATTTTTTCTGCTTGGCTATCTGAAATTTCTGCTCCAAATTCTTCTTCAAAAGCCATTACTAATTCTACTGTGTCTAAGCTATCAGCACCTAGATCGTCTATGAAACTTGACTCATCCTGAACTTTAGCTTCATCGATACCAAGATGGTCTGCAACAATTTTTTTTACTTTGCTTGAAATATCATCTGACATATTGTTCCTTTTTGTTATAATTTGTTAATAAATCAAAACGTAGTTTTGTCAACCCAAATACATGCCTCCATTAACATGNAATGTTTCACCATTAATATAGTCAGATTGGTTGGAACTTAAGAAAATTACTGCGTTAGCTATATCTTCTGGTTTACCAAGCCTATTGGAAGGGATTTTAGCAATAATGCTTTCTTTAAATTTATCATCAATTTTATCTGTCATAGCTGTACTTATAAATCCTGGAGATATGCAATTAACATTAATATTTTTTTTTGCATACTCAATAGCTAAACTTTTAGACATGGCAACAATGCCTGCTTTGGATGCAGTATAGTTTGCTTGACCAACATTTCCTGTATGGCCTACTACGGAAGTTATATTAATAATCTTTCCAGATTTATTTTTTAACATTTTTTTAATTGAATACTTACTCATTAGAAAGGTAGATGTAAGATTTATGTCTATAACTTTTGACCATTCGTCTAGACTCATTCTTATAGTTAAGTTATCTTTTGTAATTCCTGCATTATTAACTATACAGTCAAGATTTCCACCTAACTCACTTGTTGAGTTTTCAATAAACTCTTCAATTTTATCATGCTGAGAAATGTCAAATTTTAATATTTTTATATTATTAAATTTTGATTTTAATTCTTCTAGCTTTTCTATCTTTGTACCAGTGGCCAAAACATTTGCTCCACATTCATTTAGTTTTTGAACTATTGAATTACCAATACCGCCAGAGGCTCCTGTGACTATTATATTTTTATTTTTTAAACTATTCATTATTTATATTTATCTGTTTTATATCTTCTTCAGTATTTATTGCACTAACTTTTAGATTTCTATCAATTCTCTTTATTAAACCTGATAAAACTTTACCTGGTCCTATTTCTATAAATTGATTAATCCCTTTATTAGCCATCAATAATACACTCTCTCTCCAACGAACCCTACTTTCTAGGTTTTTAACTAATAAATTTTTTAATTCAGATGAGTCTGATATTTCTTTAGCAGTAACATTAGAAATAAAACCATTTTCAAAGTTTTTAAAATCTAATTTTGCAATTTCTTCTGTCATAACCTGTGTTGCCTTATTCATTAGCTTACAATGAAAGGGCGCACTTACTGGTAGTTTAATATTTTTAATACTATTTGACTTTAAATCTTTCATAAACTCTTCTAGGTCTGCCAATCTTCCACTCACAACTATTTGACCCTCTGAATTATCATTAGCGATATAACATTCATATTTTTTTTTATTTTCATTAATTATATTTTCTAAATTTTCTATTTTTGAGCCGAGAACGGCAACCATCCCCCCTTCTCCTTTAGGAACTGCACTTTGCATTGATTTTCCCCTAATCTTTAATATCTTTAAAGTTTCAGAAAAAGATAAGGCTCCTGCAGAAGCAAGTGCCGAATACTCTCCTAGAGAATGACCAGCAAAATAATTTGCTTTATCTAAAGGAATATTAAATTCGTCTTTTGCTAATTTAAATATTGAATAACTTAATAAAAATATTGCTGGTTGGGTGTTTTCAGTTAAATCTAAATCTTCTCTAGGTCCATTTAAGATTATTTCTGATAATGAATATCCTAGTGTTTCATCAGCTTCTTTNAATAATTTTTGTACAAGACTGTACTTTTCATGCAGCTCCTTACCCATACCAACTAATTGGGAGCCCTGGCCTGGAAAAATAACAGAAAACATTTAATTATTTAAATTTTATTATGGTTTTAAGTGTTGTAATTCAACAATTATAATAGTATATCCTCACTTTTTATTAAAGAAGAATTATGAATTTATACGAACACACTATAGTTGCAAGACAAGATACTAGTCCCTCGCAGATTAAACAATTAACTGAGAAATATTCGAAAATTGTTGAAAAAAATGATGGAGAGATTGTTAAAACTGAAGAGTGGGGCCTGTTGAATTTATCTTATATTATTAAGAAAAATAGAAAAGGTAGCTTTATACACTTTAAGATTAAAGGTCCTGGAAAAATAATTGATGAATTAGAAAAAAATGAGTCAATTGATAAAAATCTNTTAAGATATATGACAGTTAAAGTTAAAAAATTTGATTTAGAGGCAAACTACTTTTCAAAAAAAGAAGAGTATGAAAAGAAAGATTATAAAAAGAATTAAATATGCCCTCAAAAAAAAGAAGTGATAATAAAAAAGGTAAGCAAAGTAATTTTGCAAAATTAAGTATTTTCCAACCAAATAAATATAAGTTTAAAAAATCATGCCCTTTATCAGTTAAAGGAGCGCCCGTAGTCGATTATAAAAATATTAGACTGCTTAGAAAATATATGTCTGAGAATGGAAAAATTCTACCCTCAAGAATTACAAATGTTTGTCAAAAAAAACAAAGAGAATTGTCACTATCAATTAAAAGAGCAAGAAATTTAGGATTAATTTAGATGAAAGTTATACTTTTAGAAAACCTTAAGAGAATTGGATCAATCGGAGAAATAATTGAAGTAAAAAGAGGTTTTGCAAGAAATTTTTTAATTTCAAATAAAAAAGCTCTTTATGCATCAAAAGAAAACATCGCAGAAGTTGAAAAAATTAAAACTGAATTAGGTAAAAAAGATGCTGAGAAAAAGAAAGAAGCGCAAAAAATAGCAGAAAAAATTAATAGTAAAGAATATGCTATAAAAAAATTAAGTACAGAAAACAAAGAACTTTATGGCTCTGTTAAACCAACAGAGATTTCAAAAATAATTCTCGAAAATGAAAAAATTGAAATAAAACCATCAATGATACAACCAGTAAAAGAAATTAAATCATTAGGTAAATTTAAAGTAAAGATTAATTTACACTCAGAAGTAGACTCAGAAATTACGATTAATGTAATTACTGCAGAAACTATTCAATAATTATACATTTTTTTCCCCAGTACATTTTAGTTATATTTAAAAATTACATTTCATATAAATTAAGATTATGGAAAATAATCTAAATTTAGTTAAAGATACTTTTAAAGAGCTTCCCAATAACATTGAGGCAGAGCAGTCAGTAATAGGCTCAATACTAGTTCAGAATGAATTATTTGATGAAATTAATACTCTCATATCTAATATTAATTTTTATGACCCTATGCATCAAAAAATTTTTTCAGCTATTGAAAGTCTTATTTATAAAGGAATGCTTGCAAATCCAATAACTTTAAAAAATTATTTTGAAAATGAAAAAGATGAATTAAATGTTCCTGAATACCTAGTAAAAGTTACAAAATTTTCTACGTCTTCAAGACAAGCAATTGAGTATTCAAGAATTATTTATGACATGTTTGTTCGAAGAGAATTAATTAAAATATCAGAAAATACAATTGACGCAGCAAAACTTAATGATCTTGATGTTAATGGTCAAAACATAATTGAAAATTCAGAAAGATTATTATTTGATCTTGCTGAAAAAGGTTCTTTTAATTCATCACTAGTAAAATTTGATGAGGCAATGAAACAAACTATAGAAATGGCTTCTGTTGCCTATAAAAATGATGAAGGAATTGTAGGAGTGCCAACTGGATTAAGAGATCTAGACGACAGATTAGGAGGTCTTCATAATTCAGATTTGCTAATTATAGCTGGTCGTCCCGGGATGGGAAAAACTGCCTTAGCAACAAATATAGCTTTCCATGCTGCTCAAACACTTCAAGAAAGTGGAAGAAAGTCATCAGTTGCCTTTTTTTCACTTGAGATGTCCTCTGAACAATTATCAACTAGAATCTTAGCAGAGCAGTCTAGAATTAAATCAAATGATATAAGGAGAGGAAAAATTACAGATGAACAATTTGATAAATTTATTGAAACATCGAAAAATATAGCTGAATTACCTTTGTATATTGATGAGACACCAGCAATTAGTATTGCTGCAATGAGCAACAGAGCTAGACGTATTAAAAGGTTATTTGGTTTGGATTTAATTGTTGTTGATTATATTCAGTTGATGACGGGTTCGCTTAATAATAGAGATGGCAGAGTACAGGAAATTTCACAAATAACACAAGGACTTAAAGCAATAGCAAAAGAACTAAAAATTCCTGTTATTGCTCTTTCTCAGTTATCTAGACAAGTAGAACAGAGAGATAACCACAAACCAGTTTTATCAGACTTAAGGGAATCAGGATCAATCGAACAAGATGCTGATGTTGTAATGTTTGTTTATAGGGAAGCTTACTACCTAGAGAATAAAGAACCTCAAGCTGCAACTGTTGAGCATGCAGAGTGGCAAGCAAAAATGAGTGAAATATCTCATTTAGCCCAAATTATAATTGCAAAACAAAGACACGGCCCTACAGGTAATATTGAGGTTGAGTTTGAGGCTATGTTTACTAAATTTAAAGATAAAGATACTCGAAATTAATATTTTAAAATATATAGTATTAATAAATGCTATCTAATTTTTATCAAAACACAGTACTCAAAAATCCTAAATCGATTTTTTTACTCTTGATAATTACTTTGTTGAGTTTTGGTTACTTTACTAAAGATTTTAGACTAGATGCCTCATCTGATACTCTTTTAATTGAGGGTGATCCTGACCTTGAATACTTGAGAGAAGTAACACAAAGATATGGTTCCAAAGATTTTTTAGTTCTAACCTTCTCACCAGATGAAGAAATGGTCTCTGATGCATCTATAAATAACTTATTAAGCTTAAAATATAAGATACAAAGTTTAGATTGGGTTCATAGCGTAATCACCTTATTAGATATCCCTTTATTAGATAACTCGGATGCCCCTTTGCAAGAAAGACTAGAGAACTTTAAAACCTTAAAAGATGAAGGTGTAGATAAACAGAGAGGGTTTAAAGAAATTCTAAATAGCCCTGTATTCAGAAACTTTGTGATCAGCGAAGATGGAAAAACGAGTGGTATTATTGTAAATATAAAAAAAGATATTCTCAAGGATATTGAAAATAAGACTGATCAAGAGATAGAGATTTATAAAGATAAATTAAAAAAAAAAAATCATGAGAATATTCTTCAAATACGAGAGATTATCAAAAGTTATAAAGACATAGGAAAAATATACCTAGGTGGTATCCCAATGATAGCTGATGATATGATGTCATTCATTAAAAGTGATATAATAGTTTTTGGGTTGGGAGTTTTTTTATTTATTATTGCAACTCTTTGGTTNGTTTTTAAAAAATTGATATGGATTATAGTTCCAATTAGTAGTTGTTTTTTTTCAGTTATAATTATGACAGGACTTCTGGGTCTTTTAGGGTGGAAGGTAACTGTTATATCCTCTAACTTTATTGCACTAATGTTAATTTTAACGATGGCGATGAATATTCATATGAGTACGAGATTTTTGCAATTAAAGAATGATTTTCCAGACTCTAGTAATTTTGAAATTATTTCGATTACTACTGGAAAAATGTTTTGGCCAATAATTTATACAGTTTTAACAACTATTTGTGCATTCTTGTCTTTAATCTTTAGCGGTATAAAACCAATTATCGATTTTGGTTGGATGATGACATTTGGATTAATAACATCTTTTGTTGTGACTTTTACCCTACTGCCTACATTATTAAGTTTTGTCTCTGACAATAGTGTTGAGATTAATGAAAATAAAGAGTCTAAGATTACATCTTTTTTTGCAAAAATTTCTAATAATAATAAAAATATAATATTTACACTTACAGGTATTGTTATCATTTTAAGTGTATTAGGTATTAGTCGGCTAGAAGTTGAAAATAGTTTTATTAATTACTTCAATAAAAATACTGAAATATATAAGGGTATGAAGCTTATAGATGAAAAGCTAGGTGGCACAACTCCACTAGAAGTTATNTTAAAATTTCCCAATCAAGATAAAAATAAATCTGATGAAGATGATGAATTTGAAGACTGGGGTGAGGGTGAAAATAAAGATGATGAAAAATATTGGTTTACAAAAGATAAGATTGATAAAATTGACTCTGTTCACAATTATCTTGATGGACTTCCTGCTGTAGGTAAGGTTTTATCATTTAGCTCAATAATCCAGGTGGCAACACAACTAAACAATAATAAGCCCTTAGGCACTCTAGAAATGGGCGTTCTTTACTCTAAAATTCCAGAAAGTATTAAGAAAGAGATTATTGATCCATATATTTCAATTAAAGATAATGAAGCTAGGATAAGTTTAAGAATTATAGACTCTCAAGATGGGTTACGGAGAAATGATCTAATTAAGAAAATAAATTTAGATTTGAAAGATCAACTTAACTTAAATGATGAAGAGTTTAAACTTGCAGGGGTATTAATCTTATTCAATAACTTGCTTCAAAGTCTTTTTAAGTCTCAAATACTTACATTAGGATTAGTTATGATTGGTATATTTGCAATGTTTATGGTCCTTTTTAGAAATATTAAATTATCTATAATTGGGGTTGTGCCTAATTTTATAGCAGCTTTTTTTATATTAGGAATTATAGGTTTGTTAGGAATACCTCTAGACATGATGACTATAACTATAGCCGCTATTACTATTGGTATAGCTGTTGATAACAGTATTCATTATATTTATAGATTTAAGGAAGAATACTTAAAANACCAAGATTACGAAAAAACTTTGAAAATTTGTCATTCAACCGTTGGTGTTGCAATACTAAATACATCTATAACTATTGTTTTTGGTTTTTCAATTTTAGTATTTTCAAAATTTATACCGACAATTTATTTTGGTGTATTTACTGGTATTGCAATGTTATTAGCTATGATTTCTGTTTTGACTTTACTTCCATCACTTCTATTACTAAGTAAACCCTTTGATAAATAACTTCTAGATATGTTCGAAATTTTAGAAAATTTTTATGAAGCAATTTCAATTATAGATCTTTTATATTTATTCATCACAATTTTATCTGTAATCAAATGTTATAATAAAGGATTTGTTTTGAGTGTTCTTGCAGCATCGAAATGGCTTTTAGCATACATCTTAACAATAATTCTATTTCCCAGAATTAAGCCTTATTTTAAAGATTTAATTGATAGTGAATATGTTCTCGACGTTACACTTGGTGTGGCTATATTTATTTTTGTTATATTTATCATTTTAATGATCAATAAAGGCATTGGGAAAGCAGTTAAATATTCAGGACTGGGAAGTTTAGATTCGGTTTTTGGATTCTTTTTTGGCTTTATAAGAGGTTATATAATCTGTGTTTTGTTGTTTTCTGCAGCTAATATAGTTTATAATTATAATAAATGGCCAATTAAATTAAAATCATCATACACCTTTCCATACATAGAAAAAGGTAGTAATTATCTTATTAAAGAGTTTCCTAATGAAAAAAAGTATCAAGATTCTAAAGAAAAAATTGAAGAACTTTAATCCAAAATTAAAAGAAGAATGTGGTGTGTTTGGTATTAGTAATAGTAACGATGCTGCTGCACTAACCGCTTTAGGTTTACATGCTTTACAGCATAGAGGCCAAGAAGGTTGTGGAATAGTAACTTTTGATGGAAAAAAATATTATTCTGAAAAAAGATTTGGATTGGTTGGTGATAATTTTAATAAAGAAAAGGTTTTAAAATCTTTACCAGGAAATTATGGAATAGGTCACAATCGTTATAGTACTACTGGTGAAAATACTCTTAGAAATATTCAACCTTTTTTTGCAGATACTAATGCTGGGGGCTTAGGTGTGGCTCATAATGGAAATTTAACAAATTCAATTACGCTAAGAAATAAACTTGTTCAAGATGGTGCGATTTTTCATACAACTTCAGACACTGAAACTATTGTGCAATTAATTGCAAAATCAAAGAGAAACAAAACAATAGATAAAGTGATTGATGCAATTTTTCAAATTCAAGGTGGATATGCCCTGGTTATGTTAACACAAAATACTTTAATTGGTGTAAGGGATCCTTATGGAATAAGGCCATTAGTNATTGGCAAAATAAAAGATAGTTATGTTTTTACTTCAGAGACTTGTGCGCTAGATATAATTGGTGCGAAATATATTAGAGATGTTGAAAATGGAGAGGTGGTTTATACAGAAAATAATGAGTTAAAAAGTATAAAACCCTTCCCTACTAAAAAGGTTCGTCCCTGTGTATTTGAATATATTTATTTTTCAAGACCGGACAGTTTATTGAATGGAAAATCTGCTTATGAACATAGAAAAAATTTTGGAATAGAATTAGCAAAAGAAAATAAAATAGAATGTGATATTGTTGTTCCTGTTCCAGACTCGGGAAATGCTGCAGCGCTGGGATTTGCTCAACATTTAGGAAAAAACTTTGAGTTAGGATTAATTAGAAATCACTATGTTGGTAGAACTTTTATAGAACCAAGCCAAAAAATAAGAAGCCTAGGTGTAAAATTAAAACTAAATGCTAATAAATCAACAATTAAAGATAAAAAAATTATTTTAATTGATGACTCTTTAGTAAGGGGAACAACCTCTCACAAAATAGTAAAAATGCTCTATGATGCGGGTGCCAAAGAAGTTCATGTAAAAATTGCATGTCCTGAAATTAGATATCCAGATTTTTATGGTGTAGATACACCCACAAAAAAAGAACTTCTTGCGGCTAATAAAACAAATGATGAAATTTGCGAATATATTGGAGCTAAATCTCTAGATTTTTTATCTATTAAAGGAATGTATAAAGCAATGGGTTTTGAAAAAAGAGATGATATTTATCCTCAGCTAACAGATCATTATTTTACAGGTGATTATCCTGTTAAACCAATTGATGAATTAGGTGATGATAAAATAACTCAATTATCTTTATTAAGCACAGCTTCTAATAATTAAATTACACTTTAATTNANCATATTAATCANTATATATAAATCATGATAANCCATAAAGAACAGGTAGTTAATTATTTTAAATCTGGAATTAAAACTACTAATGATTTCAAAATTGGTATTGAACATGAAAAATTTTTATTTGATAAAAACACAAATAAAAGAGCAACATATGAAATTATCATCAAAATGTTTACAGCTTTAAATGAATTTGGCTGGAAACCAATTATGGAGAACCAAAATATAATTGGCTTAAAAAAAAGTGGAAAAAATATTACCTTAGAACCTGGAAACCAAATTGAATTATCAGGTGACCAATTAAATAATATTCACGAAGCATGTGCTGAGTCTCATGATTATTTGTTTGAGTTACAACAAGTAACTAAAAAACTTAATTTAAATATTGTTAGTGCTGGTTTTGACCCCATTTCAAAACTAAATGAAGTGCCCAATAATCCTAAGCAAAGATATGAAGTAATGACAAAAGATATGCCTAATGGAGGCTCACTAAGTCTTGATATGATGTACAGAACCTGTGGAACTCAATTAAATCTAGATTATAGCTCTGAAGAAGATTTTGTTAAAAAGTTTAAGATCATCAATTCAATAGTGCCAATATCTATTGCACTATTTGCTAATTCCTCAATAGTTGAAAAGAAAAATAGTGGATACATGTCCTATAGATCGAAAGTTTGGCAAGATACATCTAGAGGCGGGCTTCCAGAGGTTTTTTTTGATAATATGGATTTTGAAAAATACGCAGATTTTGCAATCAACTTCCCATTGTTATTCATACAAAATGAAAAAAAATATTTATCTGGAAAAAAATATTCTTTTTTAGATTTTATGAATGGAAAAATTAAAGAAATTGAAAATAGACTGCCAACTGAAATGGACTTAACAACTCACTTAAGCACAATTTTTACAGAAAATAGATTGAAGAAATATATAGAGCTTAGATCAATGGATACATGTGGGTGGGATTGTTTATGTGCTGGCCCAGCTTTTAACACAGGAATACTATATGGCAATTTAGATGAAACTTATGAATTGATTTCTAAATGGGATAAAAATAAAATTATTAATGCTTACTTTGAAGCTCCAAAAAAAGGTTTTAATACAGAGTTGATGGGTAAAGATTTATACTATTGGTCAACTTTACTACTTAATCTTTCAAAAAAAGGTTTAAAAAATAGAGATATTTTAAATAGCTCTAATCAAACAGAGACTAAGTTTTTAACACATCTCGAAAATTTAATTAACAAAAAGACGACAAATGCAGACCATATGATTAATAAATTTTCTAAAAGTGAAAATTTAAATGATTTATATGATAAATAAAATTGTTGCTATTCAAGGAGATCAACTCTCTAAACTAAATCCAAAAACAGACACAAGTATCTATTTGGCTATTGGAGCTCAAAAATTAAAATATAAAATTTTTTATTACGAGCCAAGCAATCTATCTATAATTGGTAATAAAGTTGTAGCTAAAGGACATTTTGTTATATTTAATTACTCTAAAAAAAAATTTTTTAAAATTGTAAAAGAAAAAACAATCGATTTATCAATATCAAAATTCTTATTAATCAGACAAAATCCTCCTTTTAATCTAGAATATATTTCAACAACTTACATTTTAGATAAAATAAAGAAAAAGGTTAAAATTATTAATAATCCTACTTCTATAAGAAATGTGTCAGAAAAATTATATTCATCGTTGTTTCAAAAATATATGCCCAACACAATCTTTACTAAAGATTATGCAGAAATAATTAAATTTTTTAAAAAAAATAAAAAGATTATCATAAAACCAATTCATAGTTTTGGTGGGAATGATATCCATTTTTTTGAAAAGAATATTAATAAAAAACTAGTAACAAAATTTTTAAAAAAACATGGGCATATTATGTGCCAAAAGTTTCTTCCTATGATTAAAAATGGTGATAAAAGAGTTTTTTTATTTAATGGAAAAATTAATGGGGCTATCTCAAGAGTTCCAAAGTCTGGATCATTTTTAAGTAATATGAGTAAAGGTGCAAAAGCAATCTCTACAGACTTAACAAAAATAGAAATCAAAATATCAAATTTAATTGGAAAAGATCTTATTAAAAATGATATTTATTTTGCAGGTATAGATTTTATTGATCAGAAATTGAATGGAGATATAAATGTCACCTCTCCTACTGGCCTCAAAACTTATCAAGATCTAACCGGTGTTGATATTGCAAAAATTTTTTGGAAAGGTTTAAGAGCTTGAATAATTTGACTGATCAACAAAAGGGTTCTTTATTGGCATTTGTGGCTGTAATGTTTATTACTCCTGATTCTTTATTTATTAGACTTTCAAATATAGACACTTGGGGACTAGTTTTTTATCGTGGTATTATTCCTTTTGTGACGGTTCTCCTTGGAATGTTAATAATTTATAAATTAAATTTTTTTAAGATGCTTTTTACAAGTGGCTATCATGGAATAATTTACATTTTAACATTTTCCTTAACAAATATTACATTTGTTGTTTCTATTCAAAATACAAATGTTGCTAATACACTTGTGATGATTGCTATGGCTCCTATGCTATCAGCAATTTTGGGAGCAATTTTTTTAAAAGAACTTCCTGATAAAAAAACTTGGATTGCAATATTTGTAACATTTGGTGCAGCTGTTTATATATTTTATGATTCTTTGAAATTGGGTAATTTTTTTGGTGACATTTTAGGTTTAATAACTGCTTTAGGTTTAGCCATTGGTGCTGTTACAATTAGATCTGCAAGAAATAAAAACCTTGTCCCAGCTGCAGTTGTTGGAAAACTTATAGTTGCTTTATTTGCCTTATTTTTCATTGAAAGTTTTACTTTAACAAAGAGTGATCAAATTATAGTTCCTCTTATGTGTATTATGTGTGTAGCTATACCTTTTGTTTTAGTAACAATTGCTCCACGATTTATACCAGCGGCAGAGGTAAATTTATTCTTTTTATTAGAGACTATTATAGGGCCTATTTGGGTTTGGTTGGTTATTCAAGAGCAACCAAGTATAGAGACTATTCAAGGTGGTGCAGTCATCATAACAGCCATTGCAATTCACTCATTTATTAAATTAAAAAATTCATAGATCCGTCACAATAAAGACTTGATTTACAAGTACATCGCAAATAAGTACGGTCAATTTTATGAACAAAGTTTTAAAGAATTCTTGGGCATTATTTTTAGGTATGGGTTTCCTAATGATGGCCTATGGTTTTCAAGGGTCTTTGCTTGGTGTTAGAGCAGTTCAAGAAGAATTTAGTTTAACTGCTACAGGGTTTATGATGTCTGGATATTTTGTTGGGTACTTTATTGGTGCTGCAACTATTCCTGGTCTTATATCAAGAGTTGGACATATTAGAGTTTTTGCAGCATTTGCATCAATGGCATCTTTAGTTATCCTAGTACATGCAGTTTTTGTAAATCCATTTGTTTGGTTTATTTTAAGAGTTGTCACTGGAATAAGTATGGTCTGTATTTATACAGTCGCTGAAAGTTGGTTAAATGATAGATCTAGTAATAAAAATAGAGGGAGCGTTCTATCTATCTATATGGTCATATTATACGGTGCAATGGGAATAGGAATGTTCTTACTTAACTTTAGTAGCCCCAAAAACTTTCAACCTTTTATTCTTATTTCAGTAATTACATCACTCGCTCTTATTCCAATTCTATTAACNAAAAAAAAACCTCCTACATTCAAAAAAATCAAAGCTATGAATCTAAGAGAGGTTTATAATGCATCACCTTTTGGAATGGTAAGCTCTCTTTTTTATGGAACAATCCAGTCTGCATTATTTACTTTATTAGCTGTATATGCTGCTTCAATGAATTTCACAATATTTGAAATATCACTTGTAACATTTCTTTTGGCAATATCAGGAGCTGTCTCACAATTTCCAATTGGAAAACTTTCTGATTTATACGATAGAAGAAAAGTAATTGTTTTTTCAACTTTTGCTGCCTCANTTTTTGCACTAATTACTCTTATAGTTTCAAGACAAATTTATCTTCCAGGTGAATTAGCAACAAGTAAAACATGGTTTTACATTTTTTTAATCTTATTTTCTTTTTGTAGTTTACCTATGTTTTCATTAATACTTGCTCATACAAATGACTANATTCCAAAAGAAAAATTTGTTGCGGCAGGTGCTGGTTTGCAATTTACCTTTGGATTGGGTGCAATGAGTGGTCCATTCCTTTGTTCAATATTTATGAATTTAGTTGGCTCAGGTGGTTTTTTTGTATTTCTATTTTTCTTTCATGGATTAATTGGATTATTTGGACTTTACAGAATGCGTATAAGAGAAAGTGTTGAAAACCCTGACTCTCAATTTGTTGCAATGCCTCAAACAATTACACCTGCTGGTATCGAATTAAATCCTACAACAGAGCCAATAGAAGAGCCAAAAGTAATTGATAGTGATGAGGTTGATATAAACACCTCACCACAATAATTTTAGAACTAATTAATTATTTTAAATATTTTCTAAAAACAAATATAACTGCAAAAACAATTATTAATGCAGCTACACCTTGCTCGCCAAGAGCATTAAGTAAATTTATTAAGTTTTTTGTTACCTGTGAACCAAAAAAAGCAACATCAGGCCCAAATATAATTTCAGCAATAACAGAAACTCCTAATAAAAGAACACCTAATTCAAGAAACTTATTTAAATATGATGATATTTTTGTAATCCAGCTGTTCATAATTCTTATCCTATCAAAAAATCCCTAATCTTACATAATGAAGATTAGGGATTTAATATTATTAACTAGTCACCTAAGAAAAGGGACTAATTGTGACTTTATTTATATAAGTTCAGAATGATAATAGCTGCTACTAAACCAACTATACCAGCGTCACCTAAGCCTTGAACTAAAGCTATAATATTTTCCGCTACTCCACCTACAAATGGCACGTTTCCACCTAGTAATGAAACAACGATAGCTAATCCAAGTAAACCAATAACTACATTTGTTAAGCTAGTTATTGTGCTTGATAAACCTTGTAATGCTTTCATGTTAACTCCCTTATTGTTGTTATCTATCGAATCAAACCGATAGTTGTTATGACGGTAACAAAATTAGTAAGTATTAAAAGTAATCATTATTGTTTAATAACNGCACTTTTGCTGTTTATTTTGGGTCAAATTTTATAAAAACTGTTAATTCCAAAGCTTACGATTGTTCAAAAAAAAATAAATTTTTTAAAAAATTAATAAAATAAATTGTCAAACTAATCCCGTTCAGGTTGTAACTTAGTTTGAGCACTTTTTGTTAAAAAAAATTNTAAATTTTATTGTGTATCGACTTTTTTTTTGGTGAAATTACAAATATATAAAANATGNCTACAAAAAAAATTAAAAATCTTAAAAAAAAGAAAAAAANTCTTAATCAGAAAAAGCCGAAAAAAATAGGCCTTCTGTTAAACAAGGTTTATGAAAATTTCAAAAAAAAACAAAAAATTAATGAAAAAAAAGAGATAAAATTTANAGAAGAGCAAGTNAAGAAAGAAATAGAAAAAATACGGATAAAAGAAAAAGAATTTAAAATTAAAGAAGAAGATTTTAAGAGGAAGGATGATCTTTTAAAAAAGAAAGATGAAGAAATTAGAAAAAAAGATCAACAACTTCAGCTAAAAGATGATGACTTGAGATTAAAAGAGAAAGAAATAAAATTAAAAGATAAAGAGCAGATAATTAAGCAAGAAGAGATAAAATTTAAAGATGAACAATTAAAGAAAAAAGAATTAGAGNTTAGCACGCAAAGTGAATTATTGAAAAAAAATGAAAAAGAGCAAAAGAAAATAGAAATTCAATTAAATATAACCAAAGAACAACAATCTAGAAAAGATATAGATTTAAAGGTANGAGAAGATGAGCAAAAAAAGAAAGATCAAAAAGAACTGAGAAAAAAATTAAAAGAACAAAAATTAAAAGATGAAGAAGAACAATTAAAAAGAAATCTTGAAGCTCAAAAAATCAAAGAATGGGAAGAAAAATTTGATAAAGAACAAAAATTAAAATTAGAGGAAGAAAAATTTAAAGATGAAAAATTAAGACAAAGAGAAAGATTAAAACAAGTTATTGAAGAACAAGATGATCGAAAGCTGCAGGATGAATTGTTTTCTAAACTTGAAGCATTTGAAGTTGATACAACAAAAAAAAACTAGCTTAATAAATAAAATTAATCAAATATTTTAATTTCGTCATTAATACATATGTTTGATGATGATAAAATTCTACACCTCAGTCCCCCTCTTCTCAAAAATTCTTTAATTATATTGTTTTGATTAAGTTTTTCACTAAGATGTTTACATGGCCTACATAAATCTACTCCTTCAACCAAAACATCTCCTATTTGTATTTTTTTTCCAATTAAATCATTAAGCTCAATGCCTTTAGTTACAATATTTCTTCTAAAATCTAAGTGAGGAATATTTAATTTATATTTGTTATT
>JGI26273J51734_10000759_pt1 | contig 17294 bp, 9 predicted proteins | sample SaaInlV_125m_DNA_FD_51734 | JGI IMG/M metagenome (IMG submission 51734) | reverse complement strand
CCTGCATCAGCCCCCCGTTGCCCAAGATGTAATCACCCTTAAACCTGGCGTTCTCGGTGGTCTCGCCGAAGGTCCAGAGGGTTGCGTGCGGCGAGGGCCCCGGGGTGTCAAAGCGCGTCCCGTGGTTGATCTGCTTATCGACGGGCTCGCACACGAGCTTGTGCATTTGCCAGTTGAGCGTCTGGTGAGCCTTAGAGCAGTACCTGACGCCCTCACAGACAGAGCACTTCTTGTGTGCGGGCGCGGTGCAGCCGGGGTGAGCGCAGACCGTCTTCAAGAGGTTCAAAGGGTTCAAATCCTGGAGGAGCCGACTGATGCTGGGCGGCGGGTCCGCCAGGGTGCACTCGAGGGCGGGGGGCTTGGACTCGACGCACTTCTTCTTTTTCTTGTTCGATTTGGACTTGGGCGGCATCGTGGGCGACGTGCGGGGGGGAGTGCGAGGGGGGCGGAGAAAGTTCAAACTAACCCTAACACTTGATCTGAAAAAGCAACGACCGAAGGCACCCTCTCGCACTTCCGACGACGCCATGGAGACCAAGAAGCGCAAGCACGATATCGAGCTGGAGAAAAACGATACTACGCTCGGCATGTCATCCTCTCCCACGACACTCATGTCCCTGCGGAGCGGCACCGTGTCCATCGTCGAGGCTGTCGCCGTGAACCTGCCGGACGTGTTCGCCGCTGAGATAGTGCCCAAGCTCGACCTGACGGATACGCTCAACCTGGCGAAGGTGAGCAAGTCGTACAGGAACGCGGTGTGGAGCGTGGCAGGCGCTCGATCCTTCTACAAGAAGTTGAGAGGTTTTCATCGTGGAGCCATGTGCTGGGCGGCAGGGTCCAACAACGTGCTGGCGGTCAGTTCCCTTCTTGAGTCTGGGTTGGACGTGAACAGGATAGATCGTGTATGGGATGGATTCACTGCCTTGCATGTCGCTGCCTACAAAGGCCATAGTGCGGTGGTGAAGGTACTGATTGATGCAGGGGCTGATGTCTACACGAGGGACACCGACACCGATATGCGTCTATATCTCGGGACACCTCTGTACCTTGCCGCTAGGCACGGCCATGCGTCAGTTGTCCACCAGCTCATTAAGGCGGGCGCAAACGTACATCTCTCAACAAGCACCGGCTTAACCCCCCTCGCTATCGCCAGAAACAACGGACACTGCGGTTGCGAGAAGGCGCTCATCGAAGCTGGCGCGTAAAAGTCGGACCGTGATGAAACAGAATCGTTTGTAACGTGAATTGAAATTTCAGTCGCTCGCTACCGTCCGCTCGCGTCTACTGCGTCTTCTTCTCCTCCGCGCTCTTCGCGCCGCCATCCTTGGCAGTCCCCCCCCTGAGGTGCGACTGGAAGTTCTCCCACGTCGCCGTCTTCCAATCCTTCGTCGTCCACACGTTCACCGCGGCTGGGTGGTACGCGTACACGTCGGTGAACGGATCCGTCACCAGCTTCACCAGCCACACGGACGCGATGCGGAACCCGTACTGCATCCACAGTAGCCCGGTGTGCCCGAGGACGAAGAAGAGGGTGACGTTGAGCCACGCCCTGGCGATGGGCTCCAGCGTCGGGTCGTTCGGCCCTAACCGCAGCAGGGAGATGAGCGGCGCGAGGGTGTACCCCGCCACCACGAAGCACTTGGACCGGGTGTTGAAACCCAACAGGAGCTCCTCCTCGTCGTGGCACGGGGGCTCGAAAACCGCGTGGCCAGCCTGCCTGAGGAACAGCGAACACAGGCCGAGGACCATCGTCGCGGTGCAGTTGCTCCACACGGTGAAGTAGCCGACGCTGAAGATGACGGAGGACACGAGGTGCGCGAACTGGTTGACGGTGTTTTTGTGACTCGCCGCGTGGTCGTCGGACTTGCGCCGCATCACCTCCTCGTAAAACTCATGGAGCGTCTCCGGCGGGACCGACTTGGGCGCCCTCGGTCCGCTCTGCTCGGGGAGGCACAGCACATACAGCACATCCGCCAGGAACCCCTCGCGCACCGTGCTCATCACGGTGTTGTACGCAATCTCCTTGCCCATTACCAAGCCGATGCTCTGCGCGGTGATGGGCTTGTCGGGGGTGCCCAGGTACCACCACCCGTNGTCGCGCATCGCCCTCGCCGCGTTCATGAGTTTCTTCTTGAGCATCTCGAAATCGTTGTGGACAAAGTCGAGGGAGACGAGGAGCCGACCGGTGCCCACCCAGGAGAGCGCGATGCCCTCGGCGCGGAGGTAGTACTGGAACATCCAGTGATACCGGCCGGGCTGGTTGAAGATGATGGTCCACACGGTGGTGAGGTTGTGCACCGACAGCGGCAGGTTCTCCGCGTCTAGCGCCTCGTTCACATCCTTGACCCAGTGTTCGAACTTGTCACCCACCTTTGCATACACCTGCTCAGCCTCGGGGGTGGTGACCCAGCGGAGGAACTCGTTCATGGCGCCCATGGTGAGCGGATGCGCCGCGAACGTGCCGATGACGTAGGACACCCGCAGCGGCCGCTCGGGGTCGAACCTTTGCATGAGCTCCTTCTTGCCGCACACCACGCCGCACGGCATGCCGCCGCCGATGGTCTTACCGTAGACGACCATGTCCGCGTGTACGCCGTAGTACTGCTGCGCGCCCCCCGGGGCCATGCGGAAACCGGTGTAAACCTCGTCAAACATCAGNGGTACCTCGCACTCNGTGCACACCTTCCTGAGTTCCTTGAGCCAAACCGCGTAGTGGTCCAGAGTCTCCGACGACGACGCCNCGCGCATCGCCGCGGTCATCAGCACCAGATCGTTGGGCGGCGGGGAGTTTGGGTTGAATCCCTGGAGCGGGTTGACGACGACGCACGCGATTTCATCTTTTCTCGCGCGAATGGCGGTGAGCGACGCCGGCGACATATCCTTGAGNGGCAGGACNTCGGTGTTTGTCCTTTCGTTACCAATCCCGGGCTGCACGCCGTCCCACCAGCCGTGGTAGGCACCCGCGAAGGTGACCACGAGCTTGCGCCTCGTGTTGAACGCGGCGAGTCGCACGGCGCACATCACNGCTTCGGTNCCCGACATGTGNAAGGAGACCTCGTCGAGCTTGGAGACGGCTTTGATCATCGCGAGGTTCTCGCCGACGATGGGGTGGAGCGGGCCGAGCACCGGCCCTAGGTCTTTAGTTCGCGCCCATCCCGCCTCCATCCACCGCTTGTAGTTGTCGTAGCCGCACACGTTGACGCCGTAGGACCCGGAGACGTCCAGGGCCTTGTTGCCGTCGAGGTCCACNACGTGNGGTCCCTCGGANGNGAGCGCCANNGTCGCCACGTTGAGCCGCTCGCGCACCAGTTTCTGGAACGGAAAAGGCACGCGGTTGGTGTCGGTGAAACGGAGGTCCGAGATGCCTTCGAGCACNGTCTCGCTCGCCTTCTGCGACGCCGCGAACTGCTCGTCGAAGGACCGGGCGAGGTTGTCCATTCCCGCGCGACGTTTCTCGGCGATGTCNTCNGGCGCGCCATCCGCGCGGAAGAACTTGTCGTCGTCCAGCGAGAAGGAGCGAAGGATGCCGGACGCGAGACGAGTGGCGAAGGGCGTCGGGGATGTGGCCTGCGATGGGTAGGGAAGGGGTCGCGAATGGTCAGCGGGAGTCCACGCCGGTGAGATCCGGCGGGGCGAAAGAAGAGCGCGATCGGGGTGCCGCGATGATCTGGGTGGTTCAGGCGCGCACCAGTAGGGTGATGAATATCTTGTATCCCCTGTACGCGGCGTAGGCCAGGGCCGCCGCCCACAGGAGGAGCAGCACGAAGGACTGGATGATGGTCATGGCCACCGTCGTCGACCCTCGAACCGCAGGAGTGGTCCGAGGGACAAAGCGACGTTCGAAGCACTTCCCGCGCGATTCGGACCGAATTTCCAATTTCCGGGGTGACATGAAATCTGCCCGCCCGCGCGACCCAAAACGTCAATCGTCACTTCGTTTTCCCCGAACCGGAATGGCTCGGACCGCCCCACACCCGCCCCGCGCGCCGGCCCGGGCATTCGCGTCGCGACGCACCGATCGATATGATGAGGTCGGCCGCCTACGCTAAGGACGCCGTCGACGACTACGACGGCGACTACTTCGGCGACGTCCCTCGCCGCGCCACCGAAGACATCGATGCGGATCGGGTGCCCGAAGCGGCGCCCCCGGACCAAATGTTTCACACCAAGCGGACGACCTCGCTCCGTGAGGTGACGAACGCGTGGTTGTCGCACATGAAGTACATCCTCCCCTTCTCCATCGGTGTCATAATGGTCCTATACACCCTCATGTACTACGCGCACGCCAAGTGCACCGCCACGCTCACGCGCGAGGCGTTCGAGCTGGGCGGCCAGACGGAGATCACCCGCCGGTGGATGCGATGCTTCACCCCAAACTTCAGCGACGACGAGTTCCGGCCGCTGAACTCCATCGGGGACTTCAGCGTGTACGTCATCCGCTATACCAAGATGTGGAGCATCTTCAGCGCCGATAACAACTTCTTCGTGCACATGTTCGCGTGGAACCTGCTGGCGCGGAACCGCACCTGGAAAACAAGGCTCTATTTCGTCTGGTTCGCGCTCTTCTACGTTTCGCCGCTGATCGACTACCAGGTCACCGGGTTCAGACACATGGCCTCGTGGTACGTCCAGATGGGCTGCCAGTTAGGTGGGTGGATCACGTGCCTGGCGGCGAGCGAGACGCGGGACATGCCCACGATGTCGTGGTGGTTCGTCTACCACGGCATGGCGGGCATCACCTACATCTTCGCGCTGAGGAACCTGGCCATCGGCGACGACGACAGCTACTCGCTTCAGCTGAAGCTGCTGGTGCGATTCGTGTTCGACCCGATGATGTGGGAGGCGATGAAGACGGCGCAGAGGCACGTGGCGATGATGAACCCCAGCCCGGGCCCGGGTTTGAACACGTGCAGCATCATGGCGCCGATCATCTCCCAGGCGGTGTACTCGCGGCTCCTCCTCTTCCTCCTCACCAACGACGGCAAGGTATCCGTCATCACCCTGCAGCTCATCATCTCCCTCAACGAGCTCATGATGAAACTCACGCTCAAACACCGGGACGGGTTCTTCACGCGTACCGTCATGGGCACCATGGCGGGNGACGCGCTGCTATCGTCCGCGAAGATGGATGAGCTACACGCCGTCTCNTGCCTCGCCGACGTCTTCTGCGAACTCGGCGCAATCGCGTTCATCACGCCGCTCATGGTGGTGTTTAACCTGCCGTCCACCGGTGACCTACCCGACGGTAAGACGCGCACGTCAAACTACGACGACATGGCGTGGATCTGTTTCCAGCTCGCGGCGATGGAGATCGGCATGTCGTTCGTGAACACCTTCGCGCAGTACAGGTTCCACTCGATCGACATCGGCCGCGTGTTCAAGCAGTCGGAGGCGGCGTACCGAAGGCAGGTGAAACTCTCCAGGCCGGACGGTGCGAAAGGGCGCAACTATTTGTCGTACAAGTTCCTCGTGTACACCGTCATGGCGGTGTTCTTCGCCACGTGCGCGCTGAACACGGTGATGGGGACCATGTGGACGCTGCGCATGTGCCCGAGGGTGCGCAGCGACGGCCACGTGTACTTCCGAGCGTGCCTGCCCACCGAGGAGAAGCACCTGCCGGGCGGTAGCAGCGTCAAGGGTCCGGGGATCCTCGCGTATAACTTCGACTGGCCCCCGTGGAAGTCACAGTACGCGATCGACACCAGCAACCAGAACATCACCTACGAAGACCTCCGCGCAGAACTGTGATGAGACGCGTCGAGTGCTCACTTACAATTTTCATTTCAAAGCTCTGCGATTCTCTCGCCGCGCGTAGCCACAGCCCGGTACTTGTTGAGCATCCACTGCCTGATCAGTTTCATCTGCGTCTTTCTCGCCTCGATCACCGGCTCCGGGTCCAAGTCGTTGCTCCACATGAAGTCGAGGTGGTGCGCCCCACCCGGTAGCATCATCGCGACGAGCGACGGCGACAGGCTCTCCTGCACCCCCAATCCGGCCCAAGGGTCCAGATACCCGTTCGTCCACACCACGTTACTCGCCCACGACAGCCTCCTACCGCCGAACACGGTGGTGGCCCACAACGTCTTGGGCCGCACGCCCCACCGTCGTTCGCACTCCAGCACGGCGGCGGTCTCGTTCCACGGCTGCTCAAAGAACATGTCCCGCACGCCATCCCTGGACATGGGCATGAACATCTCGGTGCAGTACTGGTAGTCCCACAGAGCGCCGTCCTCGTCCGAGTCGTCGTTGCTCCCGCGCCCGGTGTCGAAGCACGGCTGGGTTTTGGAGTAGTTGTAGTACACGCCCACGGCGTCCGCGAGCGCGGCGAGGAGCGCGTCGCCGCCGCCCGAGTTGAGGTGCGGGTCCGCCAAGGCCCCCGAGCACGCAGCCCGGAAAGGGTAAGCCGGCAACGTCCCGTCGCCGTTCAGGATGTACGAGCTCTCGTACGGGAAGTTACCCATGGCCAGGTAGTCAAACGCACCCTGCGCCCACAGCGCCACGTCCAATACGTCGTCCCTGTCCTTCAGCGCCACGTCGTGACAGAGTCGCATCGGTTCTCTGATGGAACGCGGCGTATCGGATCGCGCGAGAAGCTCTTTGAAGGCGGCGCGTACGTTGGGAGCGCACGCGGGCGGTGACCCCCCCGCGGCCGTGGCGTCCAGCGTGACCCCATCCGCGAACGCGCCGGGGTCCACGGGCGGGTCCTCGCCNACGAATGACCATATGGGAGCCGACCCGGCCACNGCNCCGTCCACCACGTTGGCGTACTTGAGCCGCATCCACGTGCTCAGCATGCCTCCGTAGCTGCCCCCGAAGGTGAACACCGGGGCGTCGGGGGCGCGCATCTCCGTCTTGAGCTCGCGGATGAGCGTGGCGTAGTCCGCCATGGCCTGCTCGGACGTGAGGTAGGGGTACTCGCCCTTCTTCTTGAGGTGGCCAGGGATGATGCCGCCGACGGATGGGTTCTTCGGCTCGGATGGCGTCGCGTCTTTCTTCGGCGTCGGCTTGGATCTTCCGTAGTACCTGTGCTCGGCGAACACGAGCACGGCGCCGAAGCTCTCGGCGTGCTCCCACATGAGACCCGTGGCGTTGAGGTAGAGCTCCACGTTGGCCTCGTTGCCGGTGTAGAAGAAGATGGGCGGGCCCGACTTGGTGAACCCGGCGTCGAGGGCTGTCGTTTCCGACGATGACGCGTCGAGCGAGGCGACGCCTCGGAGTCGGGGCGTCGCCTCGTGGGTCGACCCCTCACGCTTCTTCGACGCGAGCGCGTCGCGCTTCTTCTCCCAGAAGTGCGGGCAGAAGAAGTATCTCTGGCGGTAGGTCTCCGTGGGCGCCGCCCACGAGAAGTGATCGAGAGGCGCGTCACGCCATCGCTCCTGGCACCAGCCCTTGGGGGTCCATCCCGGGGGTTCGCCGAAAGATACCTTTTCGAAATCCGTCTCGGTGGGGCGGTAGGACCTGGCTGGATGCCTCGGCCTCCTGGCCGTCGTTCGGGCCGCGTCGGTGGAATGCACGAGGAGTAAGAGCACCACCGCGAGCGACAGCTTGGCTCTCATCGTGGCTCTCATCGCGTCGCGTCGCGAAGTGCGAACCCCGTGAAAGCGCGTGAGCTAACAATCGTCGTCTCGGCCGAACAACTTGTATTTCTGTTGCGCTGCCACGTGGTCTTGACAACAGTTGAGAGGACACCATGGCGGAGCGCCGGTCCGCGCGAGTCGCGGCGAAGGCTTCGAACGACGATGCGGTCCCCGATACGAAGCCGTCGTCCAAACCCAAAAAGGCTGGCATCGCCGCGTGGATCGCCGCCGCGCGACCCAAGACACTGACCGCGGCGACGGTGCCCTTCCTGGTGGGATCCGCCTTGGCGACGACGGGCGGCGGTGAGGCGCGGTGGGCGGAGGCGACGTGCGCGCTGGTCGGATACTTCTTCATACAGATCGGGACCAACCTCGTGAACGACGCGTGCGATTTCGTGCGGGGCGCGGACACCGAGGTGAGCCGCATCCCATCCATACCCCATCGCTCACTCCACCCCAAACGTCGCCCACGTTTTTCAACGTGCCCCATCGAATCTTCTTTCCCCCAAACTCATCCTCGTCCTTCCCTCCCTCTCCGCACGCAGGATCGCGCGGGACCCAAACGCGTCACCCAGTCCGGCGTGTTCTCCTCACGCACCGTCCACATCGCCGGCGTCGCGTGCTTCATCCTCGCGGCGCTCGCCATGTACCCCGCCGTCGTCCTCCGCGGCGTCCCGATGCTCCGCCTGGTGTGCGCCTCGTGCGCCGCGGGGTACGCGTACACCGGCGGACCGTTCCCGCTCGGGTACCACGGCCTGGGTGACGTGACCGTCGTCGCGTTCTTCGGGTTCGTGGCGACGTGCGGCATGGCGAGGATACACCACGGTGCATACAGCGACGATGGATCCACGTCTGGGCTCGACACAATGTGGGGGCTCGACACGTGGGGGCTCGACATCAACGGGCCGCTCGTCGTGGCGTCGGCGCAGGTTGGGAGCCTCGCCGCGGTGCTGCTCGCGGTGAATAACCTGAGGGACGCGCGCACCGACGCGAGGTGCGGTAAGAACACGCTGTGCGTGCTGCTCGGTGAGAGGTTCGGGCGGTGGGAGATTACGTTTTTGTTGGCGGCTCCGTTCACGCTCCTGCCGTACTGGGCGTGGGAGGGCGCGAGGAGGCTTGAGGTGACGATGTTCCCGTCGCTCGCGGCGGCGCTGCCGGCGGCGACGGCGCCGCTCGCCGCGTGGGTCGGCGGCGAGGCGTGGAGGCTTGGGGTGGGCGACGCGGGGTTCAACGGGGCGCTGACGGGGGCGGCGGCGTTGCACCTGTTGTTCGGGGCGGCGCTGGCGTTGGGTCTGGCGCTCGACGGGGTGGCGTGGCGGGACTCTTTCGACTCCTCAACGGTGAGTGAGGTGCGCGAGGCGGCGAGTGCAACCGCGGCGGCGCTGTCGTGAGCAATCCGTCAAATAAATCGTTTTCTATGCTGATTCGTCCGCCTTCTTCTCTTCCTCCTCATCTTTCGACTCCTCGATCACCTCTTGTTGCTCCGCCTCGAGTTCAGTCGAGGGCTCGAGTTCAGTCGCGGGCTCGATCGTCTCCTCGGGCTCGATTGTCTCCTCGGGCTCGTCCACCTCGATCCTTCCCTCCTCGGCCAACACCGGGCTGCTTCCCCGCCTGTTCCCGTGCCTCGGCGTGTCCATCGGGGTGTTGGTCACCGAGCTCCTCGGCGTGGCTCCCCGGACCGTCCGCTCAAACTCCTGCACGAGCTGGTGCGGCTCGGGTCGGAACAGCCGCCGCATCGTCCTGTAGAACAGGTCGGGTAAAAGCCCGATGACCACGATGAGCGGCGTCGCCATCCAAAACTTGGGCGTGGGCGCGATCGTCGGTATGAATATCTTGTACGAGTACGTGGACAAGTACGGGTCGGTGTCGCTGAGGATGCAGTTGGCGATGTACCAAAACACGATGGATCCCCAGATGCACACGTGCTGAATCCACGTCCAAAAGTTGATCATCTGTGCCATCTGGAGGTTGATCGTGATGACGATGCCCGTGTACAGCGACGTGCCAACCTCCCACAGCCCGAACACGTGTCCCTTGGGGTGGTCCGCCTCGCCGCCGTGCACCGCGTAAAACACGATGAAGAAAGTGACAATCGCGATGTACACGCCGTTCAGAGCCCAACCCGCCTGCACCCTGCGCTCGAAGCACACGTTCTGCTGCCCCTGCCTGTACAGCTGCGGGAACTGGAGGCAGGATCGCTGGCTCACATCCTGGTCCAGGATACCCAGCGCGATGACCGGGAACGCCACGAAGAAGATGTTGAACGCGGACATGAGCCAGTCGTTGTACACCACCTGCCCAGAAGCCGCCGCGTGGAGATTGTACATGAAGAGAGTCAGGCCGAAGGCCAGGTTCTTGTAGAAGAAGTAGGTCACCATCTTGCTGATGCGCTTGTAGTTGTACCTTCCGTGCACCAGCAGGAGCCGCTCCAGGAACCTAAACTGCGCAAACGCAAAGTCCGAGGCCATCACAGCCTGCATGCCCTCCTGCCCCGAGATGCCGACGCCGATGTGCGCCGACTGGATCATGCCCACGTCGTTGGCGCCGTCGCCGATGGCCAGCGTGATCTTACCGCTGTCCTTGACCAGCTTGGTCACGAGCGCCTTCTGCAGCGGGGAGACGCGGCAACACACGACGGAGGTGCACCCGCTGCCCAGCTGCAGGAACCTCGGCGCGAGATCCTCCTCGAGCGCGAACGAAAGCGACCGGCCGTCGATGACGAGGCAGGTCTCGACCCCCTTCTTCGAGGTCACCGCCTCCTTCGCGATGCCAGCCTCGATGAGCGCCGCCACCTGCGCCTTACCCTGCTCGTTGAACTGCGCGCGGGTGATCTCCCTGTCGTGCTCCTGCTTGACCAGCTCCTCGATGTTCACGACGTGAACGTCCATGTCGTCCCTGATCAACGCACACGCCTGCGCGATGTTGATGGCGGTGTCCTGCTTATCCCCGGTGAGCACCCACACCGCGATCCCCCCGCGCATCATCTGCTCGATCGTGCCCGGTACCCCGTCCTGGAGCTTATCCTCGATGGCGGTGGCGCCGACCAGGAAGAGGTCCTTCTCGATGATCTCCGCCGCCGCCTGGAGCTTCTCGTCGCGCTTCTCGAGGCTCTGCGCCGCCTCGGTGTACGTCACGTTCCACGCGTCGTACTCCGCCTGAGACACCTCCCTGACTGACAGACACAGCGTGCGCAGGCCGCACTTGGCGTAGTCGTCCATGTGCTGCTGGGTCACGTCGGTGTACTTTTGGTTCCCGTGCGAGAGCCTGTCGTATATGACAGAGTCGGCACCCTTGCAGTAGAGCATGATCTTGTCCTCGGGGGTACGAACGATGACGCTCATGCGCTTACGCGTGGAGTTGAACTCGAGCACGTTGAGCAGCTCGTACTGCACCGTGCTGATATCGCCGCCGCCCGGAAACGAGGGTTCCTCGAGCTCCATGCCGCTGGTGGTGCGCCCCTTGAAAAAGAACCCGAATCGTTTCGCCGCGACGACAAACGCGCTCTCGTCGGGGGACTCAGCCTGGTAGCAGATGGTCTCCCGGGTGGCCTCTCCCTCCGGTATGACGGTGTGGCACACCCCGAGGACGCGGAAGAAGTCCCGGACGTGCTCGGCGTCCGGCAGGGACCGCCACTTGTCGTCCTCTAGCCTGACGTCCTTGAAGTTGAAACCCGGCTCAATCGGCTTGGTGGGCTTGGAGAGGATGGGTCGGCCCTGCCTCTTGGCGATGGACCGCTCGATCTCCGTCACGCCCTCGCCGTAGCTCACGCCCGCGATGGAGCACTTGAAGTACTCCATGCTGTTGCAGGTCAGGGTCCCGGTCTTATCGGAGAGCACCGTGTGGACCATGCCGAGCTCCTCGTTGAGGTTGCTGGTTCGCGCGCGAAANGGCGTGTCCGTCTCCTCGTGGTACATCTGCCTGTCGCTGTTCAGAAACACCATCGCCTGGCACACCTTGACGAACTCGAGGGAGACGTACAGGGAGATGGGGATGAGGTAGCCGTACAGGACGTACGAGGTGAGGAACGCGACGACGCCAACCTTGGGGGCGTTTTTGGGGTCAAACACCATATTCGTGTCGCTGGTGTCCATGTACCAGTGCTTGGGGGACACATTCTTGATCCACGTGCCGCAGATGATACCCGTGACGGTTCCCATCACGCACAGCAAACCGAGCATTGAGAGGACGATCTTGTCCATCCCTTTCTCGATGGTGGATCGCTTCGACGGAGCCGCGCTGCTGTTCATCATAATTTTGGAGTCGTGCCCGGTGTAGATGGCCAGGCCGATGACCCACTCCGTGTTCCTCAGCGAGCTACCTCGGAGGAGGATGTTGGACGGCACGAGCGAGATCTTCTCGCTCCCACTCCGTGTCTCCCCCGCGGCGGCCAGGTCCCGGCTGCTCCCGTGACTCGACACCTCCCGGGCGGCGGCCGGCACGTCGAGGTTACCGGTGAACGTGTACAGGGAGTTGTTCGGGTGTTCGCACTCCACGTACGTATCCTGCCCGTCCCCGCACAGTGCCGCCATCTTATCCGGCCCGGTCCCCACGCCGTGCATGCCCTCGACGCCCCTCTTGATCTTCAGGTTTGTCTCGCCGTCCAAGTTTTTAGTCTCCACGTAGCACACGCCGTCGTCCAGACTGGACGCGAGGAGCACAATGTCGCACGGGAACGCCTGGTCCCGCACCACCCGCACCAAATCCCCCGTCCTAATCTCCCTCCACTCGCACTGCACCAAGGACGTGCCGTTGAACCGTTCCGTCAGGCTGGTGTTCTGCTCGTGATCCTGCTTGTGCCTGGCGTAGTCCTCCACAGCCTCCTTCGCCATGGACAGACCGACGACGAGCACGAGCGGCGACCAGATGGTGTACGGCTGGATCGGGGAGATGATCGGGAAGAGCGAGATGATGGCGACGGAGAGGAAGTACAGGTTCGCGATCCTCCGGAACTGCTCGTACAGGCCCTTTGGGAAGAACGTGATGGGCGAGTACTTGCCGGTGGAGATGGCGTTGCCCTTGAACCGGAACAGGTGGTTGGGACCTTGAGGGCTGACATCCGCGGTGACGTACACCACCCGCGACGCCGAGGTATTGGCTCCTTTGCCGAAGCGGAACGAGTCCATGCGGGACGGCATCTCGTCGTCGTCCTTCCGTCCCACCAGGTCCTCCGCCGCGTTATTCCTATTCGACTTCGCCGGTGCGACCCTTCGGCGCAGGTACCCTGCCGCCGCCGCCCAACCGGCCGCGAGCGGTCCGGACTTTCGAGTCGCGGAGCCCTCGATCGGTGCGATGGAGCGAGAACGACCGCGTCGTTCACGCCAACGATATACCCACCCCAGGGCAGCGCCGACCCGAGTGCCGATCTCAGCTGAGTAATCCAGCTCTCGTTATGTCCAGGGAATCTGCTCGCCTGCCAGCGTTCGACCTTTGTACCATTAACTCAAGAACGGGGGTCAAGAACTCCACGTATAAATTGAGACCGTCGAATTTGGCTGCCGAGTTGCCCATTTGAACTTGCCGAGTCAGGCACAAACATTTCATTACCCGACCCGCCATGTTCGCCGGCGATGTGGAGGCCCTGGTGGCCGACCCGAACGGTCTCAGCGAGTATGAGATCGAGCGCGTGGAGCGTATTCGCCGTAACCGCGAGATNATGAAGCGCCTCGGCCTCGGCGACCACGACATCGTCTCCGCGGCGAGACAACGATGCGGCGTGAAGGACGGCAAGGAGAACGCATCGGGGACGACCGAGAACAAGAAGCGCAAGGCTCCGGCGCCGAAGAAGAAACCGGATATTCCCGCGGAGGAGCGCGCGACGCGTCGCTCGCGTCGCATCGCCACCCAGGACGCCGAGAATCAGGGCCTCGGCGACGACCACGAGGAGACCGAGGGGTACATCGTGGGCAGGGGAGAGTACGCGGTGGAGGTTGACGGCGAGCACGAGGCGGAGGCTGAGGCGTACCGGCTTCGAAACGCGGGGATCCAGGAGCGGGTCAGCGTGGTGGGCACCGCGAGCTACCAGCACACGCTGATGAGGGTGAGGACCATGTCGGAGCCCGCGCTGGGTAACAGGGTCAAGGCTATCGAGCGCGCCAAGGGAAAACACGCGGTTGTCAAGATGAAACTCTTCGCCAGGGTTCTGTTCCTGGAGGGACACGAGGAGCTCTCCACGACGGCGACGGAGAGTCTCGAGAGGCTCGTCGCCGAGCTCGGTGACCCAGACGCGGAGGGCGAGGAAAGGGACGCGGAGTAGGAGACATAGACGAAAGGAACCGTCAGAGAACGCGTNAGAGAAATACTAAACAATTAAAATAGCACAGCGGTACAGCAGTTTCCCCTTACTCCTCCTTCAGGGGGTTTCCCTCGGCGTCGACGCAGGCCCAGCCGGCGCTCTTCACGTCGGGGACGGCCGTGGGGTTACCCACGATCGCGAGCGCCGGGGTCTTGCCCACGAGGTACTTCTCGGCGCACGCCCGCATCTGTTCCGGGGTGGTGTCGAGAAGGCCGTCGCGGAAGATTTGTCGGCTCTCGTCGTCCATCAGGTTGGTGAACAGCGACGCGCCGCGGGACTGGGGCGCGAGCGGGGCGTCGATCGCCTTGAACGCCTTGAGCCACGCCTCCTCCAGGATCTCCTGGGTCAGGTTACCCTCGGTCGCCGCCCACTCCGCAGCCTTCTGGAAAGTTTCCACGGTGGCGGTGGTGTTGGGGTCGCGGTATGAGGAAAACGCAAAGACGCCCTCCACGGGAGCCGCGGATGCTCCACCCCCGTACGCGCCGCCCTTCTCCCTGATCTCCCTGTGGAGGAAAGAGGTGGACATGGCCTGGCCGAGCAGGAAGAGCGGCGCGGAGTCCGGGTGGGAGTAAGGCACGGTGGTGTAGGACGCGGCGCAGTAGTTGGTCTGCGTGGGCGTCGACACAAACGTCTTGGAGGGTGACGTCTCGAAGGACGCGAGCGACTGGGAGAGCGTGAGCTCGTCAGCCGCGGCGTCGGTACCCTTCATCGGGAGGGCATCGATGAACTGTTCCATCTGCGTCACCGCGGGATCGCACGCCTCGGGCTTGGCGCTGACCCTGCACCGCATCACTCGGTTTCTCGCCAGCGCGAAGGATGCGATTTCGGTGAGGGCGTCGGATACCTCCTTGACGCCAGCCTCCTTCTCCCTCGCCAGCCTCTGGAGCAGCGCGACGTGGGGCAGGCCCGCGGTGCGGTAGTCGAGCGCGGCGACCGGGTCGATTGACGCGTTCGCGAGGCCCTTGGCGTAGGAGAGACCGTTCTGGGAGACGCCCGCGCCGGCGGCTGCGGCGCGGCGGGAGAGGAGGAGGCCGAGCCTGGCGTCCTCGCCCGTCCACTTGGCGCCCGTCGCGACGTCCGCCATGAGCTGGAACATGGCCGGGACGTTGCGGTCGAGGGCGCTGCCGCTGAGGGAGACGTACACGCGGGGCGGGACGGACGCGTCGAGGGACTGCTGCACGTCGACGCCGGCGCCGATGCCCCCCGTCTTCAGCTTCTCCTCCTGCGCAAACGACTTGTAGTCCATCTTCTTCGTGCCGAGCTCGGTGATGTAGTCGGCGAAGAGGTCGAGGTAGGGGACGAGCCTGTCGGGCAGGTCGGATACGTCGAGGAGCAGGTTGGCGAACGTGATGCCGTTCGTGGGCTGCGCGTCAATCTGAAGGTCGAACCCGCCGGAGGTCTTGGTCAGCTTCGAGTTCCAGCGCTTGATCTCCCTCGGAACCGCCTCGCTCACCTTGAGCGTGGGGAGGATGTCGGCGTTCTGGTCGCCGTCCTGGCTCGCGCGCAACGCCACCGCCTCCTTGACGATCTCATCCTTCTGCTCGTCAGTCAGGGACTTTTCAATCTCGGCAACCTTCTTCTTCTCCGCCTCCTCGAGCTTGGCGTCGTAGTCCTTGTCGGCGACGCCCACGACGGTGACCTTGTGCGAGTTATCGAGGAACCTGCGCTGGATGAGCTTCTGCCAGTACTTGGAATCGGCGTCGATCGCAGCCTGGAGCTGGGCGGCGAGTACCGGGATCTTGAGGGGCTTCATGCCGTCGCCGCCGTGCACCCACGTGCCCATCGAGCCAAACGCCACGCCGAGGCCAAAGTTGGTGCTCACCTTCGCCGCGCCGAGCTCAACCTGGTGCATGACCGCGTCGACGCGCTCCGCCGGGAAGCCCTCCTTCGCGATCCTCTCCAGGGTGGCCTGGATCTTGGACTCCACGTCCGGCACGTCCGCCTGCGCGACACCCTTGAGGCCCACCGCGAAGGACGTCTCCCGCCGGGACGAGGAGTACCCGGTGCCGGGGGCGAAACCCGAGCCGAGCCCGGACTCGAGCAGCGTCTCGTGGAAGTACGCCTGAGGTCCGTTGAGGAGCAAGTCGGACGCGACGGTGAGGGCGAAGTTCTCGAGCTCCGCCTCCTTCTCCTTGATCTGGTTGACCATGAGGTACGCGACGGAGACCACGCTTTGTTTGTTTTGGTCGGGAACCACGGGATCCGCGGGGACTGAAACCTCAACCTTCACGGGCGCGGTCAGCCTGCGTTCGTCGGCTACGTCGAGCGCGCTGACGTCGATGCGGTCAAACTTGGCGAGCGCGAGTTCCTGGGACTTGGCCAGGGTTTGTTCCAGCGGGAGGTCTCCGTAGGTGAACACCCTGGCGTTGGACGGGTGGTAGTGGGTGGCGTGGAAACGCTTGAGATCGTCGTGGGTGAGGGTCGGGATGTTGACCGGGTCGCCGCCGCTGTTGTGGTGGTAGGTGCTCGTGGGGAACAGGGTGGCGCCGAGCGCGCGGTTGAACCTCGCCGCCTGGCTGCCCATGGCGCCCTTCATCTCGTTGAACACGACACCCTTGAGCTCCAACGGGGAGCTCTTATCTTCCATGTCCTTGAACTCGAGCCTGTGTCCTTCCTGGAGGAAGTCTTCTCTGGAGAGCTTGGGGAAGAAGGCGGCGTCGAGGTAGACGCCGAGGAGGTTGTAGTAGTCCGTCTCGTTCATGGTGGAGAACGGGTAGCAGGTGAAGTCCGCGGCGGTCATGGCGTTCATGAACGTGCTCAGCGACCGGCGGAGCATGTTGAAGAACGGATCTCGGATGGGGTACCGATCGCTGCCGCACAGGGCGGTGTGTTCCAGGATGTGCGCGATGCCGGTGTCGTCCGTGGGGGTGGTGCGGAATGCGACGTTGAAGACGTTGTTGGGATCGTCGGCGCCGCAGTGCATCCACCGCGCGCCGGTCTTGAGGTGCACGAGCTCGACGCACGCGACGTTGTACTCCGGGACCTCGTTCACCGTGAGCACCTCGAAGGCGCCGTCCGCGAGCTTGGCGCCGGGCTTGAGCGCGGCGATGGCGGCGACGGCGGGAGCCATCGCGGTGTCGGGCGCGGGCGCGGCCTCGACGGCGCGAGCCTGCTGGTTCCCGAGGTTGCCCATCTGCGCGGTGGTCACCCCCGCGATGCCCCCGATGAGGATGGGCCTGCGACCGATGCCGTTACCCCGGTTCGCGGACGCGAGCGCGCGGACGGTGTTGCCCCGCTGGAATCGAGGGGTGATGCGGGAGGCGAGCGTCGATGCGGCGGCGCAGACGAGTGTCCTCGAGGCGATCATCGTGTCGTGTGCCGCGAGTTGTGGCGTGCACAGGCGATGACGAGGTGTATAGTTCCAAGATCGATCGAGAGACGTGGCGTCGTTTGGCGGGCACGCGCGAAGCAGGACGGATGGCGCG
>JGI26273J51734_10000749_pt1 | contig 17418 bp, 2 predicted proteins | sample SaaInlV_125m_DNA_FD_51734 | JGI IMG/M metagenome (IMG submission 51734) | reverse complement strand
CGTCCCCAGGAAGAGGTTGTACTCCTTTATACTTATTAGATATAGAATCTTTAGTAATGTGTCCGTCGAACAAATTGTCTTTACCTACATACTTTTTAGTACCGTCATCTTTTATTACAGCTCTACTTTCTAGTATTCTATTTGAACCTAAACTAACATATATTAATCTAGCTTCTCCCGTCTCTCTATGTATAGCTACTAATATATTATTATCTGCATCTTCAAGACCTGGCTGATTAGATACTCTATCTAAAGTATAATTTTCTATATCAAGGCCTCTAAGCATGTTAGACATTTGAGTAGTCTTAACTATAGTCCTTTGATCTGTAGATGTATTGTTAGGCTTACCATTATTAAAGTAATCTATTATATCTTTAGTAGCTCTTGAAGTAGACTTCTCTAACTTTTTATAGTATTCTATAAGTTGTTTTTTCCTGTCTGCATTATCAAGAGAATTATAGTACTCAGGTCTATCAGTAATATCATTTTTAAAATACTCTTTACCGTCTTTGTCTTTTTTAACTCTCATCAGTTTTTGTCTGACAAGTTTATCTACATTAGATATACCTCCTATGTCTTCGCCGCCGGTAAGCTTATCTAAAAACCCTTTAACATTATTAATCTTTCCTGGCTGTTCAATTCTTTTCTCATTTATATCAACACCCTTTTTATTTAATATGTGTTTAGCTAGATGAGATCTGTAGTTTGGAAGATTAACATCTTTCTTGTATACAAAGTTTTTGTACGACCACTTTGAATTATACTGCTCAAGCTCGGCTTCTAAATATATAATCTTAGCCTCAACTACTCTAATATTTTTTCTTTCAAGCATTATCTTATACATAGAAGTTTGTAGTGCCCCTGCTGTATGTTTATTATCATTAAGATCTCCAAAAGGAGGATCCATCTTTGGTGCCCCTTTGTAATCAAACTGCCACTCTTTCCCCTTTTCACGGGTCTTGTAATCAAATATAAATGCGTTTCCTTTTTCGTCAAATACAACTAAATCAATTATACCAGATGTACCAAGAACTTTATCTTTTATATAAAGTTCATGCTCAAACCTCAAGTTCTTACCTTTACTTATTTTATTTATAAAAACATCAAACTCCCCTAAAAGAGTTTTATAGTTAGAAAGATTACCCTTTCCTTTAATTGACTTTAAAACTTGTTTCTTTAACTCATCAAAATCTATATCAGACCTGTCAGGATATTTATCAAATGCTTTTGATATTAACTTACCATAAGCCTCAAGAACAGCATGAGCGTCAGTACCTAGATCAGCTGTTTGCTCCCACTTATCTATAAGAGAGTCAACACTTTTATTAAACTCATCTCCATTCTCAGACTCCCATTTTTCTACTTCTTCTTGAACCTTAGGGATGTCCTTTAATCTATAAGTATCGGCCTTAACTTCTTTTGCTGTTAAGTTATAATCTTCAGGACTGTTCTTTATTAGATCCTTCATTTTTGAATTACGAACAGATCTTCTTGCTACCTCTAGCTTGTTAAATTTAGAATTTTCAGTCTTTACAAACTCGGTTGTACCGACTGTCTTTTTAGTCCCGGAAGATTTATTATTTTTAGGAGATCTTGATTCTGCTAGATCTTTCTTAGACTCGGCAACTAAATCATCTATTTTATTCTTTACTTCATCTGAAGACTTTTGAAACCTGGCTCCTGCAACCCTCTTCATAGATTCTAAATATCTACTTAAAGCAACATCATTACCCTTGTGGGTATTATCATAATAAGATGCTGCAGGATTACCATTCTCATCTAAATATACTATAGTACATGTACTTCCCATAACTTATTTCCTAAAATTTAAGAGGTGCTAAACACACACCTCTCTTATATATCCTAATGACTTTAATTTATTCATTATTCCTTGTTCATCCATAACAGGATCTAGAGCAAACTTAATATCATCTTTTTGATTATCTGTAAGATTAGATAAAACTGATTTGTCGTTAAACACTAAGTCATTACCAATCTTATCAATGATAGTCATTAAAGAATCATTTGCTTCTATTTTTAAAGGTAAGTTAATACCAAAAACCTCGTTAAACAATTTAGTAAATAAATCCCATATACCAGAGGCATCATTAGCAGCTTTTTTAATACGTTGCCATTTGCTTAAAGGCTCCTCTAATAACTTACCTTGATTCTCTAGTCCAAGTAAGGTAGAAAATATTTCTTCTCCTATTTCTTCTCTAGTAGTATTCTCTTGGTATTTAGCCATTATGTCTTCTGCTATACTGTGCTCTAATGACATACTAATTATGTTATCATAAGCAGCAGGATTCGTAGCTTTAAGATGTGCTAGGTATATATGACCACCTAATTCATGAAGAGGTGTATCAAGAGTAGCATTATCTAAGTTTATAACTACTTTACCATCTATAACAAAACCTGAAGCATCTGCAAAATTCTCACCGTACTTCTGTCTGATAGTTTCAGTATCAGAAATTTCAGTCTCTACATTTACCTTATCAAAAAGTCTTGTCATAACTTTAGACATTACTGACTTAGATACTCTTTTAGATGCAACAACAGCACCAGAATCATCAGTATAAGATATTTCATCTTTCTGGAATCTTACCTTGCTGTTATTAAGACCNCCCTTTACTCTAGTCTGAGACCATACACCATTATTGTCTTTTGTGTAAGTACCTTTATCATCTTCAATAGTAGTGTCAGATGTTGCTACACCGTCTATTAAAGTAATAACCCCAGCTGCACTGTTTATAGCTTGAACAGGCTGGCCTTCTACAATGTTTCTATCCATATTAACAGTTAAGTTAATAGATCTATTATTAGTAGCTACCCATGATTTAGATATCTTAGACCACTCATAAGTATCTCCGTTTTCTGACTCAGCCTCTAAAGTTCTAGATGATTTAGTAACCTCAAATAACCCTTCTATAATTCTACCGTCAGTAGACATTAAGTTAGAGTAAGTACCTGATTTAGATTTACCTGTAGCTAACTTAAACTCAGTAGCAGGTTTATCAGTTAGATTACCTTCAGTAGAAAGTTCCCAGTCACCATCTATTTTATTTAAAACAGTACCGTCACTAGCAACAAATAACTCACCATTTCTAGCATTTAAAAGTATACCATAAACACCATTCATGTTATATACTTTACCTACTTTAGAATTATCATCTAATGGTCCTGATATTCTTTTTCTAAGTAACTCATCAAGAGCATTAAACTTAATTGGTCCATTTCTAGAAATATGATTATTAACAATATATTTAGTATCAATGTTATCTCTAAACATGATAGGAGACAAATCAACACCTTCTAATCCGTTTACATACTCTTCAGCGATTAAAGTTTTAATATCTTTAGTTGCTTGCATTATATCAGCGTCTGTAGTACCATAATACCTATCAACACCCTTAACATAAAAACCATCTTCTGAGAATGTAATAAATCCATTGTTATTTAAGTACTTATATACAACCGGAGACTTCTTAGCAAAGTTAGATTCTATAGTAGACTTTTCTTCAAATGTAGTTTCAGTCTGATCAAACTTAGAAGATTGAGGTCCTTTAACTATATTACTATCTATAACAGTGTAGTTCCCATCACTACTAAATACCTTTATACCATTTTTTATAAATGCTTTATTTATATGGTAACCAGTACTAAGTAATCCTGAAGAAACAACTCTATCAGCACCTATAGTTTTACCTAAGTTATAGATATCTCTATAGGTAGTATTAGTAGATGCATCGATTATACTCATAGTTTCTTTTGATATTAAATTACTTCTCAGCTCTCTTTTAAGAGGTAAGTAAGTATCTATCATATGATTATGTATAAGTTCAAAAGCATTAGAGTTAACTATCTTATCACTAATAACATCAGGAATAAGATCACTTACATAATTATAAGTATTATTAAAATCTCTAGCCATTGCAAGTGTAGCAATATCAGATAAGTTAAATCTACCATCTTCTGTAAACATTACTTCCATCTCTTCATTTATAGATTGAGATAGTCCTTCATTAGAAGATATAGTATCTAACAAGAATGCATCTAACTCTCTTAGAGTATCAAAGGTAGGTATAGTTTTAAGCTTAGATACATTTTTAACCTGTATTAATCTACTTACTAATCTTTGGTTTTTTGTAATCAGATTACCTCTTATTTCATCAAATCCTGAATCACCTTCTGATACGCCAATACCATCAAGTACATTAGATATTATCTGAGCATCAGCTATACCGTCCCATTCAGTAACTTCATCTTCTTTAATATTAAGCTTGTATTCGTTACTACCTTCAATAGAAGAACCATTAAGTATTACTCCTGTTGGCCCTTTAAGATCACCTCCTTCACGAGCAACACTATTATTGATATTAAATCTAGTTACCGCAGGTCCTGACTTCCACACCGTGATGTAGTCTTCATTAGTTTCAACTAAACCTAGTTTATATCCATTAGGAGTTCTAACGTAGTCAGGGTACTTTGACTCAATGTAAGCTTTAACTTCTTCTTCTACACCGTTATCGTTACCTATAAGTATTTCAGCTCCTGATTTAGCTACTTTGTCAATAAGAGTTTTAACTGTTTTAACAGTCTCAGATATATTAACAGGAGAGTCTTTACCTAAAGTAGAGCCATATATCCAAACTGAATCATCCATAGAAATATCAGTAACAATTCCGTCACCTATTCTTTCTTTGTAAGATCTAATCCAAGGAGTACCAACTAAAGTACTTTCTATTGAATCACTAATTCTTGATTGAGTATCAATACCTATAGCTACTGTTGCTTTTGATGCAAGATTCATGTGTTCTTTGCTTACTTCTACATTAGAGTCTGCAAGAGCATCTGAGAACGTTCCTCTAGGAACTGCTTCAGCTTTATTAAACTCTCCACTAAAAGCAGATAAAGATAATACCTTATACCCTTCTGTTTCTAAGAATGGGTACTTACTAGATATAGCAGATAATGCATTAGTATTTTGTCCTAATCCAAGACCGTTAATAATGTCCATATTTACACTATCACCTGTTAAAGAACCGTCAGCATTTTTAAGAATTGTAGCTATGTACATCTTACCATCAATGGATAACATTGCTTTACCATTATTAAAGTTTATATTAGCTACCCCTTCATTAGAAACAGGAAGCATATACTGACCATCATCTAACTTAGTATCTAGTGAACTTACTTCTAAATCTACCCAAGAATTATCTACAAATCTTTCTGTTAAAATATCTACAAGAACTCTACCTACTGATGTAGCATTATCCTTACTGTAGTACGTATCATATAATACTTTATTTCCAACAGATGCAGCAAGCTTATTAAATTCAGTAGGGTTTAAAGATGCCCACTCTCTCCATAAAGACTTGTATGCTTGGTATGACTTGTCGTTACCTTCATTATATAAAGTAATTATAGATTCACCATCAATAAATCGTTCATATGGGTTAGCAAGATAAGAAGACTCAACGTTAAATACTCCAAACCTAGTAGCATCATTAGTAACTTTATGCTCTGCAGTGTAGTTTATTTTAGATGGGTCAACTGAAGACAACATGTTATTTAAGTGGTCTCCCATACCTCTAGTAAAAACTATATTAGAAGGTAATCCTTTCTTCTTATTATTATTTATTGCTTTAACAAATCCTTTAAGAACGTCTTTATTAGATACTCCCTTAAATGCAGATCCTTCTAATCCTCCAGGTATATCTACATAAAACGTTTTATTACTGTTAGATCTAGCTTGTCCTATCATTCTAGAAACCTGCGCTGTTATAAAACTACTGCTTGCTTTAGTATAACCTTTAGACGTTGGTTGAGCAACACCTACCGCAAAAGACTTAAGATTTTTATCTGTGCCTTTTTGCGTTTCAAGTTTATTTTTACCGCTATTAAGGTAGTCTTTTATAATATCATTAGATACATCAGTATGATTACTATTAGTATCTGTTAAAAATACTAGAACATTATCGCTGCTTTTCCCCATTGAGAAAAAAGAAGAGTCAGAAGTTCTTACTTTAGCATCAGCTAATCTAGCAGCATTACCTAATTCTTGTCTATACTCTTTAGCTTCGTTAAATAACTTCATATAATCATCATGCTTATCTAACAACTGTTGTACTGCAGCATCATGTTTAGGATCTACTTTTAAATCTCCATTTTTTAAGTGAAGAATAAATGATCTATAGTTAGTGTAATCTTTATACTCGTTATAAGAGTCAACGTTTTCATATCTAATAGATCTATAAATAGGGTCTATCTCCTCAGCTAAGAAAGATCTAGTTTTGTTATATAACTCACTAAGCTTTTTCTTTTCTTCAAGTAACTGGTCTCTTCTTTCAAATATTTCTTTAGTTGTTTTATGTGCTTCTTCAATTACAAAGTACTCATCACCAACTTTAATCTTCATATTTTCTTTTACAGAATACCCAGTAAAGTTACCATACCTAGCTCTAATTCTATCAGATGGGAAAGATACAAATGTACTAAATCCTGTATTAATCATTACTGTACCATCTACTTGTCTAGTGATAGTAGCATCGCTATAATCTCTAAAGTCTTTAGGTAAGTACTGAGTACCATTTACAGTGACACCTCTAGTAAGTTCTACACCGTTACCATTATCTACTTTTATAGACTCGTTAAACTCACCAATTACTGATACTCCTTTTGTCCCTACTAAAGCTAAAGAACCTTCTGCATCTACTAAGTTTATTTTTTCAGATACCGGAGTGTCAGAAAAGTATAAATCACTAGCAGTAGCTGAGTCTATTTCATAACCTTCTTGAGTAGAAACAAAAGTACTCGTCTTCTTAAGAAGAGTCTGTAATCCTATACCTCTATCACCTCTAGATGCATCAGCATTAATAATAGCTGTAGTACCTGACATAATTGGAATACTTNTTCTATCAAAAGATCCNGTCTGATTGTTATATTTAAACCACTGCTCATGAGTAGGGCTATAAACAAAAGTAGGTTTATTAGACTCTTTACTTATTTGTAATGGAACAACTGTAGACTTAGTAGTCTTAAATCTCATTTCAGTAGGAATAGTGTTCTCCTCTTCCATGTTACTCTTAATCTCTAATAATATTTTAGACAAATTATAGTTATCCACTACATCAGGTCTAAACTTTTTTGAAGCAGCATAAGGTAAATCATTATTTGATATCTTAGTAAGTAAATCATTTATAGTATCTATAACTTCAGAATTTTTAGATAGTGATTCTACAACCTTCAATACATCATCTTGTGACTTACTAAGATTTTTCTTCTTATTAAACCCAGCTTTAAGAGCTGCTTCTTTACTAATCTCTGATATGTCATCTATAATAACTACAGTATCTGAGTTTTCTACAGCGTAAGAATTCATTATATCTTCTTCCGTCATACCCGTCTTTTTAGGGTATAAAAGGTTAGCTTGATCAGCAGCAGATTCCATACTTTCAGTAGTAACAGTAGTACCTCTTTCAATAGATACATCTTTAATACCGTACTCTTCTAAAGAACTATGTATAGCATCTGTCTTACCTGTATTAGGAACTACAACACTATAGTTAGATAAATTAGGAACAACCTCATCACCGATAAACCTACTTTCTACTTTAGTATTTGTCGAGTTAAACTTAGCGTTATAAGGAACAGCAGAATAAAGTACCTGTTGCTTCTCTTCACTATCTATATTCTCATCAGAAAATATACCAGATATAACTTTACCTACTTTAACTTGACCTAGCATAGATCTTAGTTTCTCTTTAGACAAGCCTTTATTATTAACATACTTATTAGCTGGTCCGTGGTTTGTAACCATAAAGAGTCTTTCTTTACCAGTACTGTCTTTTATAGACATAACCTTGCTTCCTTCTTCTATTCCTACAGCATACTTAGTAACAAAGTGAGATGCTTCACTAGAAAATAGTCTTCTTTTAACATCCTCTCCAATAGACTTATGAGCTTTTAAGAATGTCATAGAGTCTCCGTCAGATATTACATTAGGAGTATTTCTAATAATGTACTCAACTAAATGAGCTTCTTTAACATCTCCNTTTTGGATACGACTATTATATGTGTTAGGCATTGACTTACCCANACCTGTTTTTATTTTATTGTTTACTTTAGTATAACCTTTGTATACAGTTTCTATAGTAGCGCCAGTTTTGTAGTCAATATAAGTATCTAATACATCACCTACTTTAATACTCCCTACTTTACCTCTAATAGCATCGTACCTTACGTCGTTGTTTAATATAGCAGCTACTCTATTAACTTTACTTTTAGATTTACCAGAAAGCTTATTTGTAAGTTGAATCTCTTCATTAGATCCTTCTACTTTATTTAAAGATTTATTTTCAGCGTTATCTAATACACCAAAATTATCTCCTCTAAATAACATGTTATCATTAAGAGACGATAATGTATCTGCAGTCATTTTAGACTCTATACCGCTAGCATCTTTAACTATATAAGAACCGCTTTCATAACGAAGAACTCTACCTCTATCTCCTTCAGAAGATATAACAGCATCGTAACCAAAGTCATAACCTGCTTTTTCTATTTCGCTAACATTAGAGTCACTATTCAACATAATAGCAGACAGTCTACCTATTGGAGATATAACAGCAAAATCCTCGTCTTTATTAAATCGGTAATAAACTCTACCTGTTTCTTTAGACTTGAATAAGTTACCTTCAAAATCAGAAGGCATATCAACAGAAAGATCGTGTATAGAACCGTCTCTAGATCTTAGATCCCCTCCTTGCATATCTGATATATCTTCTTCCATCCCTTCTTCAGGATTAAAGAAAGACGAAGCAACTGTAGATTCACTAGGAATCATAGCAGGCACAGATAAAGACACACTCACACCACTGTAATCATCAATCATATCAATGATATCAATATTATCATCATTACTATGCTTTGAGTACGCATTAGCAGCATCAGTTCTATCATCAAATAAAGAAGAGAAAGAAGAACCACTTTGTCTACCTTTATTAGTTATTAAAGAATATAAGTATAGTGCTTCATGAAGTGTCTTGTTAGCTCCTCCCTCACTTTGTAAAGAATATAATGCTATTTGAAGTTCTGATCTTTTTACTTCATCAAGGTTACTTAAATCAAGTGTTCTTAATACAGGAACGTTAATTTTAGATATAGGATCTATTACATAACCAACATTTAAATCATTTAAGAAACTATTATCTTTTAACTCTTCAGCGTCTCTTGCCTTACTTACAATAGAAGGCATATCACCTACAAACTTATTTCTACCTTGAGGAGTACCTAAATCATAACTTTCACCATCAATAGTAAACTCAGAATAATCCTCCCCTAAAAAGCTATCAATACCTAAAGATAATACAAAAGGCACTAACTCTCTTTTAAACTCGTCATCTTTTAACGAGTAAGCATTATTATCATCAACAACATGCATTACAGCCTGTCTAACAGAAGAAGCATTATCAACAATCTTTTCACCTTCAACCATAGCCTTAAGGTATGATAAGTAGTGAGAGTTTGTTTTTATTATGTAAAAAGGGTTTATAACTCTTTTAACTTTTTCATAATCTGATATAATACTATCTGCATAAGCACCGTTATCAAAAGAACTATTAGAAGCTGACTTTATAAACATGTCAAAAGACTCTGTAGTAAAATCAATTCCTTGTTCCATCATCCACTTACTGATAGAAGCCTTATACCTGTAAGAATCCCACTCACTATTTGGTAAACCTCTGTTAATACCTAGAAGCTTAGTAAGCTCAGATACTTCTTCTGATGCGTGTAATAACCCACCAATCTGAATAATGTCGTTCTTCATATAAGAGTCTATAACTCCTCTAGCCCCTTTCATCTTATTATCATAATCAGATATTTCTTTTTCATGGGCCACTGCTGCTTTAGCATTAAATCCTTCTGGATCGCTAATAGCACTAATTACATAATCAGATTTATTATTAAGAGATTTAATTACTCCTGCTGTTACATCCTTACCTATAAAAGTAGTGTTTGGAGTAATAACTAAGTTCTTAACACGAACACCTTTTGTGTCTTTTACAACACCTGTAGGTGATATAACAGATATATTTTTACCTGTCTTAGAAGCATATACTCTTGCCATCTTTGTAAATACAGACTCTTCGCTAGTTACTATAATAGTATCTGCATCAGTGATTGCTCTAAGAGTAAACATAGCCTCAGACTTATTAGTAGACATGTAAGAATCCCCTAATAATTCTTTAAGTTGTGACTCTTCAGAATCAGTCAACCCTTCATTGTTTATAGGAGTATTATTATTTACACTAAGACCTTCTAAATCAGCTAGAGGAGACGTAATATTTAAATCATAAACATTAGGTCCAGACTGTTTAATTATAGAATCCGCTGTAACAGCAACAGTATCTCTAGGGTCTTTAATATCCTTTAATCCTTCTTCACTTCTCTTAGCTGCATAGTACTCATTAGAATACCTTCTTTTAAGATCTTTTACAGCACCAGGAAGTCCTTCTTCAATTGCTTGAGCTACCTCAGGATTTTGTAACATTTTTATAACATCAGATGATCTTATGTCTAGCATAGAAGCAGTTAATGTCTTACTTATTGTGTCTTTATTTAAACCTAATTTACCTAATATTAATTCGTTAGCATTATCAACAGAAGCAGATAGTACTTCAGATATCTCTTCCCATGCTTGTACTTCATTTTTAAACTCTATAGAATCTTTATCAGACTCTGATAAGAATTTTTTTACGTTAGCTATATCTAAGTTATTTACTCTTTCTCCGTCTGGTTTATGAAATACATAACCATCTCCTAGTCCTAAAGACTCAGAGTTAATGTCTTCTCCAAATAAAGGCTTTCCTGAAGGACCAGTAAATAAATAATCATCGTTACTAGAGATCTTTATTTCCGGNGCGTTAGGATCAACCATAGCACCTGTAAATAATGCACCATAAGTTTTTAGAGAAGATGCGGAAATACCTACACCATCCTTACCATCGTAGTTAACTCTTTCAAGTTTAACAATAGAAGAAGGAGAAAATATAGACATCAATCTACCTCCACCAACACTTATAGAATCATCACCATCATCTTCTACTACTGTATCATTACTAACCAATTTCTTAAGATTACCTACAGATACTGGAGTAGATGCTTCAATAGCATTCTTTGGTGATTTAGTAACAATATTTATATTATCTACAACTGCATTCTTAATAGCTTCTTTATAATAATTACTCTCAAACTTCTTAAGGGCTTTAACCTTTTTTCTTATAACACTTGGCTCAGCGCCACTTTCTCTAAGTGCATTTACCAGAACAGATACTTTACTATCTACTAGCTCTTCATAAGCTGACTCATTAATAGATCCGTCAACTAAGTACTTGCTGTAGTCATACATTATACCGTAACTATCCATACCGTATAACATAATATGATTCTTATCGTAATCAAGATCGGCTCCTGATATAGTAAGCATTTCAGTTGCTCCAAATAAAGAGTTTCTTTTAGAGTTAATAAACCCAACAATCTTACCTGATATAAATGACTGCTTTCCTTGTGTAGGAACCCTATCTACAATTAGCTTAAGAGATTGTGGGAAACTTCTAGCTTTAGCTGATGCTAATAAAGCTATAGAGTCTCTCATAGATTTCTCTCTAATTCTATTAATATTAGCTTTAATCACTGGGTAATCTTTTGAGTCTGTCTTATCAAGACTAGTCTTTGTTAAAGCATCTAGCTGCCTTCTAAAGAATATATACTCTAAAGAGCTAGGATTATTATTAATCATTCCCTCCTCACTTTCCGCAACNAGCTTTTCATAAGTATTTACATCNAAAGAACCACGTAATTTTTCGAATTTAGAAAGCTTATGTTCACTTCTAATTTTACTACTTCCTTTTAGTCTCTTAGTAAAGAAAGCCTCCATAGAATCAATCTCTGATTGATAAACCATTTCTGCGTTTTCTGTACCTTTTAAAACCTCTCTACCATTTTTAAAGTACTTTACTTCACCTGTAGTTTCGTGACCTCTAATATCACCAATAGTGTCATTAGCAGTAATACCGTAAGCATTCATCATAAATGCTGGTGCAAAAAACTCAGCTTCAGTAGTTTCCCACTCTCTAGAACTATCGTCTAATAGCGCTTCAAGTGCTGGTCTAAGTACTGTATTTATTTCAACATTTAATAGATTTGATTTATACTCATCAGTTGATTCTTTAAGATCTTTAGACGCTTTTAAAAGAGCTTTATACTCTGGTGTATCAGTAAGTTCAGTATCACCTGTCTTGTACTTAATCCAGTTAAGAGTGTCTCCGCCTCTAGGAATTCTTGCTTTAGCTTTAGAAAATAACTCTTCTAACTCTAGTGCTGTCTTTCCATCTCTCTTAGCATTTTTCTTTATCTTCCATACAGTTGTAGTCATACCTCCACCAAGGTTTACTTCGTCATGGTCGTGTAGATGTGTTAAAGCTTCTGCTGTAATTGGCTCCTCTTTAATTAAAGGAGACTTCATATATTCATTTCTAGTTACTCTTCTACCGTTCTCTAAAGTAAACAGTTTTACAAAGTCATTAGATGCTGCTACTACTAGTTCTTGTCCATGAAACTTAGCTCCTGCTGTACTATCAGATACTAAAGCCATTACTGAAGAGTGCGCTACTTGACTAGTTTGAGCCATGTTAAGATTTGCATCTCCGCCCTTCTTTAATGCTGTAGTAAGTAAACTGTAGTAATCTCTTTTATGAGCTGCCTCATCAGATATTTCTCTAACAAATTCTTTATTAGCTGCTTCGATTAATTTACCCTCTCTTCTTACCGCATTTCTAAAAGCATCAACTTCTTCTTTTGTGGTAGGAACAGACATAAACATGTCAAGTATTTCTTTACCTAACGTCTGGCTAAACTTTCCTTTAATAGCAATATCAGACTCTAAAATAGTGTCTACTATATCCCATATATCTTCTTCAATACCTTTAATACCCGCATCAGTCAATAAAGAAAGTGCATCATTAACTTTTAAAGCTTGATCAGCTGTATCACCTTTTAATATTATTGCAGTAACAATCTGAGTCATTAAAGTCTTTGTAGGCTTAGTCCCTTTACCAAATAATTTAGTATCGTGATCACCNTTCAAAATAGGACCGTGACCTTTATTAGAAAACTTAGTATACTTTAATGGTATGTGCCCTTCTTCTCCTTTAATAGCACTGCTTTCCCAAACAGACTTAGTGTTAATACCTCTACTACCTGTTTTCTCACCACTCTTAAAACCTAGCTTCTCAACGTATAAAGCTCTGTGTGCAGGATTTAAAGATAGTACATCTAGTACTGTCTGCCATCCATCTGTTGTATTTTGAGCATCTGCTACTTCTTCCCATAAATCCTGAAGATTTTCAAANTCTTGAGTTCTGGTTGGGTAACCATTTTCATCTACAGATAATATTAATTCTGTTCCAACTCCTNCCTCTTCATAAGAAATCTCAGTGTTCATCTTCTTAAGAATAGTTGCAAGTTCAGGAGACATCATATCAGTCATACCCGATATTAAATCTTGTGTAGATTTCTTTTGGTATCTAAACGTACCTGTAACAGGATCGATCTCCATAGAGATATCTTTTATAGGCCCTCCATGTGGATCAAATCCTGAGTACTCTCCACCTAAAGAAGCCTTCATCTTTAGTTGGTGTAGAGGGTGTGATATCATAACCGCATCATAAATCTCTTGCTTGAACTCTTCTAAGTTTTGACCAAGTAATGTTACAATAGTCTCTGGATCTTCTACTACTGCAGTATAAGTAAACTCATCTATATAAGCTCCTTTTTCATCCGGGGCTGCTAACCTTGGGTGTTGAAACCCAGAACCTAATGATGCATTTCTTTTTGANTGTCTAACAAACATTCCGTTCATAGCATTAGCCAATGCAATCTTTTTCTTTTCCGCTTCTACTCTCATATTTGCAGCGGCAAAATCAGGTGTTTCTTTAGCAGTTTCTTGAGTCATTATAGAGTCAACCCTAGACTTAAATGAAGGGGACTTTTCTACTGCTTCTATATTTAAATCACCTTTATGCTGATAAACAGAACCTACCATCATATTAAGACTCGATGTAGACAGTACATTATTTTGGTAGAAGTAAGAGTATAATAACATATCCTCTAATAAACTATCTCCAATATTACCATGTCTAGCTTTTAACACATCAAGAGACTTCTTAGATACCTTAAATTTTGTAGACTTTACATCTCTTTTAAATGTCTTATACTGATCATTCATAAAGTTCACAGCAGAGTCATCATTATCCATTATACCCTTTATCTCTAAAAATACTTGCTTAAGTCTTACAGTACCATTCGGTGCTTTGACATACATGTATTCTGAAGCTAGCTCTGAATCATTATCTAAAGTTGAACTAGAGTTATCACCTTCTATTAAAGAAAGTGGTACTTGGTTTTCATATAAAAACTTATCTAACTCTTCTACAGAAGTCAGTGCCAATTCAACAGCAGATTCACCACCTTTAATTTTTGATCCCTCTTCTGTTTTAATATAATCATATAATAATGAGTCCCACTTAGATAAAATAGCTTTAGCCATTCCATCATGCTGAGCTCTTAAAGTATCTATAAACTCTTTTTCTAATTCAGTAAACTTACTTCCTTTTATTTTAGTCTTAGGTGATTTAGGTAAAAACTCTTTGCTCTTAGTCTTAAACTCTACAAGCTCAACTAACTTACGATCAGACATAGCACCTATTTGAGTAAGTGCAGACCTAAAATTATTCTTTGATGAATACTCTAAGTAAGCCTTCTCTATTAAGTACTGGTAAGATTGCTCTTCAGTAAGCGCCGTAGAAGGTATAAACTTATCTCCTATTCTTACTCCATCTTTAGAATAATATCCACCTACTGTATAAACTCCTTCTGCTACTGGGTTACCACTAAATACAGTACTTTCAATACCAGCATCATTTACAGCATCTATGTTTCTATCTAGCTCGTACATTAATGCCTTAACTCCTGTATTATTTACAGTGTCTCCACTAGTGTTTTTTCTTGTTGCCTTTCTTCCAATCCCTTCTACAGTTTCTACTGCTCTCATAACACCACGCTTAAATCCGCTTGCTATTTCAAAAGGGTTATACAAAATTGACGATGCATCTGACGCAGACTTTTCTTTAATTACAGGAATTGTTACACCAGCCCCACTTAGCTCTTCACGAGAAGATGGATCATTTAATGCTATTCCATAAGCTATATTTGCTAAGAAGTTAGGTAAAGAAGAATCACCTGTACTAAGGTTTTCTATCTCTTTATTATTTACGTACTCATCAACAAAAGCATCACTAAAAGAAGTAGGTAATCCTAATAACTTAAAAATGTGTTTAACCTTACTTCTTACTTTTAAGTTATCCAAAGAATCTGAACTTACAGATACTGGTATACTTTTTCTATTATCTATACTTTGTATTTTAATAGGGTACTTACCTACATTTATAGTTATATTTTTATCATCATCAACAGTAACAGATATATTATCAGACACTGTACTTGATAACATTCTTGGGTTGTTAGGATCCTGAATGTTATGCATAAAAGACTCTTCTACTAAATACTGCGCATCTACGTTACTTAAGTGAGTTACAGTTATTGTATCGTTAACTACATTAATGTGCTCTAATTGTTGCATAGAAGACATGAATGTAAATAAAGAAGATGTAAATTTATTAGCTTTATCTCCTGCTATCTTTGATATGTAAATTTATCAGCTTTATCTCCTGCTATCTTTGATATTGATACGTGCTCTACACCATCTATTTCATAAACATCGGAGTTAAAAAATCTATTATATAAAGAAGAAAGTATGATCTTTTTCTGTCCTGTAGAAGTGTCTATCAGGTCAAATAAACCTTGCTCAAATCCCCCTAAGTCTCTTTTTAGTTTACCTAAATCATTAGCTACTTGCTTAATTTCATAATCTTTTAAGTAAGGGCTTTTAGTATCTACTGTAAGTTGTCCATTAACAGTATTAAGCCTTGGAGTACTGTTAAGCATAGCCTTCATAAAAGGATTTACTTGATCATAACCGCCAAACTTTTCTTGATCTCCATACGTAGCACGAACACCACTTTCATCTGTATTATAACTAGCAGAGTCTAACTTAATAGATGGTATAAATAACTTTAATATATTTTCTGGATTGCTTTTTATAATGTTTGCAAAGTAAGCTTCTATAACTTCATTATTTAAATCACCTTTAATAATGTTCTCTAGTGTAGATCCTTCTACTGAACCTTCAGACACTACATTATCTATGTAAGACTTAAATATACCAAAAGACTCAGTTACACTCTCAGAAAACCTAGGCTCAGAATCGTTGTCTTCACTTAGTGTTTCTGTGCTTACAATAGATCCCATGTAGTTATTAATTACATAATCTCTAAATAAGCTATACATACCTGGAGCATTACTAAAGTACTTAGTTACTAGCTCACTATGAGTAGTGTCATCTTTACCCAATGGAACACCAGATAATATATCAGACAATAATGTACCCTCACTTTCTATAGATGGGGCTACATACTCGTTAGTATCGTTAACGTTATTAAGAGTTCCAGTGATTACTGGAGGCTCAACAGGAGCAGGGGATTTAATAGTATTATTTTCTGCAATTCTATCTGCAACTTTAGCTTGTATACCACTAACCAAGTCAGGAATTGTTGCACCACCAAGACCGGTAAAGTTCACAGTAGTAATTCCTTGAGCAACCTTAGATCCCTCTATTCTAGCTGCAACAGATTTAACAATTTGTATGGCTTCTATAAGAAACTGATCAGAAGGTAAATCGTTTAAATCACTTAAGTCTAATAAATCAGTAAACCCCTCAATAAATTTTGAAGGGTTTTCTAGGTTAGTATTATTTAAATAATTAAAAACGTCTAATGTAATATTAGAAGCACTCTTAGCACATTTTATTGATCCCATATTTAAATTTATTATTCGTTATCTACAAGTAGAGTCATCGTGTTTATCTTGTAGGTATTTAGTAACATTATTGTATTGTTCAGGAGTAAGACTCATAGATAGCTCCATAAAAACATTTGTCATATCCCCAGGATCTCCTTTGGCGTTTAAGTAGTCAGCAGTTATCTTTTTAAGACCGTCGTCTAATCCATTAATAACTTCTTTATCAGATGCTGATAACTTAACTTCTTTATCAGAGTTATAAAACTCTGGGGTAAGGTTATTAATACTAGCTTTAGTATTTGGCTCTACTGTATTCTTACTCATAGTATTTCTTGCTTTTAAAACAGCTGCTACTGCACTTTCTTTAATCGCATCAAACTCTTCATTTAACACTGATACTTTAGCAGGATCTGCTACAAAACCTACATAAGAATTAAACTT
>JGI26273J51734_10000744_pt1 | contig 17511 bp, 8 predicted proteins | sample SaaInlV_125m_DNA_FD_51734 | JGI IMG/M metagenome (IMG submission 51734) | reverse complement strand
CGGCGGCGGCGGCGTCTGACTCCGTCGCCGCGGCGGTGGCGGCGCTCGCGGCTGCGTCCATCGTGTACGGTGTGTTCGCATCCGTCGTTCCCGTCGAGGTGAGACGGCGCACCGGGAGCAGGGACTTCGCGCGTCAGTTTGGCAAGGTGTACACGGCGTGGGGGTTCGCGGGCCTCGCCGCGCCGGTGGCTGCCGGGTGCCTGTTCGAAACCAGGGGGGACTACACCGCCGCGCTCGTGGCCGCGACCGCGCTGTGCGGCCTGTCCGCGATGGTGGTCAGGTGGATGCTCAAGCCCGGTCGGTCACACGAGGAGTGGAAGGAGGCCATCGCCGAGGCGAAGCGTGCCAAGGAAGATGAGGATCTCGCCGCCGGGGTCCGAAAAGTCGTCACGCCATGACCGGCGGGGGGCGACGAGTTGTGATAATATACGTTGAGGAATTCTATGGTATGATTACAGGGACGTCCGCGCGCACGAGTGCCGTGCCGTGGACGACTTCACGGTCTTTCTATGGGTACAGGTCCACGCCTCGCTATTATGTGTGAGGCGCAGCTTCATGATATTGGTTGGTGGAAGTACAGGATGGATGTCAGGACGGGACACGGTCCGGCTCACGCCACGGGTTGTTGCTGCATGTTCTCCAGGGAAAGCTCCGAGCCGTGCGGCGACGACGGCACGAGATTTTGCCACGATCGCTTGAGCCCTGTCGACTCGCTCCCGAACCCGGTCGACCCGCACCCTTGGAACCCTGGGAACCCTCGGAACCCTTCGTTCCTCTCCGCCTCGTCCTCCTTGACCAGGTAGTCGGGTTCCTCCTCCGCCTCCTCGCCGTCCCCCCACTCGTCCACGAGCATGTTCAGGTCGCCGGTTATCTCCCCGCACTTGGACACGAACAGCGTACCGGTCGGGAACGCGTCCGCGTCCGCGCAGCTCTCCTCCAGCAGCCGAGCGTCCGAGCTGAACTGCAGGCACTCGCCAAAGGAGCTCGTGCCCCAAAAGAGGGGAACCGCGCCGGACGAGTCCCTGGCGGCGAGGATGCATCCCGAGAGCTTGTCGAAGATTATCATGGAGAACTCCCCGGACAGCGGTCCAAGGTCGATGGCTCCGTCTGCGGTGGGTGAAGGGCGGGAGGGAGTGATTGTCAGATTCCAAATCGTTTTTTCTCGCCGCCGGGCTTCGGCGAAATCGCCTAGGGACGCGGTCAGGGCGAGGGGTTCGGGCGCGCGTTCGGTCGTATCCGCGCGGGGTTTGGCCTCGGAGGGCGGTGACTCACTCGAATATTGCTGCCTGTTGTTGTACCGCCGCCAGATTTCGTGCGCGCAGCTCTCGGAATCGTTGCTGAGCTCCTCGTTGAGCGTCCCACTGAAGTAGACGGCGACATCGCCCCCGAGCTCCACGCTCGTCCTCGGGCCGTTCACGAAGCTGATCCCGTTAGCCCCACCGCCCAGTGCGACCTCTTCGACGTCGTCTCGATTTCTGCGATGGGTAATGTAGGGGTCGTGTGGGTGAGATACGCCGTCTTAGCGAGGTTTCCGAGAGCGCGCGCGACGCGGTGGGCGCACGCCGCGCGCCTTTTCCCGGCAGATCCCGAGACCAGGGAGTTTTCTGCGTTACACGCACATTTCGGGGGAGGGTGCGGAAACGGGTCGCGACGGTCGCGTCGAGCGCTCCGGACGCGTTTTTTTTGGCTCGGGGGGACTCTTACCTTGATGCCATCTTATCCTTGAACACCGCGAGCTGAGCGGACACCTGTTCTTCCTCCTCTGCGCGCACGAACGGGGCGAAACGAGGTGAGACGTCGCCATCGTGCGAAACAATCTACCGAAAGAAGCGGGCGAAGGCGCGGGCCGGAAACGCGTGACGGAGGGATGTCGGGGGCGCGGAAAACCGGAAACTCACCCGCTGACGGATGAGCAAGGTAGCTCTTACGCCCGTCGTGTTGTATTCTCATGCGTTGTCGCTTGCAACCCCTCCCGTCCAGGCCGGAGCCGCGCGCGAAGCATGCGAGCATTTCTTCCGAGAGACCCTCAATCCCAAATTACGCGAGATGTTCGTCCCGGAGATGTCCTGCTTGGGTAGGGTTCCGCGGGTGACCGCTTGCCTCGATGCGCGTCCAGACGTGACCGTGACCTGTGTGAACACGTTCGGTCCTTCGCAACTCGTCTTAACCTCCGCGCGGCGCCCACTGCGCTTCCACGAGGCTCGCGGCGGCCTCACGGTTTCGCAGGTTTTTTCGGAGGAAGCGCAACGTTTCGTGCAATTTTTTGCCCAAACCGTTAAACCGTGCTTTTTGGGTTTCCAGACCCTGGTCTTTGATCGCACTTTTTTCTTTCCCGCGCCTCACGTGGCAATCCGGGAGTCAGCCGTGCCGATTCGAAGCATTTAGCTTTTGTATCGAATTGCGTTCGCTCGTCTGTCTATTTGCTCCTTTCGATTTCACCACGTTTCGGGCGTGCACGGGTCGGTGTTCACGATTTCAACCCCGTTTCTTTTCAGCCTCCCCCGCATTTTGCGATTTTTTACATCCAGGTTTGGGTGAAAGATGCGCCGTTGAACCAACGATTGACGAGTCCCGAAGTCCACGTCTGAAAGCTGCGCCAGGGGGGCAGATGTGACGTGGAATTTTGAATAAATATCTAAGTCGAGCTACGCGCCGTCAAGTAGGGAAACTCGGAGGAGGGAAACTCGGAGTCGAGATGATGATGATGATCACCAGATGACCGCCGCGCCGTGCCTGGCTCGCCTGAGCTTTCAACGGGTTCGAAGGTACCGCGGCACCGTCGCCTCATCGACCAGGTCCGCGGTTCGTCTCGTCGCCGTGGTATCGTGCACCGCGGTGGCCTCCGCATCCTCGACTCCTCCGGTTGGGACGACGCGCCTCGACGCCAAGGGAGGAGGAAATCGTGGGCGAGGACAGAGTTGGAAAGTTGGCACCTCCGCAGGTTTGAATAGACAGGATCTCAGACTTGTTAGCCACTCCGCACGCCTTCAGCAGAGTAAGAAGATGCCGTTCGAGATTCCGGATGACGACGGATGGGACGACGATGCGTTGTTGGCGGCGGATGTGACGACGGGCAACAACCGAGGCAGCGCTGCGCCCGCGTCGGTCGGCACGCCGTCGAAGCGGGCCGATCTCATGGTTGGCACCCATCGCCCCAGCGTGGATATGCGCGACGCGACCGGCGCGGGGGTGTCGCGAAGCGTGAACGGCGGCTACAACAACGGCACGACAACGGGGGATGAGGTGACCGCCGCGCTCGCCGACGAACTGCGCAAGACCCTGTCCAAGTACTACGGCCACGCGGACTTCAGGCCCGGGCAGCTCGAGGTGGTCGCCGCGACAGTCCAGGGCAGGGACTCGTGCGTGTACTGGTCCACCGGCTCGGGGAAGTCGCTGTGTTACCAGCTCCCCGCGTTGCACACGGGGAAGACCGCGTTGGTCGTGTCGCCGCTCATATCGCTCATGAACGATCAGGTGACGCACATGAACAACACCGCGGGCGCGGTCGAAGGGGACCTCGCAGCGTTCCTGGGCTCGTCGCAGACGGACAAGTCCGTGGAGGAGCGAGCGCTCCGCGGCGACTTCAGGGTGGTGTACGTGACCCCCGAGAAGCTGGTCGGGGATGTCGAGGGTGCCGACGGGGGCGCGGGGGCGTCCTACTTCGTGTCGAGGCTCAGGGACATGGTGAGTGCCGGCAAGCTGGGTCTGGTCGCGGTTGACGAGGCGCACTGCCTTTCGCAGTGGGGCCACGACTTTCGCAAGTCGTACCGAGGCCTGACGCTGATCCGGCAACAGCTGTCGCCCAACGGGGAGGTTCCCGTCATGGCGCTCACCGCGACCGCCGTGGAGAAGGTGCGCGACGACATCAAGGCCGTGCTGGCGCTCAGGCAGCCGCACGTCGCCAGGAACAGCTGCGACAGGACCAACCTTCGCATCCGCGTCGCCAAGAAGCGGGGCGGAGCCGCGGACCACCTGCACATGTTCGAGAGGTGTCGCGACGCGAAAGGGTCCGTGGTGGTGTACACCGTCACCAAGCGGGACGCGGAGGATATCGCCGCCGTGCTCAGGAACAAGTTCGAGACCCAGAAAATCGCCGCGGGCGTCGAGGTTTACCACGCCGGCCTGCCCATGTCGCAGAGGGACGCGACGCACAAGGGTTTCCTGACCGGTTCCGTCAAGGTGGTCGTCGCCACCGTGGCGTTCGGCATGGGTATCGACAAGCCGGACATCAGGCTGGTCATGCACTACGGCTCCCCGAAGACGATGGAGGAGTACTACCAGCAGGTTGGCCGCGCCGGTCGAGACGGTCTACCCTCCGACGTGGAGATGATCTACGGCGACGGGGACTTCTCGAGGTACAGCGACGAGTTCTACGTGGGTAAGCTGGACGCCGCGACGAGGAAGACCCAGAAGGAGAGCACCGACGCCCTCGAACGATTCTCGAGGTCGCGAGAGGTGTGCAGGCGCGCGAGTATCCTGGGCCATTTCGGCGAGAGCCCGCCGATGACCTGGTCGGTATGCCCGGATAACGAGAACACGCGCAGGGGACGGGTGTGCGGGACGTGCGATAACTGCCGTCGTGTCGTTGAGGGGGTTAAAAACGGCGGGGGCAGCGCTCTTCGGCGGGATATGAGCGCCGAGGCTGCGCCGGTTCTCCTCGCGCTTCTCCTCGCGTTCGGGGGCGGAAGCACCTCGATGACCAACCTGGCGGCGCTCGCCACGGACGGTAAGGCCCCGACCTGGATGGCGCCGGAGAGGGCCGAGGGTGCGCTCAAGCATATCCGGTTCGCGCGGAGTTTCCTGCCCAGGGAGTCCAGGGGTAAGGATACGGCGAAGGACATGGTGCAGCAACTCGCGGCTGAGGGACTCGTCGCCAAGGGAACTGGGAAAACTTCGTACTCCACGTACGAGACCTTCTCCCTGACTCCGAACGGAAAGGCCGTCGCGCAGAAGATCATGGGCGCGTTGAGCCGCGCGGGACAGGCTAAGCAAAACAAGCCGGAGCTGCCGCCGATCGTCCTCCCGATCCCCGAATCCGTCGCCAGGGCCGAGCGCGAGGCTGCGGAGATTGCTGACAAGAAAATCAAGGAGCTGGTGGACGCCGGCGTTGACGTCAGCGCCGTGCCGCAGTCCGAGCTGGACGCGGGCACCGGACCCGCGCTCGATTCGGAGCTCAGGTGGGTGCGCATGCTGAGACACTACGACGAGTCCGGCAAGGCGGAGCGCGCGGAGACCTGCCGCGAGATTCTGCGAAGGGTGCTCGGGTGGCGGGACAAAACCGCGGCGGAGCTGGGCATGGCTCCCGGGTCGGTCATGCCCTCTTTCTTGGCCAAGAACATCGCATACACTATGCCAGTCACGGCCGAAGGTCTCCGCGGCGCGGGCTTGATAATAAGGGGTGTCGAGTCCCTCGCGGCGCTCATCGCTCAGAGCAAGGCTGAGCTCGGGCTGGAGCGCGTCACCGCCGCACCCGCCGGCGCGGGCGGAGATTCTGGAGCCCGCAAGATGTACCTGGGGGTCGTGGAGACTCCCGGGTGGGAGTTTGCGATGTACAAGCCCGGGCGCAAGGGTGCGCCGCCCACGTGGGAGGTTTCCTACGAGCGCTTCCGCAAAGGCGAGTCCATCGAGACTATCGCGCTGACCCAGGAGAGCGGCAAGCCCCTCCAGCCCACGTCCATTATCAACCACCTGTTCGAGGCCTTGGCTCAGGGCCGACGCCCGCTCGACCTCACCAGGCTTTACCCCGGCGGCAACGGACCCGCGGGCACGGTGCCGGACGAGAGGGAGTGGCTTCGCATGGAGGAGGCCGCGCTCGCCGCCAACCTTGACCCGGCGCGACAGCCCGGCGTCGAGCCCAAGTTCACGATGAAAGGGGTCCTCACGCACATCATCCCCGGCGTGGACGCGGAACCGAACACCAAGACGGCCGCGCAGAAGGCCTTGGAGGGGTTCTGGTACGACAGGATCAGGGTCTGGCAGCAGCTGAGAAAGTGCGGCGTCGTCCCTCAGTGGGTCGGAGGAGACGAACCAGACACCAAACGCGCACGACACGAGTGAAAGTTCACACACACACACACACCTCCCCATACACACCTCCCCACACACACACACACACACACGAGAGAGAGAAGAATAGACGCTAGGGGCGGTACATGTTACAATTCATTCGGTATTGATGCTCTCACTCCGCGGAAGCCTCCTTCGCGCTCGCCTTGGCCAGGTTATGGCTCTTCGCAGCTGCTTCGACGTAGAAAGTGAAGTTATCGCGGCGGCGAAAGTGTGTCTTGTCGACGGGCTCGATATCCTCCGGGTCGTACGTGAACTCCGCTTTGGTCACGCTCGTCGTGTTCATGGACCTCGCGTCGTACGCGGGGTTACAGGTGCGCCACATGTTGGCTCCAATCTGGTTCGTCATCCTGTTGTCCCGCTCCCGCTGCGACAGCGTCGAGGGATCCACAGTCTCCCTTCCCCCGACCCACTCCTCGTCGCCCTCCGCGGCGGCCTCCGCCGCGTCAGCCTCCGCCGCCGCCTTCGCTTCGGCCTCCTCACGCTCTAGATCAGCCAGTTCCTTTGCGTAGTCCTGCCTCATGCCCACAGCTGCCCATCTGCGGTCGGGTTGAAAGGGGGTGGTCAGCGAGCGATCGGTCGGATTGCCCGAAATGGCAATTCTCTCGGGGTTGCGCGATGGGTGCCGGGGTTCTCCCCGTCGGGGCACTTACTTGTCCTCCTTGTTGAACAGCTCAGTCTTCTGCTGGTTGACGGCGCTGTCGAACCATGCTGCGCGCGCGACGTCCATGGCGACTGAATCTCACCGCGCCACGCGGGGTCGACGCTCGGGAAAGAATGACCAGGAACCTTGAAGGCTGCTGTGAGATGAGATGCGTAGACTTTTGAAGCGGTCGTTTCGAGGAGACCCCACACTGGAGAGCGACGGAGCGGCCGATGACCACTCCCACCATCGCGCCCGTGGCGCTGTCGTTCGGCAGCACAGGTGGTATCAGTAGCGTCGGTGCACCCCCCGCGAAGACCCAAGGGGGCATCGCCGGCAGGGACGGGCGGGTCCCCCTAGACGAGACCACGATGGTCGCGCTCGCGGACGACATCGGCGCCCGGGAGGAGAAACTCGGGGAGACTCGGGGCGCCGTGCGCAGGGAAACGCTGGAGCAGCTGCGCCAGGTGGAGAGGGATATCGAGGAGGATGCCTGGATGTACGCGAAACCCAGGCACAACGAGCCATGAGCGCATCAGGAGAACACACTGGCCGGTAGAACACACACTTAGACTAGATCTAGATTTGAACAGCACCTGTCGCGTCGAGGTTACAATCAGGACACTACGCACGTCTTCTTGCCCTTTTTCCCTTTTTTCCGGGAGGAACCGGCGTTGTACCTGTTCGACGAGGGTCTCGCGGGTTCCTGCGGCGAGTACACGCCCCCCACCGTGGAGCCGCGGTGTTCGTCAAAGTCAAACTCGTCGGCGGGATCCCCGTCGTCGCCCTCGAGTAGGTCCGGGTCGAGGTCAGCCTCCTCGAGGTTGCGCCTGAGCCTATCCCACCTGTCCTCCTTGCGATGTTCCGATTCATCAAAGTTCCTGCGCAGGTTATCCCACCGCTTCGGCGTCCTCGTGTTGGACCTGGGCGCCGCGTTCTCCTTTCCGGACTCGCCAAAAAGAGAGTCCGAAAGCGCCTCGCCGTCGTCTCGGGCCGAGTAGGCATCGTCCGTCCTGGTCGGTTCGAGCTCATCGCCGTACATCTCGTCGTCGAAGTCGTTCTCCATCTGTAGCTCCGGGGTCCTCGGCGGGGCTTTCTTCTTCTGAGACACGGGGACGGGCGCGAAGGGGTCCGCGCCCGGGGACTTCTTGGCAGGCCTCGGCACCGGGCTCGGAGGCTTGAGGTCCAGCGGGAGCTTTATGCGAGGAACGGTTGGAGTCGCCTTCGTCCCGGATTTCGAAGGCGTCGGTCTCAGCTCTTCCATCTCCTCGGCGGGCGGTGTCGGCTCTGGAATCGGATCCAAACCAAACTGTTCGCCGACGAGGTTGGCTTGTTTGCGAATATCCTCGAGCGTAATTCCCGCGAACACCTCGTCAAACTTCTCCAACTCCCTCATCATTTCTTCCTCTGTCATTTCCTTGGGTGGCTTCTCCTTCTCCTCGTCGTCGGAATCATCGTCGCTGCCGCTCTCGCCTCTCTCTGCCCGTTCCCAAGCCTTGAGCTGCTTGCGCATCTGTTTAATCAGCGCATCGTTCTCTGCGATGATCCGATCCTTCTCCTTAATCGCCGTCTCGCATGCCACCACGTCTGCGTGCTTCTCGTAACATTGAGCCTTCCACAACTGCTTGTCCTCATGAACCAGGGGCATGCACTTCTCTAGGAACAAGTTTCGGTCCTCAACCGTCCACAGCTTCACTCGTAGCTCTCTCATGGCAGCCTTGAGTCGCCTGGCGCACTCGAAATCCGTCTCATCTGGAAGTTTTTTTTCCTCCGGCGGCGTCGGCGGCCGGGGAGGATAGTAGGGCTTAATCCCGGTCATCCTCTTGGCAATCTCGTCCGCCTGTGCGGCGTAGTTCGAGGCGCGAGAGTAGGTGTCCTGGTTCTCGTTGCCGCCTTGAGGAATCACCGTCAGAGGCTCTCCGAGGGGACCCGTATTCGGGGGCAGGGGCAAGAGCGGCCGTGCGTTCCTGGCCTCCTCCTGCGCCTCCTCCACCTCTTCTTTGCACCTCGCCTCCACCTCTCGTGCTCTTGCCTCGGCTTTCTTGACCTTCGCTTCCGCTTCGGCTACCGCCTCGCGACACTCTTCCGCCGCCTTCTCCGCCTTGGCCTTGTACTTTGCCTTTATCTCCTTTGCCTGTACCTTCATCGCCTCCTCGGCGGCAGCCGCTCTCTCTTCCGCCTGTCTCAGCTGCTCCTTGAGCTGCTCAGCCACGGCGAGGGCCTTACCCGCGAGGTGAGATGTGTCCACGGGCTTTGGTGCGTTCTCCAGGGTCTTCTTCTCCGCCGCGAGTCTCTGCGCGGTGTGCCGAAGTTCGCCGCCGAGGTCCAACGCCTTCTCCAGCTTAGCCTCGGCCTCCTTCGCGCGCTTCTCCGCCGCCAAAGCGAGCTGCTTCTCGGATACGAGTGCCACCGCAGCCTCCTCCGCCGCGCTCATCAAGTCCCTGAGCTTCTGCTCGGCGGCCAGGCGAAGGCTACGCTCGCGTCGGACCGCCGCGGGCGTCATCGGGTCACCTATCGGGCTCGGGTCGATGTCCTCGTCGCCGCCGCCGCCGCCGCCGGACACGGATGGCGTGGACGGATCCGCGATGGCCCTGGACACCAAGCCGGCGGCATCGGGCGACCGCGTGATCGTACCGGGGGTACCCCATGCTTTACTCGGGCCGTGCTTCGCGGCTGCAGGGGTCGCGGCCTCCTTCAACTCCTTTTCCTTGGGGGCTTTTCGAACCCTGGGATTGTTCTCAGACTCGGCGGCGTGTTTAGCCGCCGCGGGGCACACGTCAGCCATGCAGACCACCCTCATCCCGATCTCGTCGAGAACGTACAAGGGGTCCGCGCCAATATCACCCTTCTTCACCGCGGTGACAACGGCGGCGAGGGGCCCGGGTCCGCGGCCGCTCCTCCACCACTTGCTATGAAGGTGTCGGAGGAGGAGGACCCTGTCGGCAAAGTCTCCCTCGTGCAGGGGCGGTATCTGACGACCACCCCGCGCGCGTTCACCCCAAGGGTCATCTTCCCCCCGCATCATCGCAACCTCAAGCAGCGGCGCGGCGGGGTTATTCGCTGCGACGGACGAGGGTGCTCCCATGGTGCCGCCGCCGAACCTGGCGGTGAAGTTCGCGTCGAGTCGCATCTCCGCACAGAGCTCATTCGCCTCATCCACCAGGGCGAGGAGAGAGACGACGCGTCTCTGAAGCGCCGCGCGCCATCTTCGACGTCTCTCGCCACGTGCGCCACCGCCTCCCTCTGTCTCTCCCTCCCTCCCCGTCGGCGGCGAAGGTGCCTCGCTCATCAGCGTCGACGCGGCTTGCCTGCGAAGCTCGGCCTGCACGCTCACCCAATCTGCGCCGCGCATCTCGCGACCCTCGCCGCCGCTCACGGATGCGGGGTCGTCGTACCTGAACGCCACCCCACTGTTCAAACCGACGCAGATTCGGTCACCGTGACTGAGCTCGACGCCGTTGAGCTCGTCGACTTTCTCGCCGTTGACGAAAACTGCCGCCTCGCTCGGGTTGGGCACCACGAGTCTTGCAGAGTTCCTCACCGCGGAGCCGTCCAGGGAGCGGTCGAGGGGCGCGACGCGCACGTTGACGGCGCAGTGCGATGCCTTCACCCCGAGGCCCCACACGCGCAGCTCGCAATCGTTCCCGGCGCCGATCCTGGTGTTGCCGGTGCGCACCACATGCGTGACGCTGCCGTTCAGCGACGGATCCTCGTTGAGCCTCACCAGCCGCGGCATCCATCGCGTCTCGTCGTCGTTTTTCGACACGTCGGTGGACGGGCGCGTGGTGGATATAACCGCCTTGTGGCTCGCGCGCTGTTTGTCGTATCCACGCACTTTCGCGTTCCATCGACCCTCCGCGGCTTTCAGTCGCTTCTCGCTCGTCTCGAGCTTTGTTCTGGCGTCGCGCATCTCCTTGCGAATATCGAGGGGATCCCTTCCGGCCGGTTCGTTCGTCGACGTCTTCGGCATCGCGCTCTTTGGTCGTGAGGGACCAAATGCCCCCGTGCCGGGGCGTTCGCCCGCGGCGGACCCCGGCCTCGAACCCGGCCTCGAACCCGGCCTCGAACCCGGCCTCGAACCCGCCCCCCCCGTTTGCCTCACTCGCGCCAGCGAGAGGTCCTTCTTCAGCGCCTCCAGCACCCGCGCCGACTCCGCAACCTCGTGCCTCAGCGCGGTCACCCTCCTGGCGTCCGGGTCCACGTTCACGATCGCCCTGCCGCGGATCAGTCGCATGGACGCGGCGAATCGAAGGGTATCGAGGGTCTCCGGGTGGTCGTCGTCGCTGGGTGACACCGAGGCGATCAGGAACGATCGAGCGTTGCCACCGAGGGACTCCCGGAACACCCGCGTCAGCGCAGCCTCGTCCCTCCCGGCGTCGTCGGGTACACCGCCGTCGTCGTCCTCCGCGGTGACCGGCCTGATGGACGCCACGGCCTCGCCGCTCTTGGCCCTGGCGGCGAGCGTGTCCACGCACCGCCTCAGGGCCGAGGTTGACTTGTTCACCGGCGAGTCCGCCCCGGCCGCGCTCCGCTCCGATCCCGCGGCGTCGACGAGCGTGAGCCTGCTCACGGCGGGTGGGGCGTCCCGCATCGCCGCGGTCGCGACCCCCGACGACGAGGCCTGGGCGGCGCCACTTCCGCGCGGGAACCTGGTGAGGACCAGCCGGACGACCACGTGCGACCGGCGCCACGACAACGAGCCCCTCCGCCGCGTGGCCTCCGCCAGGAACTTCTCGAACTGTCTCCTGGACGCGATGGGTCGGGCGGTGAGTCCCTCCACGTGCCCGTCCTTCGATACCTCCAGGTCGTGATCGCCCCTGTCGTCCTTATCGCGCTCCGAGCTGACTGGCGCGAGCAGGTCCCTGGCGAGCTCGCAGTGAATCTCAAACGCGCTCATCTCGACCCGGACCTCCGCGCCGGTGCCACTGCCCCCGGCGACGGCACCCGCGCGCTCGCGCTCGACCCGGGCGAACAGGTCCGCGCCTATCCTAGGGATCAGCCCCGCGTCGTGGTCGAACGCGATGTCGTCCACCCGGGAGCGGTCCCCGCCTCGGTCGTCGCCCCAGAGGGTGTACGTCTTCCCGGTGCCCGTCTGTCCGTACGCCATGACCCCGACGTCGTATCCGTCCCACGCCGCGCGCAGGGCGGGCTCGCCGACCGCCGCGTACACTTCCTCCTGGGTCTCGTCCAGTTCCCACGCGTTGTCGAAGGTGAAGTCCTCGGAGTTCCACGTTCGCGCGTCGCTGCACGCCACCCGCTTGCCCGCGGAGATGTTGAGGCATCTCCCAGCCCCGAGGTCGCGCTCGATGCTCGTCATCGGACGCACGCGCACGGCGACGCGGGTGTGGCTGACCACCTCCCCCCCATCACCTCTGGGGAGCGTCATGACGGCGGTGCCTATCCTGGCGCGCCTCTGCTTGTGAGAAGGCGGACGAGGGGGGGGCAGTTTGAAAAACGCCAATCTGGAGAGAGTCTGCTGTCTCGCGACGAGACGACGATGGAATCTACTAGGTCCGCTACAAGGTTATCTGCTATGCTGTTCTCCCCGAAGAGAATGGTATCAGCTCGCCGCCCCCGCGCTCTTCGCCCCCGGGGCGTCCCACATCCCCGGCCTCCACATCCCCTGGATCGACGGCGTGTCCGTGATCTTCCCGCTCCCCGGCATCTTCGTGTTCGATTTCCTCCCCTTCTCGCTGAACAGGAAGTCCAGGTGGTGCCTGATCTGTTTCTCCTCCTTGTTCTTCAGGTCCACAGTCTTCTGTCTGCCGCTTCGATACGTCCCGGTCACGTTGGGATGCCTCCCCCGGCGCACAGTGGTGGTGATGTCCAGGTGCGACCAGTCCTCCCGCAGCGTCTTGAGGTGATTCTCGAGGAAGTTGCGGAGGTGACGGCTGCTGCCGCTGTGGTCGCAGTACTTGAGGTCTAGGCGCATGAGCTGATAGACGCCGCGGATAGACATGGTGGCGAGCTCTCGACAGTGATCACACCGGCGTGAAGATCGAGTCCTTCGCTCGTCCGATCTCGCGTTTCCGCGCGTGAAGAAGTGGGACTCGGTAAACCTAAATGAACTCGAGTTTATCAAATCAAGTTTCTACGGCTGCAGCGCCGGTGATTGGTGTTGAACGTGGGTGCCTTCATGACGTATCGTTAATACCGATCAGTCCTTGGACTTGAAGAAACCGGAGAGTCGGAACTTCTCGGTGGAGTCCTCCGTGTCGGATCCGTCGTCGCTGCTCGAGTCGCTGCTGGAGTCGCTGGACGACCTGTCCCGCCTGCTCTTCTTCTCCTTCTTGTGCTTCTTGGACTTCTTCTCCTTCTTCTCCTTCTTCTCCTTCTTCTTCTTGCTCTTCTTGGACTTTTTATCCTTCTTCTCCTTCTTCTCCTTCTTGTGCTTCTTGCTCGCCTTGTGGCTCGCCTCCGCCAGCTCCTGCTCCGCCGCCCGTACCTCGTCCATCCGTCTCTTCTTCTCCTGCATGAGCTCGTACTCCCTCTCCCTCGCGGCCATGGCGTCCCCTTTCCTCTTCTCCCTCTTCTCGGCGCCGTTCATCACCTCGAACATCGGCCTCCCGCACTCGTCGGTGCCGATCTTGCGTTTGTTCCCGTGCAGACGCTGGTCCGCCCACAGCTTGTCCATGCCCACCTGGTCCTCCGGCTTCTTCTCGCTCGCGTAAGGATCGGAGCCGACGATGGAGGACCAACGATCGGACACCTTCAGGGCGGCCGACGTGACCACCCTGTTGCCCGCAGGCATGGGCACGCGTCCGGCGGTGGCGGGCATCTCGCTCGAACCTTACTCTTCTGCTCCTCTTGGTTCTGGTTCGGCGGTGGCAATTTGGAGACTCTCAACTTTTTTCCTTTTGGTGGGTGCGCCCACCTGCTGACTGCGCCGAGCGCCGAAAACCCCTGAAAAGTATTGAGATACTGAAAAGTCATACAGGAAAAACGCGATGATTCATTTACCCTGTGCTATGATACCCAGTCATCAAAAATTCCTAATATTAATTTACGGAGACCGAAACTCGAAAATTGTTGTAACACCTGAAATCGGTTTCAACCTCAACTCGACTCCATCGCGGCCATAACCAAAGCCGGCGGCCAGAGGGGCGCGGCATTAACCGGAAAGTCGAAGAGGCGAGGGCGTCGTTATCGTGTGCGTCGATCGCGAGCGCCGGAATCGGGATCGATCGTTCGGCTCTCACCGCGGTCTCGGGGCGGAAACACATCCTCGCGGGTGAAAAACATGGCGCGAAGACGTGAGAGCAACAACGCCGCGGGCCTGGTTAGGACCGCGGCGCTGGTGATCGCGCTCGTCGCCGGAGCCCGAGGCGCGGTCGCCGATGCGACGCTCGCAGCGTCCGTGGCGAGGCCTCTCTCGACCGCGGGTTCGGGCATCGTCAACTCGGCCAAGGTCGGATCCGCGGGCGTCGTCACCGATGCTGCACTACCCACCGTTGGCGATCTGGCTGGCGCCGCGGGCTCGCACTCGCCCGCCTTCGAGGACTTCATGCGAAAATTCGAGAAGGCGGAGACGTACTGCCCGGGATCCATGCCCCCGTGCGACGAGTCCCTGAGGCGCGAGAAGGTCTTTCACGCCAACGTCGCCGCCATCGAGGCGCACAACGCCGCGCGCGGGGGCGAAGGGTCCGAGGAAAAGGGAGGGATGAAGATGGGCGTGACGCGGTTCGCGGACCTCACCGAGGATGAGTTCTCGAAGCACCACGGCAAGGGATTCAACGCCATGGACAAGGAGGAGGAGAAGGGCGCCGGTGACGAGGGTGTTTCGGCATCACGCGCCGAGGGAGAGAAGGAGGCGAAGCCTAAGCGCTCCGCCACCCCGCTGGGCGAAGTCAAGCAGACGCGCGCAAAGCTCGGGGCTGGCGGCGGCCTCAAGGTCCCGAAGCATCACAACTGGCCCTTGCACGACCTCGGTGACGATATCGACGATCGTAGCGCGGAGGAGATCGCCGCCGATGAGAGTATTCCCGTGGCCATCGTCGAGCTCGCGCGCAAGCGACTCAAGGATGGCAGGAAGCACTGCAGACGCTTCATGAAATTTGTGCACCAGTACGGAAAGCAAAAGCAGTACTGCGGCGACATGGATGCGTTCCCGTGCGAGGAGTCCCACAGGCGTGAGATCATCCTGCTGCGCAACATTGAGCAGATTGAGGCGCACAACGCGAAGCGCAAGAAGGGTGGGATGAGGAAGATTGTCACGAGGTTTGCGGATCTTCTCCCCGAGGAGTTTGCGTCGGCGCACGCCACGTACGCAGCGGGGAACACGCTCAAGGACCACCTGGCCAAGACCAAAGATGCGAAGAAATCGGTCAAGGACAAGACGGGAAGGAAGACTCTGGAGAGGCAGGGTGATAAGGTGAAGGCTTTGCACGAGGAGAAGGCTGTGCACGAGGTGAAGGCTTTGCACGAGGAGAAGGCTGTGCACGAGGAGCGGACAAAATCTTTGAGCGCGAAGGTGGGCAAGCACACCGACCATCACGCGAAGGAGGCGGCGCTCGGCGCAGCCGAGCCCACTGAACTCAGAGATATGCTTCGTGCCGCCCGGCAGGCTGATGCGGAGGCGAAGTCTTACGGCGTGAAGATGCAAATCAACGACGCCGACATCGACGAGGATCTCCTGGCGGCCATCAGCTCCGACCTGGAGTTGCAGTCGACCGCGGTGGCCGTGTCCAAACCCCGCTCCGCTTCCCGGCTGGGAGCCATGAAGAAGGCGCTTCCCAAGGATATCGATCTTCCCAAGACCCTGGACTGGAGGCAGAAGATGGACATCGGCCCGCTGTACTCGCAGGGTGCATGCTCCGGGTGCTGGGCGTACAGCACGGTCCAGGTGATTGCGGACAGCAAGCTCATTGGCACCGGCCACCGCCCGAGCCCGAGCCCGTATTACCTGCTTTCGTGCGACGAGCTCGACAGCGGGTGCAACACCGGGAACATGGCCACGGCGTACGCGTGGATTCAGGTGCAACAGCACGGTATCCTGAGCGTGGAGGACTTCCCAACAGCGAGTGACAGGTGCATGGAGGCGGAATCTAACGATAAGGCCAAGGGCGTCACCATCGACGGTTTCTGCGAGATTCCTCCTCTGCGGGGTGCGGAGACTGTCTACGCGTTGCTCCGCGCGCTTTACCAGCAGCCCGTTGCGATCGGCATGAACGTCAAGCCCCTGCAGCTGTACGGAGGCGGACTGGTCACCATGGAGGACTGCCCGCCGGCTTCTAGCGATCAGATCAACGCCATCAACCACGCCGCCGTCGTCGTCGGCTGGGGTGAGGACGAGGAGAGCGGTAAGCCTTACTTCCTCGTTAAGAATTCTTACGGTCAGGACTGGGGTGAGAATGGGTACGCGCGGCTTGAGATGGCGTACGACGGCGATTCCATGTACGGGGCGTGCGGGATGTTTGCGGAGCAGAACTATCCGCTCACGGATGGTCGCGACTGCACCGAGGGATCGGAGAAGAAATGGAGCGAGCTTCGGGGAGACGACGTCTACCTGATGCCCGACAACGTGGTGATCCTGCCCGACGGTGGTGGCATCCTCACCCCGGCGCGCATCAAGGTGTTTGGCTACGATCTCACCGCGATCCTCAAGACGGCGTCCTTCGTGTGCTTCGCGCTGTGCGTGTTCTTCCTCGGTATCGAGATTTATTACTGCTTCGTGCCTGAACAGGACGGAGACAGCCCTCGGACGCCGGCACCGGGTCACCCGCAGTACGGAGCCGCCGGCAAGTAAGGGGAGCTCATAGGAAATGTAATTACTACAAACGGATTGATTGAACACTGCTAAAACTTTTATTTTGGCTTTGACATGTAGACGACGTAATTCACCGCCAGGTCGTCCCCAGACAAGGACCATCTACCCGCGACCGCGCCGTTCCTCCCAGGCGCAGGCAGCGGGGGCGTATACACCATCCCCGCCGCCTCCCTAACCTCCAGACCCGCCCTGTGCGCCACAGCCGCGAGCTCCTCCGGCGTTATGAACTTCTCAAACTCGTGCGTGCCGGGCGGAACCCAACCCAGCACCCTCTCCGCGGCCAGGATCGCCAGAGCGTAGGACCGCGCAGTGCGGTTCAGCGTGCTGATGAACACAGCTCCCCCCGGGTCGGTCAGCGCCTCCAGCTGCCGCACGAAACCCTCCGGGTCGTTGACGTGCTCCACAACCTCTAGGCTGACCACCGCATCAAACTTGGCGCCAGCCGCCGCAACCTCCTCGGCGGTGGTGGCGTGGTAGGTGACGCGCCGCGACATGCCGGGGTCCTTCGCCGCGTGAGCCGTCGCGATATCGATGTTTCCCTTCGCCGCGTCGATCCCGGTGACGTCGGCGCCGAGCCTGGCGAGGGACTCGCACAGGATCCCGCCGCCGCACCCGACGTCCAGGATGCGCAGACCCGCGAGGGGCTGCGCGGGTCCAAGGTCGCCGGCGGGTCCAAGGTGGCCGACACCGCCGTCGTAGTTGACCCCCGAGGTCGTAGTTGACTCGTCCGCGATGTCCCTCACTCCAGTCCCGGGTTCGATCCCCGTGTCGAAGTGTCGAGCGAGAGCCTCGCGGATGAACCCAACGCGCGTCGGGTTCATGGCGTGGAGGGGAGCGAACGGACCTCGCTCCTCGTCCCACCACAGAGCCGCATCCGCCTCGAACTTGGCCGTTTCCCGCGGATCGACGGTGAATACTTTGACACCGCCTGCTTCGACGCCAGATGAGGACGCCCCCGCCGCTCCCCGCCGCCCCCCGATGGCCAGCGCGTCCTCCAAACTAGCCACCCGATTCTGTCCCACGGACAGCGCCCCGA
>JGI26273J51734_10000727_pt1 | contig 17753 bp, 30 predicted proteins | sample SaaInlV_125m_DNA_FD_51734 | JGI IMG/M metagenome (IMG submission 51734) | reverse complement strand
CATCTGGTCCAAGTGTTGTACAGATTTCTACACATAGTGCGCATCCGATACACATTTGTTCGCTGATGTCTGGAATTATTCCTACTGGCATAACAAAATTAGATCATGATTTGACGTTAATATAATTTTCTTAAATTTTTGTATCTATAACACCGTTTGAAATTTTATAACGCCGTTTGAAATTGGATCGCTAGAAAATTTGCTTATTATTTTTTAAACTTACTCATATTGTTGTCTGCTAATTTGATAATTAGATCATTTTTAATTTTTTTAAGAAAATAGACTCCTGTTTTTGCTGATTTCATAATGTGTTTTCCTCCTGGTGATAATACCCATTCACTATTTTCTTTCTTTCTACCCATTGCAGTTATCAAAATTGTAGAATTAGCTTGTTTTCCTAATGATGAGAGTAGCATGATACATGAATTGACAAATCTGGCAGATTCTAAATCATCAAATAAATTGTAAATTCCATTAAATGAATCAATAATTATTAGAAATTCTTTTTCTGATATTTTGGTAATAATTTCTGATAGTTTTTCTTTCCAATTTAGCTTATTTGGTTGAAAAATCATCAAATTATTTTTTTTCTGAATAATTTTAGATTCTATATATCCTGAATATAGTAAATCCATATCTACAAAAATAATTGGTTTATCTATGGATGTAATTATTTTATTCAAAAATTCTATTTTATGAAAAGAATCTGAACATAATATTAAATTTGGTACATTTTTTCTAAATTCTTTTTGAATATCATTGAAAATTATCTCAGGATTTTTATCCAACATCATAATAGTATTTTACAGATATAATAATGAATTTAGCATCAAAAGATATTTCTGATGATTTCCATTCATCAAAAAAAATCTATCTGAATAATGCATCTGTATCCTTGATGCCATTACAAAGTATAGATGCTATGAAGGATTTTTTAATTTCATACAATTCCATGGGTCCTGATTCTAAGGATTCAGAATCTTTTATTGCAGAAAAATTAGATAGTGTGAGAAAAATTATTGCAAAAATTATTTGTTGTCAACCTGATGAAGTTGTTCTAACTCAGAGTACGACTGATGGAATTAATATTGTTGCAAATGGACTTTCATTTGATAAAAAATCTAATATTATAATTCGTGGAATGACTCATGAACACCATTCCAATTTTTATCCGTGGATTAATTTAAAAGATAAACTTTCAGTAAGAAGTCTTTTAATTGACAAAAATGGATTTTTTGAACTAGATAATTTAAAATCAAATATTGACGAAGATACAAAATTAGTAGCTTTAAGCCATGCTCTGTACAATACTGGTTCAATAATACCAATAGAAAAAATTTCTAAAATTCTTAATAATAAAATTCCATTGTTCATTGATAGTGCACAAACAATAGGGTGTATTGGTGATCATGATGTTTCTAAACTAAAATGTAATTTTATGTCGTTTAATGGTTCTAAATGGCTGTGTGGCCCAATGGGTACTGGTTTATTTTATTGTAATCGAAAGTCTGGTGAATTATTAGAACCAAAAACAATCGGTGGNGAATCTGCAATTACTGATGCTGAAAATAATTTAATTTTTAAAGACTTGCCTGATAAATTTCAAACTGGTTTTAGAAATTATGTTGGAATTGTTGGATTGGAATCTTCTGCAAAATATTTGTTAAATTTTGGCATGGAAAATATTCGTAAAAAAAATCAATATCTATCTAATCTTTTTAGAGAGGAATTACTAAAAATACCTAAAGTAATTTTGTATGGGCCAGAAGATTCAGATCAACGAACTAGCATTGTATCTTTTAACATTGAAGGTTTAGATTCACAAAAAATAGTGGATAAACTTGAAAAACAAAATATTATTTTAGCTGTAAGGGAGATTATGGAACAAAAAATCATTCGTGTATCTCCTCATTTTTTTAACACTGATTCAGAAATACTTCGAGTTATTGATGAAATTAAAAAACTATAGATTTTCTTGCTCTTCTATTACAATCATAGTTAATGTTGATTGAACTCTACTGATTTTTCTAATTTTATTAGTGATTAATGCACGCAATTTTTCAGCATCATCTGATGTTAATTTTAAAACTATGTCGTATACTCCGTACACGCCTCTAACATCAAATTTTACATCTTCATTTACGAGTTTTTCTTTTATTTCTGCAATTATTGACACGTCTGATCCCAAATCTGAATTTAATAAAACATACGCAGTAGGCATAACCAGTTTTTCATTAAAAGAGTATTTAACTTTTCATAATTTAAAATTTAGATTTTTTATTTTTTAATAAATATTATTTCGCAATGCTAAAAATGTAGTAGATATAATTATTTGTTAATGAGTAAACCTGGTAATATTTGGAGAAAAGTTCATGGTAAAATTACAAAAAAACCTACTAATTTTTCTTGGTTAATTGATGAAAAATTGGCTGGTTCTGGAATTCCTACATCTTTGGATGAATTTGAGTGGCTTCTAACCCAAGGAGTAAAATCTATTGTAACTATGACTGAAAAATCATTACCTGGTGATTGGACTCAAAAGATTGATTATCTGCATATACCAACAGCTGACTTTCATGCTCCAAATATGGAAGAAATAGATTCTGCTGTTGAATTTATTCAAAACCAAATTCAAAATAACCAATCAGTGATGGTTCATTGTGCTGCTGGATTGGGAAGAGCTGGAACAATTCTTGCATGTTATTTTATAAAATACAAAAAACTTTCGGCTATTCAGGCAATTAAAAAAATTAGAGATGAAAGACCAGGTTCTATTCAATCTGATGTACAGGAATTAGCAATAAGTTATTATGAAAAATATGTAAGAAATTAGTTTAAACCCAATCTGAAACTAATTTTCCATCAACGTTTTTAATTTTTAACGTTTTATTTTCTTGAAAGTACAAAGTTAATCCACCTTCAGCATCTGGATCTTCAACCTTTACCAATTCTAACATTTTAATTTGATCATATTTTTCCATTCATGATCACCTATTCTGGAATTGATATGGTCTCAATTTTTCCATCAACTGGTTTGATAAACATAAACCTGTTATCTTTAAAGATAAAGGTAATACCTCCATCTTTATCCGGTTCTTCGACTTCAAGAATTGGTTGTCCTAATAGACCGTCATATTTTGCCATTACTGATTCAAGAAAAAAGTTCCTTATATCCCTAATTGATTATGACTTCAATTTCATTAGAACTATTTTTGATACTTCCAGGTTCCGTATAATCGTGTTTTTGCCATGATGAAAATGCTTCAGCTCCGATCTTGTGTTTACCTTTTCCTAAATCAGATGCTTTGAAAACAAATTTCTCATTAAAGTCAAAGAATTCTTCTCTTACTTCTTCTTCAGTAAGTCTGATAAACGGTTCAAAGTTTTTTGCTATTTGAACCCAAATTCTTCTATCTTTCATTGGATTGACTAATTTTGGATTTCTTGTCCAGAAAATCGCAGCTTTTCGGTATGAATCTACAATCTTTCCCAATCCCTTCTTTCTAAATCCGCCCGATGTCAATTTTACACCGTATTTCAACTTCATTGAAACATCGTTGTTATTGTATGATTTAGTCCAATTTGCTTCATTGAACGAATTTCTTATATCACCTTGAATTGAAAATTGGACATTTATCTCAATATTTTCATCAGATGAGTACTCCTCCTTGGATTTTACTAGTGTTATTTCTGATATTTTGCTTTCTGCCATTGTTCCTGTTCATATGATTTATATCCGCAATAAGTGCCTTTTCTGAATACATGGATGCGCAAGTTATCAGTTCAGAAGCCAAAGAAATGACTATTTCTATCACAGAAACTGATATTGGAATATTATACATTATCCAACATGAACTTCTAAAGGCTTCAAATGTTGATTTTGCAGGCGTAATTATCAAACATCCGTTAACTAATGAATGTTGGATGAGAATTAATTCTAGTACAAAACCGTTATCTGAAGTTAAAAAATCAACGGAATCTTCAATAAAAATGGCAGAAGAATTTAAACAATTATTTATTTCAAAATTAGGGTAAATTAGATTGAAATTTTGCCCCAAATGTGAGGTTAAACTAAAAAAAGGTGATTCTGGCCTTGAATGTTCAAAATGCGGTTACGCTGAAGGAGAAAAATCAACAAAAAAGAAAAAAATTATTTCTGAAGATGAACCTGATTTTTCACTTCTTGCTTTTGAAGGCGATGAAGGTGAAGATACTAATCCTACAATAAAGATTGATTGCGAAAAATGTGGACATGATCAAGCAGTAGCTTGGATGTTTCAAACTAGAAGTGCAGATGAACCAACAACTCGATTTTATCGTTGTCAAAAATGTAAATACACTTGGCGTGATTACACATAAGGTTTAACTGGAACTTATAGTCAAGAAAAATGAATTGACTTTTGGTGCAAAAACAAGTGGTTCAGATGATCTGAAAGCCATAATTTCTGCAATCTCTACACTAGTTGAAGAAGCAACTTTTGTTGCAACAGCTGAGGGAATTACTTTTAGAGGAATGGATCCGTCTCACGTTGCCCTTATTGACATATCCTGGCCAAATTCAGCATTTGAAAAATATGAATGTGATAGTGATGTTAAATTTGGAGTTAGAATAGATGAATTTTCTAAACTTATCAAACGAGCAGACAAAAAAGATAGTATTGAAATCAGTATTTCCGAAGAAAAAATGTTACTTGTAACAGTTGGAAAAAATAAAAAATATAAAATTCGCTTAATTGAAAGTTCTGCAACTGATACGCCATTACCAAAAATTCCATACGATTCAAAAATTGTTTTAACTTCCTCAAAATTTGATAAGATTCTTGGTGATGTCCAAGTTGTATCTGACTATCTAACCATCAATACATCTGATTCTAAGGGTGATTTTTCAGGAAAAGGTGATTCTGGTGAAGTAATTATTGAATTGGACAAAGAAGCTGAAGATATTGAAGAAATTTCTTCAAAAGCAGATAGTGTTGGTACTTACAGCCTTGAATATCTTAATCCTGTAGTTAAAGCAGTAGGCAGCAATGCTGGATTTATCACATGTGAATTTTCAAGCGCAAAACCGCTTAGAATTGAATTTAAGGTTGCAAATATAGGCAGAATCCACTTTTATCTTGCTCCACGAGTCGAAACTTAAAGCATTTAAAGATTGAATAATTTAGTTAGTTTGAATTGAAACTAGTTTTAAAATATGGTGGAACCTCAATCTCCAATACAAAAAACATTCACACAATATGTAAGCATGTTAGTACACTATCCAAAAAACACCAAATTGCAATAGTTTGCTCTGCAACAAGTGGAACTACTGATGATCTAATCGAAATATCTGAATCTATAAAAAAAGAAAATAAATCCAAGGCAGAACAACTTGCCTCAAAAATCATCAATCGACATAACCAATTAGCAAAACAAACTATCAAAAAATCTGACATTCAAAAAAAATTATTAGTAAAATTAAATGAAGATTTTACAGAACTACTTGCATTGATAGATGGTTTAGTCTTGTTAGGAGAAGTAACATCCAGATCAATGGATTATTTAATTTCGTTTGGTGAGAGATTATCTATAAAATTAATTGCAGCAGCAATTAATGATTTATCAAAAAAATCAATCTCCTTAACTGGTAAGGAAGTAGGTATTGTAACTGATTCCAATTTTGGTGAATCAAAACCACTTATAGATACAACTAGATTGAGAGTATCAAAAAGCATTGATAATTTATTTTCTAAAAAAGTAATTCCTGTAATTGGAGGCTTTTCAGGTGCAGATCAACATGGTCATACAACTACATTTGGTAGAGGGGGTTCTGATTATTCAGCAACTATAGTTGGTTCTTGTATCAAAGCAGATGAAATTTGGTTAATGAGTGATGTTGATGGACTAATGACTGCAGATCCAAAAATTGTTAAAAATGCAAAGTTACTCAAAGAAGTCTCATATGTTGAAGCAATTGAAATGGCTTTGTTTGGTGCAAAACAAATTCATCCAAGAACATTTGAGCCTCTATTGACAAAAAAAATCCCCATGAAAATTAGAAGTTCTCTTATGACAAATAATGAGGGAACTTTAGTAAGTGCATCACCTTCAGCATCTGTAAAAAATACTGTAAAATGTGTCAGTAATATTCGTAATAATGGACTAATAGATATTCAGAATGGGCAGATTGGAACGCCTGGAACTGCATCTAAAATATTTGCAACTTTAGCAAAAGCTGAAATTAATGTTATGATGATTTCTCAAAACCCTTCTGAATCAAGTATTACAATTGTAGTAAAAAATACTGATCTTGATAAAGCTGTTAGCATATTGGAAATGGATCTCTTAGGAAAAATCATTAAAAAATTAGAAGTTACTACCGGAGTGTCTATTATTGCATTAATTGGTTCTGGAATGAGAGGAACAGTTGGTGTTGCATCAAAAGTTTTTACAGCAATTGAGAAAAATAAGGTAAATGTATCTATGATTACTCAAGGTTCATCCGAACTTAATCTTGCATTAGTAGTAAAAAATTCTGATACAAATACAGCAGTACGTGCAATACATGATGCATTTACACTTGATAAAATCAACTAGGACACGCTAAACGGATAAATTAGTTAAGAAAAAAATTATTTTGAAATTGACTGGTAAACTGTACATTGTTGGTGTTGGGCCTGGACATCATGATCATATGACGTTTAGAGCTAAAGAAGTAATCACAGAAAGTGATACAATTGTTGGCTATGAAACATATGTGAATTTGGTTCAAGATCTGATTGGAGGCAAAACTATTCATCGTTATGCTATGACCCAAGAAGTTGAAAGAGCTCATCAGTGTATTGACCTTGCAAAATCTGGAAAAATTGTTTCACTAGTGTCTAGTGGGGATCCTGGAATTTATGGAATGGCTGGATTAATTTATGAAACACTTGCTGCCACAGGTTGGGAACCTTCTGATGGTTTGAAAGTGGAAATTATTCCTGGAGTATCTGCTCTAAATTCTTGTGCGTCAATAGTTGGTTCACCTTTGATGACTGATTTTGCTGTTGTTAGTATGAGTGATCTAATGGTGCCATGGGAAATAATTCAGAAACGTGTGGAGTCAGCTGCACAAGGTGATTTTGTACTTGTAATTTACAATCCTAAAAGCAAAAAAAGAATTCATCAATTACAGGATACTCAAAAAATTCTGCTTAAATATAGAAAACCTACAACGCCTGTTGCAATAATTAAAAGCGCTTACAGAGAATCTGAAACTATTGTGATGACGGATTTAGAAAATTTACTTAATTTTGATGAAGAATTGGGGATGACCAGTACTGTAATTATCGGTAATTCCTCAACATACACTTACAAAGATTTGATGATTAATCCAAGAGGATACAAATCAAAATATAATTTGGAAGAACAATCTAATCCAAATCTTAAGGTTTAGAAACTTTTCTTTATTGCTTCAGATAATTCTTCACTAAGATTTAGTTTCTCTCTAATTGGAGATATAATTTCCACTAAATAATTTCCAACAGCTTGTTTCAAATCCCCTGGATGCAATTTCTTTTCTTTAAAATCATTTTCTAATTCTTTGTAATTTGAATATGATAAATTNCCTCCAAATTTTTCTGGTCTCTCAATATTCATTTTGTTAAATTTACTAAAAATTATCGTTTCGGAAATCGCTAGTATGGGGTTATTTTCTATTATTCCTTCATCACACCATGCTTTGTTGATTTTCTTTCTAATTTCATCATCCGTATTGTGGATAAATATNCCTGAATTTGGATCTGATTTACTCATTTTACTAAATTCAGTACCAGACCCTTCGTTTCCTTGTTTTTTTAATCCTGGAAGCAGCTTATGATGAACCGAAACTGGAACCTTCCATTTCATTTTAGGAAATATTTCTCTAACCAGCATGTGTATTTTTCTTTGATCCATTCCAGCATGTGCTATATCCACATCCAAATAATGAATATCCACTGCTTGCATTGCAGGATAAAGTAATCTGGCAACATCAATTTTTTCATCACTTTCTGAACGTCCCATAATTGTTAGAGTTCTCATAGTTCTTTTCAATGACATGTGTTTTGTAAATTTTACAAGATCTGACCAGTACTCTGGATTTTTTTCATATAGCTCTGAACCTAAAACAATTTTTGCATCTGGACAAACTAATTTGAAAGCATCTTGATAGTATTTTGAAACTTTAGAAATCGTATCCCAGTCACCGCCTAGTTTGTCATTGATAACTGTGTGCCAGTCTGCAAGAAAAATTGTACAGTTTACTCCAGCTTTAATAAATTCATTAATTTTGAAACCCGTACTGATTAAACTGCCTAGATGTAGAAAACCGGAAATTTCTAAACCGATGTAATGATTTGGTGAAGACTTTGTATCAAATAATTCAATTAACTCTTCACGACTTACAATTTCATCTGTTGTCGGAGATAAATCAATTAAATCCGCTTTTTCAATACTATTCAAATCAAAACAACTTTTAAAATCTAAACCTATAAACATTGTTTCTTAATTATTGAACAACTTTTTTAGAATTAATTGCGTAAATACCCCAGGGGTTCCAGCTATAGTTGTAATTGGAATAAGAAACGGGCAACATTTTTTGATAATCTATTGTTTTTCTGCAAGTTCTTTCATTTCTTGCACTCCATTAATTAGAATTTGAGGAAGTTTAGTTTCTAGTTCTCTGGCTTGGGGCGTTATTGGAACCCAATTCTGCTCATAAATCAGTGTCAATTTTCCATCATAACCCTCTATTTTGTTGAGAAAATAACCCGTAAACATAGAATTTTCAATCAGATCAAATCTTATTATTTTATTTTGCACATCAATGGTTATTCTTTCTTTAATGATCATACCCAGTGCTTGCATTTGTCGTAAAATACCATCATCATATTTTTCTAAAATCTCTACATGAGTAATTTCTTTTATTGTTCTATCTGGATATTGAACTTTGTCTAGTAATAAAGCCCATAATGTTTCAATTGTAGAATTTATCTGTTCATTATGAGAAATCTGCATTTTAAAATATTATTTATCATTCAGTAATTAACATTTCACTCTAAGTTTTCCTTCATTTTATCAAATTCTTCTTGAGAGATTTCTCCACTAGCATGGCCTATTTGGAAACTAACTTGTTTACTTTTTCCATCTTCTCACCCCACCACCAAAAACTACCTGATTCAACTCGTGCACCATCTTTGTAAACTTTGGAAGTGATCATTGATTTGATAATTCCAACATTTTCAGTATTCAATTCAATTTCTTTGTGTTGTAATAACATGTGTTCTTTAATTTTAGACCATACTTCTTCCATGCTTTCTTCGTTAAATGACCAAGTGCAATCCTTCTCCGCCTCTTTACACGTGATTGATCTTGTCATAATCCCCTGTTCATCTACTAGATGTCACACTAAAAAAGACACTGCGCCCTATAGTTCGTTACGTAATAAGAAAAGCTCTTTTTTAAAATCAGAAATTATTTGTGAAAATAGTTGTAAAAACAGTAACTATGCCTAAGGTTGTTGAACTAAATTATCCAAATCCTATAAAATTATTTAAAATAATAATTTAAAATCTTTGAATATGGCGTAATTTTACAATCTGTGTGACTCTTGAGGAGGGACTAGAATTAATTGATAATTATAAAAAAGGACTAGAAAAATTTTTAGAAACATTACCTGAACAATCTATTCAACTAGGCTCTGAAATGATTCAAACTCTCACTTTAAATTCTAAAAATCAAATTAAAAATCTAGAAGCAATTGAAAAATCATTAAAAAGACCCGCAAAAAATTAATTCTTAAAATTATTATTTACACTTTTTCTTATGTTTTCTTAAATCTTCTTCATAATCAAATTCAGCACCACATGCTCGACATTTGTCTTTTTTCTTATTATGAGCTTTTTCTTGATGTTTTTTCAGTCTTTCAGAATCCGGTAATGTAGTTCCACATTTTTTACATTTCAATTCATTTTGACTAGATCCAAATAATCCCATACTATGCTATGATCACAATAGTATAAAAAATAATTTTTCTTACAATTTTTTCAAAATAATTTCAATAAATTACATAAATATTGATTATAATTCTTAATCATCTAAGCTTTTTCTAGGTTTTACACTTAGGTAAAATCCATGTGCAGTAATAATGAATGCTGCAAGGAAAATTTTTGTTGCAAAAATTAAATTCCATGGTCTATCGGGATCTGGATAAGATACAGATAACATGTCAATATCTGGAACCAACCCATCAATTACCCCTGCTGTAATCTGTGCATTCAAAACTGTAAAGTTGTACAGTACTTCATAAAAAGAAATTATTGCAAACCCTAGTAACATTAATTGAAGCAAAGCCATTTTTGCTCCGACAATTTTATTTCCCGCAGTTCTTTTCCAACCAATTCTAGTAACACAATACCATCCAATTATTGTAGAAAAAAATATCCAGGTTGAAATTCGAGCAAAATTTTCAAAAGGAATAGTTGTATTGTGAATTACTTCGCCCATAACATATGTTCCATTTGCTAACCATTCTAACATCGTAGCATAAACACCAAAAATTAATGCTGAAACCATTATAGCTCCACAAACATAGAAAATATACAAATAAACTTTGTAACCTGCATCCGTTTTCTCTAAGTACCGTCTCTCCATTCTATCATTTGCCACTTTTTGAAATATAAAAATTCATAGATATTAAATGAGATTTATAGCACAGTTGTTATCAGATTAATTATTGAAAATACCCATAAACATTCCTTTTGTAGGCAAGGAGGAAATTTCAGCAGTTACTTCTATTCTTAAAAACGGTGCATTAACTTCTGCTTCCAATCAAGGCGGAAAACACGTTCAAGCTTTTGAAAAATCAGTTTCCTCATTTGTAAATACAAAATATGCTATAGCTGTAAATTCTGGCACTGCAGCGTTACAAGCAGCACTATATGCACTAGACATTAAACATGGCGATGAAGTTCTAATTCCATCTTTTACTTTTGTTGCAACTGCAAACTCCGTACTTTCTACTGGTGCAAAACCTGTCTTTGTAGATATTTTAAAAGAAAATTATACAATGGATCCGGATGATCTTCAGAAAAAAATTACAAAAAATACCAAAGCAATAGTTCCTGTACATCTTTATGGAAATGTGGCTTACTTGGATAAAATTTCTGAAATTGCTAAAAAATTTAACATACCAATTATAGAGGACTCAGCTCAATCTCTTGGCTCTACCTTTAAGGGAAAACATACGGGAACTTTCTTCGAAATGGGATGCTTTAGCATGTATCCTGCAAAAGTAATGACTGCTGGAGAAGGTGGATTTATTGTTACAAACAATAAAAAATTTAGAGACAAATTACTAATGATTAGAAATCATGGAATGGTAAAAGGATATGATACTAAAATATTTGGACTTAATCTACGACTGCCTGAAATTAATGCAGCAATTGCAACAGTACAAATGAAAAAGTTGCCAAACTTTTTAAAAACTAGACAAAAAAACTGCAGAACTTTTATCAAAATTACTTTCAAAATCAAATCTTCATCTTCCACAAGAAAGAAAAAATGAAAAAGTTAACTGGTACTTGTATACAGTTACCACACCAAAACGTAATGCTATTTTGAAAAAACTTAATGCAAACGGAATAGGCGCAGCATTATACTATCCAATACCTGTACATAAAACGCCATTTTATAAATCAAAAATAAATTTACCCACAACTGATTGGGCAGCATCACATGTACTTTCTTTACCAGTTCATCCTAAAGTAACTTCAAAAAATATTGACTTTATTGCAAAATCTGTTATTGATACACTTTGAATAAAGTAAGTGAAACTATTGGCAAGATTTGTAAAATCTTTTTACCAGTTCCTGAAGAATTCTATGTTGGAAATCTTAATTCATCAGTTTGTATATGCACACTTTCTAGCATCAAATTATTAAAAGAAATTAAAAATTCTAGATTAATTGATAATGTTGCAATTGCTGGAAGATTATTCACTGAGAATAAAGGTATTGATTCAATAATAAAATATGTAAATCAGAATAAAAAAATTAAAACAATAGTTGTATGTGGAAAAGAAGTTTGGGGTCATAAATCTGGACATTCGTTATTTCAATTGCATAAATATGGTATTGATCATGATAATAGAATAATTAATTCAACCAGTCCTGATCCTTTTCTAACCGTATCAGAATTAGAAATAAAATATTTTCAAAAAGAAATAAGTCTTTTAAATTTAATTGGCGAAACAAACATCGAATCAATCATTGATAAAATTTAATTAAATTAGTAACCATTTTTCTGTCTTTCATGATTAATTTGATTTTTTCTTTTGTATTCATCTAAAATATCATCAGGCGTTAATTTTAATTCAATTGATGCCTGAACAACAAAATGCCATATGTCGATTAATTCTTCTCTAGCCTCGTTTTGATTAAATTCAGTAGGTGTTTTCCACCATTTCCAGTTGGTTGTTCTTTGTAATTCTACAGCTTCATGCATAATTGCAGTAGACAGTGCAGAAATCTTACCTTCAATGTCATTTGGATATCTGTCTGATTTGATTATTTCAGATAGATCTTTTTGAAGTTTAAAAATTTCATCCAATCTATCTTTTGCTTTTTCTGACAAGGTATGATTTATTTTAAAAAATAATTTAACTTAAGTCTTTTTAGAATTGTATCATCTTTTCATATGATTTAAAACGTTTTTGAATATCTCCTTTTCTAATTTTTAGTAATCCGTCTAAACCGTATCTTTCAACTGCAAACGAACCAAGTACGTTTCCATATACTACAGCTTTTTTAATGTCTGATATTTTTACTGATTTTTTACTAGCAAGATACCCAATCATTGCACCTGCAAATGAATCACCTGCACCTGTAGGATCCACAACCTTCTCTAATGAAAATCCTGCAGTAGGAAAAATTACATCATCAAAAAACATCAAAGAACCATGTTCGCCTTTTTTAATTATAATATATTTGGCACCCCACTGTTTCATTTTTTTTGCACATTTGATTAAATTATGTTCTTTTGTTAGCAATCTTGCTTCTTCATCATTGATTACAACTGCATCAACATTTTTTATCATTTTAATTACTGCATCTCTCTTTGTTGATATCCAAAAATCTATTGTATCACACATTGAAAATTTTACGTTATCAAATTCTTTAATTAATTTAGTATTTTGTTCTGGATCATTATTTGCAAGATAGACAAATTGTGATTTTTTATATTCTTCTGGTACTACTGGTTTAAAACTTGCAAGTACGTTTAACTCTGTTTTCAAAGTAGATCTTGTGCTTAGAGTACTATCATATTTTCCATCATAGCGGAATGTTTTACCTTTGTTTATTGTCAGTCCTTGTAAATCTAGGTATTTTGATATAGTGTTATGATTCTTTTTTGGAAAATCATCTCCAACTACGGCAATTAATCCAGTTTTTACAAAATTACTTGATGAAATAGCAGCATATGTTGCAGCCCCACCTAAAACATTTTTTAGAGTTTTAGTTGGAGTTCTAATTGTATCTAAAGCTGTAGAACCAAAAACTGTAAGCATTTAAAAAAAAACTAATTTTGTTGTATAAATCTCCTTGTTTGTTCATCTGTAGGATGATAATCAAATGGAATTTCTATCGACATTCCAAATAAATCATATTTTGTCAGTGCTGAAATTTTTACAGATTTTGGTTCATCTAGTTTTTGATCTGTTACAAAAGTAGCGCTGGAATGACTGCTACTTATTGGATGNAGTGTGAACGATTCTAAATTTCCTTTACCTACTATTTGATTATCATAAAATATAAAAAATTTAGTTTCACCTACTGGTAATATCACTAATGATGGATTTTCAAATTCTAATTCTATTTTGTAATTTAAATTATTTTTATCCTCATTTATGATCTTATTTTCAGAAATGTTTACTGATATTTCTGATGCAGATTGATATTGTGAGTATCCCAAAATACTGGCAAGTAATAAAAATAAAATAATTACACTTTTCTTCTTCGATGATTTCATGACTGATTATCAAAATATTTTGTTTTAACTTAAAATTAAAAAAAATCCTGATTACTTGTGTAAATTTTTTGATTTAATCTTAAATCTCATTAGAGCTATCTTAATAAATCAAATTTAACCTAATGATTGTCATTGGCACGAATTAAACTCAAACTAGGTGAAAATGAACTTGAAGTTGATTCCAGAGATTTCTATGTTGACAATCAAACANTAGGTGAAATTATAGATAATATGTCTCAATATTTACCTGAAAACCAAGCAAAAATTGTATANGAATTGGATTCTACTTCTAAACCAAATTCAGCAGAAGATGCTTTGAAATGTTTAGATGATGCAGAAACATTTGAACCTGAATTTAACGAGCCAAAACATATAGCTAGTACTGAAATTGAATCAAAACTAAAAATTTTAGAAACTAGTAAATTTTTTGATTCGCCAAGGACTGCTACCGAAACTGTCCAACAACTTAGAGAACATGGGTGGGCAACCGGCACATTAGATGTTTCAAAAGCTTTAGTAAAAATGAGTTTAGATAAAAAATTCACAAAAAGTTCATCTGAAAATAAAACTTGTTATTCAATTGAACAATTACCGTTGTCTACTTAAAAGAGTAATTGCATTTCAAACAACTAGAAAAAATTTCTCCATCTAAATGATCAAAATGTACATTACATTGTTGACATGTGTGATGCATATCAAAATATCCGTCTTTTTCCGCCATGCCTATTTTATTTGATTCAAGATTTGTGCTTTTACAGTTTATACAATGACAACCACATTCAATTTTCATAGTTCTTCTCAGATAATCTAATTATACTTTCTATATGTATACAGATCATTGGATAAAAAACGTGAAGTACCCATAGAAATTGATGATCATTTCAAACTTTTTGGAAAAGAACCATGGGAAGTAGAATATGGCGAGAAATGCGCTGTATGTGATGTTAGAATAGACGAATATGGTTTTTGTTCATGCGGTTCTGGTGGGGATTAGATTATTTTTTAATTTTTCTCATTATAATTATGACCACTATCACAACAATAATCAAAACACCTCCAAAAACTAGCCACACAAAATAATCATTAGGAATAGATTCAGATTCCACAGGTAAAATACCAGCAGAAGTATTAATTTTAGTTAATCCTTCATTATATTCAGAACCACTAATTACAATTTCCCCTACTGCCTGTGGTTTTATGCTGAGTGAAACATAATTTTCTTTACTGACAGATTTAGTATACTTGATTTTTTCATCATTTAACAATATGCTATATGGACTACCTAGCAACTTTTCTTCCATAGTTACTGTTACAAATTTATTTTTTTGATTTACTTGAAAACTAATACTTCTTGATTCTTGTTCAAAATTAAATTTATCTATTTTAGAATTTGTTATAATTTCTACATTAAATTTATTTTCTTCCCATTCAATCTCTTCTGTTATTTTTGGAATTTTATCATAATACTGTATCACTACATCACCTCCATAATTTACTGAAATTCCATTTTTATCTACTAGTTCTATTATGACATTATTAAGAAAAAATAAATCTATTTCTTTAGGAAATACAACAGAATATGTTTCAGAGTATCCAACCCTCACTGTCCACAAATTCTCATAGAGTGTAGATGCATCTTCTAAATCATATTTAATAATTGTATTTGACTTTGTAGGAAAAATTGTTATGGATGCATTCCCCTGTCCATCATCCGCTAATCCAAATTCCTTTTCATCCCCGTTATCATTTGTAACTGTAATACTTTCTGGGATAACTCCATCAAACAAATTTACACTCACTGGCATATTTGAAGCAGCAATAACGTGTTTTACATTAATTATCTCTGATTTATTTAAATTCACTTCAATTAATTTCTGATTTGCTTCTGCTCCTAATGATAACTGAGCACTAGATGCAGGAATTACTGTAATCAGAGCTAAAACTAATACAATTAAGTAAATTTGACTATTCATTTATTCTAAAGTAACTTTTACCATTTGGACTTTATCTAATGGACAATCATTTCCATCTTTTTGAACATTTACAATTTTATCTGCAACATCCATTCCCTCTTTTACTTGTCCAAATACAGTGTACTCTCTATCTAAAAATGCACTATCTGATGTTACTATGAAGAATTGTGAGCCTGCGCTGTTAGGGTCTTGTGATCTGGCCATGGAAACAATACCTCGTAAATGTGATCTTGAACTAAATTCAGCTTTGATACTATATCCTGGACCTCCCATTCCCCAAGAACCTTTGTTGTCTGTTTTTGTATTAGGATCTCCACCTTGAATCATAAATCCTGGAATTACTCTATGAAATAATGTACCGTTATAGAATCCATCTCTAACTAATTTTTCAAAATTTCTTACAGTTTCAGGAGCTAGTTCGGGTAAGAGGTCAAATGAAATATTGCCGTGATTAGTTTCAATATTTACTGTACTCATATTTTTTTGCACATTAGAATATCATAAAAGTCTTCTTGTAAAATCATTCTAATTTTTTTATATTGTGTTTTTTACATTTTTAATTTCATTTTTTTTATTAAAAATTTATTTTTTACATTTTTCTAAGTTCTAGAGTTATAGTGTTATATAGAACAATTACAAGTTACATACATTGAGTCGTACAAACCAAAGCACGATAATTAAAGAAGCAATTAATTCCTATCTTGACAAAGGAGTAACTGACAAACAAGACATCTATACAAAAGTAGTTGATGAACTTGGTGTTCCAAGACCTACAGTAAGAAGGGTTGCAAGAGATCTAAGAACTGAATTATTACAAAAGATCCAAATCTTACAATCTGACATGCCTAAAGTTACTACAACTTCTGAAGAAGCAGAATAAATTAAACTCCATTTTCTTTTTAATTTCTTTATTTAATGACTATTAGCATTACTATTATAAAGAATGAATTTTTGAAATTAAACATGGGATATTGGCGTAATCACATGGCAACTATCATTACAGGTGCCTTTGCTATTGTTCTAACTGGACTTTGGCCACCATTTTACGATTATGCACCAATACTAAATTTCATCTTTATCATGGCAGTACCAATTACTTGGTTTATGGTTCTAACTTGTTGGTTATCCCAAAAGAGTGTCGATTATACCACTAAACATTCTCATGAACATGAAGTTCATCAAAAAAAAAGCTTGAGTAATTCTAAAACAGTCCAAGTTGAAGTTCCAAAAACAATCAATCTTTCAGAAATAAAACAAATTCAAGATGAATTATCTACAGAATTAAATGATCTAAAATCATCAGTTGAACTAAAAGATAGTGAAATTGAAAGATTAAATCAAGAAATCTCAAATTTAAAAACTTTAGTTCAAATTGAATCATTAAAAGCTGAGTTAGCTAATTTGAAAATGTTATCTTCAAAAAGAAAATAATTTAATCTTTACAGTGACAACTGACTATTCCGTGATTCTTTTTACAACCAGGACAACTTTCTGCACCACCATAATGACATTTACATGAACATAATTCTGTTGGATCTTTTTTTACACTCAATATTGGTATATTAACAATAATACTATTAGACTTTTACATTACAAGAATTAGTTATATTTTAAAATATATTTGTAAATAATTTTTTATTTTTTTAACTTAGATGCAAGTTGTAAAGTTTCATCAACCATTTCTTTTAATCTATTTTTAGCATCTTCATCTGAAATTTCATTATCTGTAAATATTTCTGTAGTTAGATAAAC
>JGI26273J51734_10000722_pt1 | contig 17849 bp, 33 predicted proteins | sample SaaInlV_125m_DNA_FD_51734 | JGI IMG/M metagenome (IMG submission 51734) | reverse complement strand
GCAGATGGAGTAGCATTAATAAAATGGAAGGACTAATATATGGAAAAGAAATATAGAAGTAAATTAAAACCAGACACAAAAAAAGTAGGACAGTTAGTTTATGAAAAACATTGGAGTGTAGTAGGCTTGGTGTCATCATTAAAGTATACAACAGAGGAGTTAGAAAAATGGGTAAAGTTAAACAAGCAATCATAGATGTACATGAAGAGGTAGCTGATATAGTAATGAGTAGGACTAGCTTAGAAAGAGGACATGAAACAGTTAGCTTACCAGAAGTACAAACTATTCTATTCAAAAAGTATTGGCATAAAAATAACAATGAATATTTTTTGAATGAGGATGTAGTAATAGAAGCATACAAAAAAGCAATAGAACAATTGGAGGATATGTAATGAGTGTGGATGAGCAAGGAGATTTAAGAATAGACAGTTGGTTAATAAAAATATTCTTAACTAATGGTGAGGAGAAAACAATAGTTGATTTACCAGATGAGATAAGTCAATCAATAGATGAATACTTAAATGAAATAGAGGAGGACTTAAGATGAAGTATTGGATGTGTGAATTTCATGAACAAAATGGTGAGCATGAATATACCTTTAGACATATATACAATGACAAACAGTTAGAAGATATAGGACATGAAGGTGATGACCATGATTATAAAATATTAAATCATTTCTTTTATCAAAACATAACTAAAGAAGATGAAGATGGTGATGGATATTGGACAGATGATGGGTGTAGAATAGTTAGGTTTGATGGTATGACCCAATGCTTTAAGAAAGATTTTAAAGTTATGGAAATGTGTGGTGTATACAAAGTAGGTGGTGATGATTTAAGATTAAGATGGAATGAAAAAGAAAAACATTATGAGGAATACTATGAAGAAAAGTATAGAAGACAAGGAGCAAGTACAATAANACATGGATAGAAAAACACAATTTATATTTAGACTTAAATGTATAATAAAAAAATGTAGAGAGAATGGGTTATTTAATATAGCAATTAAAATAAAGGAGAAGTATGACAAAAGAAATGCTCAAAGAAATACTTGAGGATTGGAACAGTTGGAAGTATGACATCATTGAAATGAACAAAGTTTGGTGGACACAAAGGGATGAAAGCAAACTAAATATAATAGGAGTTATACTTGAAGAGCAACTGCAAAAGAAAACAGATGAGTAAAAAAGTGAGAATAAAAACAGCTATCTATGGTAAGAAAGTATTTAGTAATAAAACTGAACTTAGTTATTATAAACATTATAAGAAATTAAATTTAGATAGAAAAATTATTAGTGAATTACATAATGCTGTAGGTATTTGTGATGGACATATAAGAAGTGACACAGTAGAGGAGGAGTTAAAAGCATGGCAGTTTTTAATTGATACTGGAATGTGTTGGCAATTACAAGGGTGGTTTAGTAGACAAGCAAACAACTTAATCTTAGCAGGAGTTTGCAAACAAAAGATATTAAATTAAACTTGACAATAATAAATGAGTGTGATAATAATGAGAACTTTTAAAAAAATAATAGTAAGATTGCGTATGTGGTATGCTGATATTAGAGGACATCATGGTAAGAGATGGAACTATGAGCCTTCAGAATGGTACATGGGCAGACATAACAAAAAGGATAAACATGAAAACAAAAAATAAAAAAGCAGTTAAGAAAACAAAACCTAAACAAGATTGGTTTGATAGCCATGTAATAGTTGAAGGCTTTGGAGATAAAGAATCTAATAACAAACTTAAAGCTTTAATAAAACAACAAGTAATGAAGGGATTGGAGAGAGCATAATGAAAAAGAAAAAGAAAAAACAAATTGATGTAGACTTTGAACACAATGAAGAGAGTGCTAACAATGTTTATATGTTTCACAATATAAAAAATAATATACATCTGTTTATAAATGCATATGATTTAGAAGACGCAATGGTGCAGTTTGATTTATGTGACTTTGCATTTAGAAAAGAATGGAAAGTATTTTTAGAAACAGGACAACAACCAAGTTAATTAATAACAATCAATAGGAGTAATTATGGAAGATATTAAATTAAAAAAATATGTAGTGATGAGTAAGTTTAAATATGGAGAGAGATTTATTTTAGAAAAACAATTTGTTAACAGACATAGTGCTGACCATTACTGTGAGTTAATGATTGAAGAAAATGAACATGACAATCTAGAGTTCTTTTTGTTTGAACAAAGCGTAGCTTACAATGATAAAGCTAATGGTTAAGTTTGATGACAGAGGTACTGCAGACCTGGAGAGAATTATCGAAGAGCAAAAGCTTGAGATAGAAAACCTCCAGGCTGAGGTCAAGTACGAAAGATTATTAAGAACAAGAGGGTACTATAATAATGTACCCATGACTGAAGAAGAGGAGTATAGAAATGCAGGTATCAGTAAGGAAGAAGCTAATAAGCGTTGATTTTACTATGTTATTTGCTACTTGTGAACAGCTAATAAATATGATAGGATTAAAATGTTAACAAGAAGACAACTACAATTATATAATTTTCTTAAAGTTTATTTTAAAAAGAATAAAATAATGCCTTCATTTGATGAGATACTTTTATTTATGAAAATGAAAAGTAAAGCACAAGCATTTCAAATGTTAGGCTACTTAGAATATAAAGGTTATATTAAAAGGAATCCTCATAAGGCAAGGTCAATAGAAATTACAAAGGAGATATAAGGTGACTAAGTTTATTTTAAAAAAGACATACATTGATATGAAGTTAACAGTAGAAGATTACTTTGATGATGTGACTAACGAAAAGAAAATACAAACGAAAATTATATTCTCTGATAATGCTAACATCATTACGAGAGAAGTAAAAGAAACAAGAAGTACGATAGAAGAGATAACAGAAAAAGAATACAAAGATAAAATTAAGAAAGCACACAATAAAAAATCAAAGTCTGTTTCTTTTAAAGAAGTGGATAAAGAATAATGAGTGGGATAATTAAACAAGACTCTTTTAGAAACCCTGCCTTTGGTAATAGAAATTTTAATCTAACACCAGAGATAATTCTATGGAGGTCTGTTATAGTTAGAACTATACTTGATGCATTGGATATTGATATTCATGACTGGGGTACAGGAAGGCTTGAGATTATTAAACAAGGACATCTTTGGTTTAATACAGACAACAAAGACTTTAACCTAGTATGTGACTATGCTAATCTTCAACCTTATTTTGTATTAAAAATTTACACTAAGATTGTGGAAAAGAATGGTAAGAAATTATTTAAAGGTAAGAACTTAAATAAATTTTTATTAGAATACTTGTGTACTTTTACAGAGGAATATTAATGAAACTAAATAACAATTCTAAGTTTGATATAGACTTAAAATATGGACAGATAAGAGAGAAGAGAGTAGCAAATTTACTTGGTAAAGAACAGGTAGAAATAAAAACTGAAAGAAACTGGTGGAGAAAAACTGGAAACATTGCACTTGAATATGAGTATAGAGGTAAGCCATCTGGTATAGATAAGACTGAAGCTAAATGGTGGTTTCATATTTTAGAGTTAGATAAGAATGAACATTGTATGTTAGTGTTCAGAGTATCAAGACTAAAAAAAATTGTAAAGAAATATAAAAAAACACACACTAAAAACATAGGAGATTATAGAGCAAGTAAATGTGTGGTACTTCCACTAAAAGAATTGTTTAGTGAAGACTGTATAAAAATATAATTATGAGTAGTAAAGATTTATTAGCAGAATACAAACTTACTATAGCTGAATTAACTAAAGAAAAAAAAGATGCAGTTGAATTAGTTGCAGTAAAAGATAGTAAGATTAAAAAAATTCTAATACAATTAGAACAAGCAAACTCTGATGTTCAATCCTTAGGTTCTAAGATTGCTGAACTACAAGAGAAGCTGTCTAAGAAAGAAACTATCAAGAGAACTATTAATAAAAAGATAGATGAAATCTTAGAAAAAAAAGATGAAGAAATAGTTGACAAGGATGATTAATTATGATAAAGATTATTCATGTCAAATAAATTAACAAATACAATGAGGTATAAAAAATGGCACAAGTAGAAGGCACAGCGTATTGGGCTTCTTTAATAAGACCCAATGAAAAGTTCGAACCAATGTGGAGAATTGACTTAGCAGTTGATGACAACACAGCAGCAGACCTAGCTAAAGAAGGTATTGCTTTAGGAGAAACAGTTATCGATGGCAACACTATTAAGAATGTTGTTAAGTTTAAAAGAAAAGTTTCTAAAGCAAATGGTGACAAGAATCAACCACCATCAATTGTTGATGGACAGAAACAACCACTAGATAAAATAGTTGGTAATGGTTCTAAGGTTGTAGTAATGTATAAATCTTATGACTGGAATTACAAAGGTAAGACTGGTAAAGGTTTAGATTTACAAGCAGTCCAAGTTAAGAATCTAGTAGAGTACACACCTAAAGAAGACTTTGATATAATCACACCAACAGAATCTGGTGTTGATATTAAAGAAGACTTCTAGTACAACTAGCCATAAGTCTAATGGCAGTTTCATTATACTTATCTCCTGGGGAGAGTCGGCAAAAACTGGCTCTCCTTTTTTATGCAAACAACAATTACAAAGGGCGACTATGGAAGAAATAAATAAAAATGGATTTGTAAAATTTCATTTACCCTGTCCACTATGTTCAAGTAGTGATGCAGTATCTGTCAATGCAGATAATTCAGCTTATTGTTTTTCATGTCAACAATATATAAGGGAATACGATATGGAAATTACAGAAGGCACAACGAATGGTGCGAATGAATACGAAGTAAAAGATTACTTAAAAGAATCTAACTATGCAGAAATTATAGATAGAAATATAAAAGAAGATAGCTGTAAACGATATGGCGTTTCAGTTAAGATGGATAGCATGGGTACAATTACTCATCACTACTATCCTTATCATGACAAACAAGGTGCAAAAGTTGCAACCAAAACAAGATACACTAAGCTAAAAGAATTTAGTCTTCAAGGTAATACTAAAAACTCTGGACTATTTGGTGAACATTTGTTTAAAAGAAATAAATACGTTATCATTACTGAAGGTGAGTTAGATTGTTTATCAGCTTATCAAATGTTTAAGACTGACAGGTATGAAACACCAGTAGTTAGTATTAAGAATGGTATTACTTCAGCAGTTAAAGATATTAAATCAAGTTTAGAATGGTTAGAAACTAGCTTTGATAATATCATTTTAAATTTTGATAATGATAAACATGGGATAGAGGGTGCATTAAAAGTAGCTGAACTATTTAGTCCAGGCAAATGTAAAATTATGTATCTACCTGAAGGATTAAAAGATGCTTCAGATTGTTTAACTAAAAATAATATACAAGCATACACTAAAGCTTTTTGGGATGCAAAGTTATATGCACCAGATGGTATCATTAATGCTAATGTTTTATTTGATGAGATAGCAAAACCTATATCAAAAGCATTTGTTCAATATCCATTTGAAGGTATGAATAAAATTACTTATGGAATAAGACCTGCTGAATTAGTTACGTTTACTGCAGGGTCTGGTCTAGGTAAGACACAAGTGATGAGAGAAGTAGTTCACTTTATGCTTAAATCAACTGAAGATAATATTGGTTTGTTAATGTTAGAAGAAACACCAGTCATTACATCTAAAGGTTTAATGAGTGTTGAAGCAAATCAAAGATTACATTTACCAGATGTTCATGTAAGTAAGGAAGAATTAAAAACTTACTTTGATGCAACAGTAGGTACTGGTAGAGTTTATATGTTTGACCACTTTGGTTCTAACTCAATTGATAATATAGTTTCAAGAGTAAGATACTTAGCTAAAGGTTTAGATTGTAAGTATGTTGTCATTGACCATGTTAGTATCATTGTATCAGACCAATCTTCAGGTGATGAACGTAGAGCATTAGATGAAATTATGACTAGACTTAGAACACTTGTACAAGAAACAGGTATTGCTATGATAGTTGTATCTCATTTAAGAAGACCAGAAGGTAAAGGACATGAAGAAGGTGCAGCAACTTCACTATCACAGTTAAGAGGTTCAGCTTCTATTGGACAACTATCAGATATGGTTATCGGATTAGAAAGAGATGCTCAAAATGATGACCCTATTATTAGAAATACAACAAGAGTTAGAGTACTAAAGAATAGATTCTCTGGTACTACTGGTCCTTGTTGTGACTTATTATATGACCCAGATACTGGTAGACTTAATGAGGTAAAAATTGATGACCTTTAATCAGGTAGTCTTCGATATTGAAACAACGATGACTGCTGATAAGGTATGGTGCATTGTTTGTAAACATGGAGAAACTTATTATCAATTTACTGATGGTAAGAATCTTCATAGGTTCGAAGACTTTGCAAAACAAACTAAAGAATTTATAGGACACAATATCATAGGCTTTGATATACCTGTTCTTAATAAATTTTTTGGTAAAGACTTGTTTAAAGATTGTAAGATAACTGATACCTTAGTTCTTTCAAGATTATTTAATCCTATATTAGAAGGTGGACATTCACTAAAAAATTGGGGATTAAAGTTTGGAGGTAAAGGTAAAATTCAGTTTGAACAATTTGATTATCTTAGTGATGAGATGTTAACTTACTGTAGAAATGATGTAGCTTTAACAGAAAAGTTATATAAATTTCTAATGAGAAACATGACTGACTTCGGTGAGTCAATAGANTTAGAACATAAAGTTGCAGAGATAATTCAAAGACAACATGAGTCAGGATTTAAACTTGATATAGTAGAAGCTTATAGTTTACAAGCTAAGTTTCAAGAAGACATGAATGACTTGACTACGACTGTAAGAAAAACTTTTCCTCCATTAAAAATAGAAGAAGAGTTTATTCCTAAGTCTAATAACAAAGCAAGAGGATATGTGAAGGGAGTTCCCTTTACTAAAGTTAAGTTCAAGGAATTTAATTTAGGTTCAAGACAACAGATAGCTGAACGATTGATGTTACTTGGGTGGAAGCCTAAGAAGAAAACAGATAAAGGTCATGTTATTGTTGATGAAAAAGTATTAAGTGAGATACATAATATTCCTGAAGCTAAATTAATTAACAGGTTTCTTATGCTGCAGAAAAGAATTGCTCAAGTAAGTTCTTGGATAGAAGCTATAAGAGAAGATGGTAGAGTACATGGTAAAGTAATAACTAACGGTACAATTACAGGGAGGATGAGCCACCAGTCGCCCAACATGGCACAGATTCCTGCTGTGTACTCACCATATGGTAAAGAATGTAGGGCATTATGGATAGTAAATAAAGGTTATAAACTAGTAGGAGTGGATGCATCTGGACTTGAGTTGAGGATGTTAGCACACTACATGAATGATAAGGATTATATATATGAAGTCGTTAATGGAGATATACACACAGCAAATCAAATTGCTGCTGGTCTGGAATCAAGAGATAAGGCGAAGACTTTTATCTACGCATTTATCTATGGAGCAGGTTCAGCAAAAATCGGAAGTATCATCGGAGGTTCGACAGCAGATGGTGAAAGAGCTAAAGAAAAATTTCTTAGAGCAACACCAAGTCTTAGAAGCTTACGAGAAAAAGTGGAACGAGTGGCTACAAGACGATACGTCACAGGACTCGACCAAAGAAGAATAATTATTAGACATCCTCATGCTGCATTAAATAGTTTATTGCAGGGTGCAGGTGCAATAGTTATGAAAAAAGCCTTGACATTGCTAGAAGAATATGTTAAAGTAAAACAAATCAAAGCGTTCCCTGTTGTGAATGTACATGATGAGTTCCAATACGAAGTCAAAGAAGAACAAGCAGAACAGTTTGGAAGAGTCGCAGTACAATCAATTATAGATGCAGGGAAACTATTAAACATAAGGTGTCCTTTAAATGGTGAATACAAAGTCGGAAACAACTGGTCAGAAACACATTAGTACATTAGCTACAGACATCAAAAGTTTGATAGCAGATATATCTAATGGCAAACCTGCCAACATGACTGAAGAAAACTTAAATGTTTTTCTTCAGAATATCAAAGAAGCTATGTTAGCTTGGAATAAACCATACAATGCAGAGAAGTATGCAGGTAAACTTAGAATGTCAATTCTAGGTAAACCATCCAGACAATTATGGTACGATAAGTTTAGTCCTAAAGATAAGAAAGAAGAAAACGCAGGACTAAATTTAAAATTTCTATATGGACATATCATTGAACATTTAGTTTTATATCTTGCTGAGTTAGCAGGACATAAGATTGAAGACCAACAAATGAAAGTTGAGATTGATGGTGTGACTGGACATATAGATTCTAAAATAGATGGTGAGATATGTGATGTTAAGTCAGCTTCATCATTTAGTTTTAAGAAATTTCAAACAGGTGAGATAGTAGGTGATGACCCATTTGGTTATCATGCTCAATTGTCTGGATATGAAACAGCTAATGGTACTAAGGATGGTGGCTTTCTAGTTGTAGATAAATCAACTGGTGATATTTGTTTTTACAAACCAGATGATATGGCAAAGCCTAATGTTAAAACTTTAATTAAAGATTTAAAGAATACATTAGAGCAAGATACACCACCAGAAAAATGTTACCCATACAAAGAAGAAAAGAATGGTAACAAAACTTTAGCTATTGGTTGTCAGTTCTGTCCTCATAAATGGGAATGTCATACTGATGCAAATGGAGGTAAAGGTTTAAGAGTATTTAGATACTCAAACAAAGATACTATCTTAGCTGATGTAATTAAACTTCCTAAAGTAGATGAAGTAACTAATGAATATAAATCAAGAATAGAAACATATGGAAAACTTACTTAAACATAAACACCTTCTTATCAGGGCAGAAGTAAAAAACCCTCCTAAAACTGAAGAACATATTATTAAATGGATGAATAATCTTATAGCTAAAATAGATATGAATATCTTAGCAGGTCCTTATGCATCTAAAGTTTCTAAAAAAGGAAACAAAGGTATTAGTGGTGTTGCTATTATAGATACTTCTCATATTGGTATTCATACCTGGGATGAAACAGACCCTGCTTTAATACAACTAGATGTTTACTCTTGCAAAGAGTTTAATAAGATAGATGTATTAAGTTGTATTGAAGAGTTTGACCCTATAACAGTTGACTATAAATACTTTGATAGAGAAAATAATTTTAAGGAATTAAAATGAACGATAAACAAATGAGTAAGATAAGAAACAAAGCTAAACATCTTCTTGTTGAATGGTTAACTTCTCTGTTGTCTAAAGAAGAAGCTAGTAAAATTAACTTTAAAAATGTACTTAATTTTCTACCTAATCAAACACATTATATGCAAGGTGATACTTTTAGATTACAACCTTGGTCATATAAATGGATAGTTAAGAAATTAAAACGCAACCAAGAGTTGACATATGATGATTTAAATGCTATGTTAGAGCCATCAGAACAACAATTAAAAAGACAAAAGTATATAGAAGAAGGACCAATCAATGCCAAGTAAAGATATGTTTAAAGCTACTAACTATGATAGTTTAGATAAGCAAGTAGATGGTACACACTACAAAGGTATGAAGATACAACCTGCTCAGTTTGTAAATGAGAATCAATTATTATTTGCTGAAGGTAATGCTATTAAATATATTTGTAGACATAAATTAAAAGGTAAAAGAAAAGACATAGAAAAAGCTATGCATTATTTAGAAATGATATTGGAGAGAGATTATGATTAGTGAAAGTACAATTGCACAATTAGAAAAAAGAGCAAGAGGTTTTAGAAGAATTATATCTTCACTTAATGACTTACCTATGTATGGGATTAATCCTGTAATAGATAAAATTTTATTTGTAAAGATAGAAACTTTGAAAGAACATCTTAAGAAAAAGATAAATAGAAACAATGAAAAGTTAAATGAAATTTATACATCTAGTGTAGATAGTATACAAGATGATGATGGTACATCGTCTATGATTTTAAAAGAAGAGATAAAAAAATAATATGTCTATAGTAAATTTAAATGGTACTGAAGTTAAATCAGAACCACCTGCATATAATATAAGAATATGTTTAATAGGTTCGGATGATATTGATGTTAAAAACATTGAAACCTTTGGCGTAGCTGAAGATGGTTTCTTTATGATTAAATCTAAAATGAATAGTAGATTTCCTATTTTTATGACATCTCCAGATAGAATTAAAACTATTGAGGTGTATAAAGAAGGTGATGAACCTATGACTAAGTTAAGATTAGAAAAAGATAATGATGATTACTTAGTTGATATGATAAAGAAACACCATGATAAACAAAAAACTTAAATCTCCAAAGAGAGTAAAGAAAACTGAAGCTGACATAGCTACCTTTAAATTAATTATAAATAATAAAGGACAATTTATTGTTGAGCAAAGTCTTTATCCTTTAAGTAAAATTGATTTACATTTTAAAAAAGAAAACAAAGGTCTTGTTCATGCTATGATAAGAGAATCAAGAACACACTTTGATAACTTGCATGATTTCTTAGAAAAATTAATGAAACAATTATCTTAATTAAGATTCAACTATTTCTTTTTCTATACAACTAAACTTAACATATAGTTTAGCTTCGTTTATTTGTTGCTTGGTTAAATCACTTCCAAATAAAACTTCATACCCATCACCCATACCACTTTTAACACAGTCGTAATGAGTTCTATGTTCACTAATTCCTTGTGGCATAACACATTGAGGTTGTCCTACTGCACATAACATTATTGTTAGTATATATATTTTTGCTGCTGTCATTATTCTATTATTTTTTTAATTGCTTTTGAACCATCAATATTTTCTTCAAGTTCAGCTTGTACCTTTCCACATTTATATTCTATATTATCATTAGCTATTCTTTCAGCTACTCTTTTACCCTTCAAACAATCACTCATTGCAGGTTGTATTCTATGCTCAGTTAACTCTCCTGCTATAAACATACATAATGCTACGACTGTACTAATGACTTGTTCCATTTGCTCTTACCTTATCTTTTAATTGTTCCACATCATTTAAAGCTTTTTCTAATTGAGATTTAAGAAATTCTATATTAACCTTGTTAGTCATATTTTGTTCTTGATTCTTAATTAACTTTTCTACATCTTCAAACAAAGCTTCTATCAACATAAACTGTTCTTGGTCTGTTGGTTTTTGTTCTGATTTTTTAAGTAAGTCTGCTTGGAATAATTCTCTTGATGTTTCTAAACTGGTAAGTCTTGCTGTTACTTCTGTATAAGCAAACACACCCATAGCTACAGCTACTACAATACCAATCATATTTTTAATTGGCATACTTACTGATGTGTCTTGTGATACTTTCATAAATTAGGTCCTCCAAAAAATGCTAATAATATAAAAGCAATAATTAGTAAACCTGTAAAATAATAATTCATAACTAAAGTCCATATTATTTAGTTGCTTTTTTACCTTTGTTAACACCTTCTTTTATTATATAAGACTGAGTACCATTAGCACCAATCTCTACTTCTTTTCTAAGATTTTTAAAAATGTTCATCTCTTTAAATTTCTTTTCAACTTTCTTTTTAAAAACTTCTAATACTTTGTTATCTCTCATTTACTACCACCTATATAACCACCAATAACACCAATCAATCCTGTGACTGCCATCTTCATTAAAACAATTACACTCTCATCTACTGGTCTATTTTCTTTTAAGGCTACCCAATAATCTCCTACAATAATAACACCAAGAAGTATTAAGACACCACTTGTGATTAATAAAACAACAATATCTTTAAAGTTTTTAATCATTTTCTTTTTCTTTTTTTATGTAATAACTTAACTCTTGATTGCCATAACCATGCAGTAAACTTAATTGAATAAGTTTCTAACCATGAAAATATATTATCAATACCACCAAAAAAATTATATAACCATCTATCTAACATATTATTTTTTTACTAACGAACCTCCAAAGTATAAACCAATAATAGCTGATACTAAGTTAGTATCTAATGGTGTAATAACTAAACTATTAGATGATAATGTTACCCATTTCATTATTTCTTTTTCTGGTATAAAGAAAAATGAAGGTCTAAATTCTAAGTAACCTACAATCACACTTGTGTCTGGTGAAAATATAGGCATTAATTTTGGTAATAGTACTATAGCAAATACAGCAGTCAATGCTATAATTCTTCTAGTCCATTGAAAACCTTTGTTATCATATTCTCTTGCTTCTCTAAAACCTTGCTGTTGTACTTCTGCTCTTTGTATAAGCATCTTTTGTTCTGCTTGTTTAGCCTTAATACTTTGCGACCATATACTCATTACTCCTCCAAGTACAGTTGAGCCTAACATTGTTATCATTTCAAATGGCATATTATTTATCTCCTTTATTAAATTTTTGTTTTGATAAACTTTTAATTGCTTTAGCTGTATTATTCATTCTTTTTATAATACCTCTTCTATTTAATTCAACAGCATTTTCATATTCTTTATTTTTTAAAAATTCTTTTGCAGCTTTTTCATATTCACCTGCATTAATTAATTTTAAAGTTAAAGGACTTCCTGATAAAGAACCTCTAAACCATGAAGATACTAAATCTTGCCTAACATCTAATGGAAACTTGTCAAAGTTTTTTATATTTTCTTTTACTTTAGGAAGCCTTTCATTTATATCTTCTACTAATTGAGCATTAGCTTCTCCTTCAGTAACTGAATCTTCTAATTTATTTTCATCTCTATAACTACCATATCCACTTGTAATTTTTTCTTCTCCTACACCTTGATAATTTTTATACTTCTCAACACCGTCAACAATAATTTTTTCACCTAAACTTTCATATTTTTTTATAATAGGCATATAATCTGCAGCTTCAGGTTTTTGTTTAGGTATAATTTTAATTTCGTTTTCTGTTAATGGTAATTGTTTTTCATTTTTTTCAGAAACTAAATTTATATTTTGCTTTTCATTTTCTTCTAATTGATTATTTAATGCAGACATTCCTACTGTTGCTATATCTCCAGTTGAAAGTTTAAGAGGATTAAGTTTTTTTCTTTTAATAGGTATATCTCCTTTAACTGTTCCTCTTCCCCATAACTTACTAATCCAGTTTCTCCAAGTAGGTAAAGGAGCTAACTTAGAATTTGCTTGTCTAAAAGCTGCTTCAAAATCTCCAAATAAAAGTTTTGTTCCTACCTCTCCTGCATTTTTAGCAATTTGAAAAGCAGGAGCAAATTGAAACCAAGGTTCTCTTGAACCAGGACCTATAGTTTTATTAACAAATAAATCAGCTAAATATCCCTGTTGTCCTGATAATCTAAATGCTTCAGCAAACCATTTATTTCTGTCAGCATTAAAATCAGTAACCACTTCTCCATATTTAGCAATTTCTCTTAATCCTTGAATACCTCCATATACAGGAATAGATGCCAATACTTTTATCAAAGTTTTTGCATTACCATTTTCTATTCTTTGTAAAACTTTATTTGTTTGTGCTGACTTAGCCATAGCCCATGACATAAACTGACCCATTAACCTAGACCAAGGATTTTGACTTTGTGTAAATAATAATCTGTTAGATATTTGTGGTACTAAAGCATCTCTATTTGATGTTGTAATACCTGCACTATTTAATGCTTTTTTAAAAGTAGAATTTTTTATAGCTTCATTAATAGAGTTAGTTTTTGCCATTTCTAAAGCTGCTTGAGGTTTAATATTATATCTAGATAAATCTTGAACTATTCTCAATCCTTTACCTTTATTAATAGGTACACCATTTTGTACCATCTTAGCTAAAGTTTTAGATAAACCATAAGCATCTCCAGCACCTACATTATATGCAAATCTTCTAGCAAAACCAGTCAACCATTCTAATCCTAAAAATTTAAATGCATAGTTATTAGTTCTTTGTGTAATAGTTTCACCCATCCAGTTAGTATTGTTAACAAAGTTACTACCATCAACTCCTAAAGGTTTCATTAATCCTTCTCTTATTTCATTACTAATAGATAAATTTAATTCTTTTGCTATACCTTCTTCACCTTTGACAGTTAATCCTGTTCTAATACCTCGTTGACCTATAACAGGTAATGCTTTAAACCATGAACTAAATTGTGCTGAGTTTTGAAAAGGTTGAACTATATCCCCTAATGAAGATATAGTTACTCTTCCTAACATATTTAAGTTAGATAATGTTGAAAGAACAGCAGCACTAGATTTCCATAAACCTTCTACTTGTTGTCCATATCTATCAAAATATGCATCAATAGTATCAGCAACAAGATTACCTTCTTTTGCTGCAGCTAAGTTTGCTTTCTCTGTATTTAAACCTGAATTAACATATTTCTGTTTTATCTTTTCAAAAAATGGTTTTAATAATTGTCCATTTTCTCCAAACTGTCTAGTAAAAGCTATAGACCTCATAGACTTATTAACTATGTTTGTTAAAATATTTGCAGCATCATTTACTAAGTATCCATTTTTTTCTAGTACTTCTTCTACTAATTTATAAGGACCATTTAAACTTCGTTCATGAGAAATATGTTCACTAATAGGGGTAAAAATAAATTTATATGCATCACTACTTTTCTTTTTACCAAATTTACTTTTATCACCACCTGATATTTTTCTACTTCCAGTAAATATTTCTGCTAATATTTGTCTATTAAATACAGAATCAGTACCACTTCTATGTCCTGTAAAATAAGTTTCAGCAGCTTTTTTAGGATTTTTATATTTTAAATTTGTAAATATTTCTTCTAATACTTTTGTAAATTTTGTAGGGTCTCTATTAATTTTTTCCCAATCAAATACTCTAGGAAAATAATCTTGTATTTCTGTTTTAGAAAAGAAACCTGCATCATTATAAACTTTTTTAAATTCTTCTAAATAATTTGTTATACCTTTTGATAACTCTTCAATTCTTTGAGGTGTATCTTTTGTTAATTGTTTACCTCTAACAATAGATATAGCTGCAGCCTGTTCTTCAGGTGTATAATTATTTGTTTTAATTAAATCATAAGCTTTTTTTGTAAATTCTCTACTTAATCTATCAGCATTAGCTACAACAGATTTTTGAGATACTGATGAATCAATCGTTTCTAATAATAATTTACCTACTTGTTCGGTTGCTCCTCCATATGCTTCTAGTTTAGTAGATGAAGTAGCTGAAGTATATGCTCTAATTTGTTGTAAAGTATATTTAACAGCTTCACTATCTATAATACCCAATATTTTATTTTTATCACCTAATGTAAATTTTTTACTAGCTTGAACATATTTTTGAGTAGCACCCATAACAGCTCCTGCAGTAAACCATCTAATTAAATTATCATCTTCATCACCGAATAAAATACCAGCAGTTAATCCTGTAGCTCCTCCCATTAAAGGTTTAACAGCAAGTGAAGTTACACTTCTAACAGCCCAATCAATTGAATCTTCTGTTGCTCTTAATTTTTCTAGTATTAAACCATCTCTCTTTGCAACTAACTCAGCATATTTTTTAATCTTAGGTTGTTGTGTTTTATATAATGCTGTCTTAGCTACATCTAATGCTTTTTCTGCATCAGTAAGTTGACTTCTAATATCTATTATTTGTTTACCAAGTGATTCCTGTTTTAACATTCCAGGTACATTTGGTTTAGGTTTTTTTCTACCTTTTAAACTTCTTACTTTAATTAATAAATTTCTTTTATCTAATAATGTTTTTTCTAAAGTTTTAAACTTAGCAACTTCTTTTGCAATTGGAGCAACAAAATTAGTATTAGACCATTCAATTAAATTTTTACTAGCATTAACAACTTCTTTATCATTTGTTATTGTTCTTAAATTTTTTAATTGAGGTACGGTAATATTTTCTTTCTTAGCTATCTTATTATCTAAATAAGTTACAACTTCATCTATTTGTTTTTGAGTAGCTTGAGGTGCATATTTTTTAAATAATTTTGAAACAACAGGAGTTATTGGACCTAATGCTGCACCAATAGTACCAGATAAACCAACTTTGCCATAATCAATTTCACCTTTAGTAGCCAAATCTCTTAATGCAACATCAGCAGAAATAGTTAAACCACCCATTAAAGATGCCATCTTATAACTTTTCATTGCAGCTCTTCCCCAAGGTGTAGCATAAGCTAATATATAACCAGGGTCAAGAATAAGTGTTGCCATTTCAGCAACTTTAACAAAAGTATCATCATCATATTTACCTGATGCAAACTTCCAATGTTCTTTATCTATATCTTTTTTTCTTAATAATTCATTTTCTAAAATATAATCTTTAAAACTTTTATCTTCATCAAATATATCTTGAACTTTAGCTTTACCTATACGATATATGTTACCAAGTATTTGTGTATTTTTATCAAAAGCATATTCTAGTTTTTCTAAATTAGATACTTTTATTTCTTTAGCTTGAGAAAAATCAATACCTTCAGTAATATTATCTTCAACTACAGCTTCAGTTTTAACTGGCTCTGCTTGTGAAAAATCTAATTCACTTGTTACTTCTTCAGGTTGTGTGTTGGAAAGTTCTTCTATATTGAGAGGAGTTGCCTGTTCAAAACTTAGAGTTTCACTTGACATAGTTATCTCCTATTTTCTAGATGTTATTTTTTTCTTACCTGTAATATCATCTTCAATTTGATTTACCATATTACTAAAAACTGTATCAGCACCATCATTTATTGTAGTATCCCTTTTTGATAGCTGTTTAGTTTTCCATTCGTCATATTTAGCTTTTTGTTCTGATGTTAATGTATTAACTTGATTTGTTTTTTCAATTAACTCCCAAGTCATAACTCCATCACCATTAGAAATACCCTCTTCTGTAATTAACAATTTAGATTTAGGCTTACTACTTTCTATTTCATTTGCTACTTTATCAGGTGCAACTGTATTATTAGTTGATGTAATATTTGTTTTATCAGTAGTATCTTCTTTAACTTGAGAAAGTAAACCTTTTAATTCATTAGTAATTTGTAAAGTATTATTTTTATCTCTTTCAATAAATCCTTGTACTTTAATTATATTTCTAATACCTTCATCTCCTTCATTTGTACCATATATTTCTGTAGCTTTATCTTTTAAAAATTTTTGATAAATGTTATTTGAATTATAAATATCTATATCAACTTTTTTACCATCAATTAAAGCTTGATTATTCATATCAACAACACTTAAAGGAAGTGTAGTCATTACTTGTCTATTTTTTGTAATAGCAGAAGTAATTCCTTTATCTCCAGTAGTTAAAATATTTTCTCTTTGTAATAAAATATCTTCAGTTATATTTTTTATTTCTTGAGGATTTAATACTGAACTTATTTTAGTAGAAGATTTATTAGTATTATATAATACTTTAGCATCAAATGAATTTAAAACTTGATTATAAGTATTCTTATAAGTATCTAAAAAAGCATTTGCAGAATCACCCATTCCTTCAATTGAATCATCTTTATCATTAAATTTAAAATTCATATCAGATGCAAAATTCATTTTTTTAGCTAGTCCAATAAAATCAATTAAATTATCTTTATTATTTAAAGATTCAAATGAAGCTTTTTCTTTAACTGAATTAAAAACTTTATTATAAGTCTCAGGTGGAGTTCTTAATCTTTTAACTGTATCTTTAAATTTAATTTTAGAAAGGTCAATATCATCTCCAACAGTTTCTTCTTTAATTATTTTAGCTGCTTTTAATTGCTCTTCTATATTAGCATTTACATTTTCATTAATATTAGATTTTTTCTTAAGTATTTTATTAATTAAGAAACTATCGCCTTTAGCATTTTCAATCGCATCAGCAAATCCTTTGTTAACAATTGTAGTATCTGTATTAAATTGGTTGTCAATATTTTTTCTATCCATAGTAAATTTATAATTT